>Ga0070732_10000709_pt1 | contig 19638 bp, 20 predicted proteins | sample Coa_R1_5_FD_66449 | JGI IMG/M metagenome (GOLD analysis project Ga0070732, IMG submission 66449) | Surface soil microbial communities from Centralia Pennsylvania, which are recovering from an underground coalmine fire - Coalmine... | ecosystem: Environmental > Terrestrial > Soil > Unclassified ... | reverse complement strand
CGCTGGTGACGGCGCTCCGCGTGCGCGATCAGCAGCTCGGATTCGTGAAGGCCGTGGAGAACGTCGCGTAGTCGTCACCTGAGCCGCCGCTGAATTTCAACAGGCGTCGGGACATCCCCCTATCCCGTCCCATCCGGGTACTAGACCTTATGGAAAGACCGACCTCGGCTTTGCACCTGTCGCGGGTTACGTTGGACCTGTGACAGCTCAACGCAGAGCCGCATACAAAGGAGGTCGGTCATGTACGAGTCTATTCCCATCGTCGCGTTCGATCAGCACGCCGCATCCGTGATGGCGGCGGTGCTGCTGCCGGGCCAGCAGATCCCGGCCGTGCACCCGCTGGCACGAGAGTGCGCCACGATCGGCCGGTTTGTCGACCGCGTGCGGCAGGGCGGTCCGGTCCGCTGTTGCTACGAGGCGGGCCCGGGCGGCTTCACCCTGCACCGGTGGCTGACGAGCCGGCAGGTGCCTTGCGACATCATCGCCCCCGCGCTGATCCCGCGCCGGCCAGGCGATCGCATCAAGACGGATCGCCGCGATGCCCGCCAGTTCGCGGTCCTCTATCGGGCCGGGACGCTGACGGCCGTCCATGTGCCGACCGAGGTCGAAGAGGCGGCCCGCGATCTGCTGCGCTGTCGCGAAGACATTCGGGCCGACCTGCTCCGCGCCCGGCATCGGCTCTCGAAGTTCTTGCTGCGCCACGGCCGGCGGTGCACCGGCACCAAGAAGGCGTGGACGCGGGCGCATGACGGCTGGCTGCGCGCGCAAACCTGGCCCCTCCCGGCCCTCGATCAGACGCACCGCGCCTATCTCCGCACGGTGGACGAAGCGGTCGCGCGGCTGCAGGCGGTCGAGACCCAGCTGCGCGAGTTACTGACCCTCGAGCCGTTGCAGGCGCGCGTGACGCGCCTGCGGTGTTTCCGCGGCATCGACGATCTCACGGCGCTGACCATTGCGGCGACCGCACCCGCAAGGCACTCGATTCGGCCATGGTCCAGCGCCAGCGGCGACCGCCGCCTTGAACCGCGGCCCAGCCGGATGTGTCACACGCCCGGCGGCGGCCTCCGCTAGTCGCCGTTTTCCGAAGAGATCCGGCGCTAGGACGACGGCGGCCGACTCAGGAGGCGGCTGACATCGAGCGCCCAGACGAGCTCCGCGGAGCCTTCCGAGTTACCGCTATAGGCGACGCGGGTGCCGTCAGGGCTGACATCGAACGTCTCGAGGCCCTTGACTTCGAGGCCCGTGTACTCGGGCGTCCCGCCACCAGGCGACACGCGCATGATTCGGAAGACATCGTCTGCTGCGGTTTCACGCCCGACACTCGTCGCCAGATAAATCCAGCGGCCGTCACGGCTCCAGACGAGCTTGTGTCGAAGCCACCACGATGCCTGAACGGGTGGACACAACTCGCGGTACCCACGTCCATCAGTCCCGACGACCGCCACGTGCGTCGCGCCCAGCTTCATGTCGAAGTAGGCCATGGCCAGGGTGGAGCCGGTCGGATTGATCGCTAGCGTGAAGTCCTGCGCGCGCCTCGGAAGGTTGTCCGGACCCGCCGGGAGGGAGAACACCGCCCGATAGGTCCCTGACGCGAGGTCCAAAGCCGCGATGCGGTCGAGGTGAGAATTGCTGGCGCCTACCGATGTGCCGAAGTAGATCGCCCTGCCGTCCGGCGCGAGGGTTCTGACGGTGGGGGCCACCTGGAACGCGCCGTCGCCGTGCGCGTCGGCCAGTTTCTGGAACTCGCCGCCGTCCAGACCGAGCCGGTACCAGGAATCTTGGTTCGCCTCCCTGGCCAGCACAAGCAGGCCCCTGCCATTCGGGAACCAATAGTTCGGACCTGGCGGGTAGGGCGCCAGCCCCGAACGGTGGTAGGTACGTTCCTCGCCACCGCCCATCTGTCGAACGACGAGATCCGCGGCTTCACCCTTATGCGACCGGCTGATCGCGATGGACTTGCCGTCCGGAGACCAAGTCGGATGTTCGCCGACGAACCGGTCGGTGACTTCGGCCGCTTGCCCTCCGCTGGTCGCCAAGCGGGCGATGGAGGTCAAGACTACGCCGTACCTTTCCTCGTAGAAGTAGTACGTCCCGCTCTTCGACATGCCGAGCGTCCTGACGTCGTGCCCGATGTCGGTCTTGAGGCACGTAGGCGCTCCTGATGGGTGACCCGCCTGAACCGGAACCGCCCACAGGCTGTCGGCACCGGTGACGTTGCTCGTGTAGAGGAGGTGGCGGCCATCTGGCGCCCAGATTGGATTGCGCTTGGATCCGGCGCCTCCCGTGATTGCCGCTTCGCCGCTCCCGTCGATAGCGAGGATGTAGAGCTGGCGCTCCATCGCGGCCGCGGATAAACCGGACACGGGCGCCTGTGGATTCGTCGTCAATGCCTCATACGCGGCATACCGGCCGTCCGGCGAGAGACTCACGGCATGGAACGGTCCCTCTGGCAGCCGCCAGCCGAGAGCTTTGACCTTCACGAGGGCGCCCGTCGCCGAGACCTTGTCGATCTCCCAGGTCTTGTCGGAGTGCTGCACGCCGACGAGCAGGGAACCGTCAGCCGCCCAGACGGCCGGTTCGAGGTAGCTGACTTGAGGATTACTCACGAGGACCCGAGCGTGCCCCGGGTCGCTGCGCGTCACGACTCGCAGCTCGACTGGACCTTTGTTGTCCGCCCAGGGCTCCCAGGTGTAGGCGATTTGCGTCGCGTCGCTCGACAGCAGCGGGAACTTCGCGCCTGCAGCCTTGGCGTATTGCCCCGCGCCCTCGATGTGCAGCGGCTGGACGCTGCCCGTTGGCAAGTCGCGGATCGCGATATCTCCGTCGAAGGTCACTGCGGCGGTCGCCATGAAGCGACCATCGGCGGCGACCGATCCGGCGACGTCGCCGCACTGCTCGCAGATCATGTGCGGCGTGTCCGACGCCTCGAGGCGTGACTGCGCCGCCGCGGCCACGTCTTTCTGGTCTGCGAACTTGCTGACGATTTCGGCGTAGAGGGCCTGAGCCTGTTCGTCGCCGAGCTTTTGGTAGCACTCCGCCTCGCGCAGGAGCGCCTGCGCGCCAACGGCCCGGTTCGTCGAGATGGCGCGGGCCGCGATCGCACCGTACTCCACGATCGCCGCCTTGCAGTCGCCACTCACGACTTCCTTCTGAATCGCGCGCTGCAGCTCCGCGTCGAGGCTTTGACCCACTGCCGGCAACACCAATGCGAGGGCGGCGGCGATCGAGATCATCCACGGTCGAACGGTCATGGCTGTCCTCCGGTCTCGCAGTGTGCACGGGGCGTGCGAGCCCGGGATGAGGCGTTCGTGAAGAGTCCGTGAGACGTCAGCCATCGAACCGGTACCCCAGGCCGCGCACGCTCACGACGAACCGCGGCTCCTCCGGGTGGGCCTCGATCTTGCGGCGCAGATTGACGATATGCGCGTCCACCGCGCGATCGGTGACATGGACGCCCGGCGGCCAAGCCGCATCGAGTAATTGGTCGCGGGTGAGCACACGGCCCCGACGACCGATAAAGGTGCCGAGCAGCTTCAGCTCGAGCGGCGTGACCTCGATTGCCCGGCCCTCCCGGCGCAGCTCGGCGCGGCCGAAATCGACTTCAACCTCACCGAACGCGTACGTGTCCGGTCGGTCGCCGCCGGTCGTCCGCCGGAGCACGGCCTTGATGCGTGCCCGCAGCTCGCGCGGGCTGAACGGCTTGGTGACGTAGTCGTCGGCGCCATGTTCGAAGCCGAGGACCTTCTCGGCCTCCTGCGTGCGCGCCGTCAGGAGGATGATCGGCGTCCGAATGCCGGCGCGCCGCAACTCGCGGCAGACGTCGAAACCATCTTTTTTCGGCAACATCACGTCCAGCAGAATGAGATCCCAGTGGGGTTCGCGCCCGCGTCGCACCGCGGTCTCGCCGTCGCCCACGACTTCGACCTCGTGTCCCTCGACTCCGAGGTCGTCGAGCAGACCCAGGGCGATGTCGGGCTCGTCTTCGACCGCCAGGATGCGAGCCATCACACACCCATCGGGAGCCCGATCGTGAACGTGCTGCCGGTGCCAGGCGCGCTGTCGACGTCCACCTCGCCGCCGTGGGCCCGAACGATATGGCGAACCATCGCGAGCCCGATGCCCGTGCCCTTGATGCCTTCAGTCCTGGCCCGCGTGCCGCGGACGAACCGATCGAAGATGGTGCGCTGCTCCTCGCGTGGAATGCCCAGACCGCGGTCCCGAACACGGATCAGGAGGCGGCCGGCGCTGCGCTCGACGGTCACCCACACCGTCGGGCAGTCAGGCGAGTACTTCACGGCGTTGTCGAGGAGATTCCACAGCGCATTCGTCAACGCGTCGCGATCCCCCGCTACGATGGCGGCGCCCTCCGCCATCTCGAGGTCGACGTGCACGCCACGGCCAGCCGCGTCATGGCCAAAATCATCGATGACGGTGCGGACGAGCGCGCAGGCATCGAGCGGCTCGAGCCGGTACGGCGACGTGCCGGCTTCCATCCGGCCGAAATCCAGCAGGTTCTCGACCAGCCGCTGCAGACGATCGGTCTGGCGGCCGAGCGCCCGATAGTAGTCGAGGCGCCGTTCCTCGGCAGCGACTCGGCCATCGGTGAGGATCTCTGTCAGTTGGCGCATGGACGTGAGCGGTGTCCGGAACTCGTGCGACACGGCCGCGACGAAGTCGGATTGCAGTCGCGCGACGGCCAGTTCGCGCCCAACCACGCGCGTGACCAGGTACCCGCCGCCCATGAACAGCACGCCGAGCGTGACCAGCCCGGCCACCCACAACGACCGGCGCGCGTCGAGATACGCTGTCTCGGCGGCTTGATCCTCATCGACGAGTGTCACGGTCCAGGGGAGTCCGGTCTCGGCGGCGTTCCGCCGCGCGCCAGTGGCCGCGACAGACCGCACGAGGGGATCCTGCAGCACGAGCCGAAAGCGCTGTCGATCGGCCGCCGGGACCGCGCGCGCCAGCCACTCACGATCCACGAAACTCTGTAGAGCGACGAAGGCCACGGGGGTGTCCGCGTCCGCAACTGAGACCACGGTTGCCGGCGACCCGCTGATGCGAAGCACTTGCCGGCCTGAAGTAGTGGCGCCGTCTTGCCGCCCGGTCTGAGCGAGTGACTCCACGGCCGCAGCGAGAGCCTCGGCCGGGGTCAATGCGGCATCAGTCCCTCTGATGTCCAACCACTCCTTCGCCTGGTCGTGATTCGCCACATAGACCGCGCGACTGATAGACCATCGCCCGCTTCGAAGGTCGTCGAACAACGCTTGGGCTTCGGCGCGCAGTTCGGGTACGTGGTGAGCTCGTTCGAGCGCGACGCATCGCGCGTAGCGGGCGAGTAACTCGGCCGGTACGCCCTCGAGTGCCGCCCCTCGCACCTGGGCCATTTGTGCGTACAGGTCAAGCTGTCTCTGGAGCGGCAGGCCCCGAGCCGACCGAAGCAGCGCGCCTGCCCGCACGGCCGCCTCGGGGTCATGGCCGGGATCGGGAGCCGGAGAGTACGCCAGCCGGCCTCGGCCGGTAATGTCAGTCCGGTCCCTGTCGAACCTCACGACGACGGCATCGTCCGCGTCGGCGAGCCCGCGCCAGGCGGCCGGCGTCCGCAGGGCGCGTTCGACGCCGGTGACGATCGGTTCGAGCGTCGCCACCGCCAGGTCGGCCGCCTGTTCGCGGCGTTCCTGCAGTTGTTGGAGCGCGCCGGTCCAATCGAGGCGGTACAGCTGCCAGCCCAGGCCGACGAGCAGCACCGACGGCAGGAACATCAACGTCAAGGCCAGCCCGACGATGCGCCGGGGCGACTTCACGCGAGACGGTGTCACCACGGGACGCCAAATTGTAGCTCTGCGATTGTGAGGAAATGATGAGCCTGTTGCGCCTCAGCCCCGGACGGCCATCACTCGAAGACCCCGCGTTTGAACGCTGACGAAGTCAAGATTCTCCACTCCGGTCTGGCCCGTCAGGCGCCGACCCGCCGGCGCGGCCGAGTTCAGTATTGCGTGACGTAAGAGTAGGCGTTCGGACCAATGGCTGCTGTTTCATCGAGGACGCGTAATTTCGTGATTGGGGGGCGTCGTTACATTATTCCGACGCCGGCCGTACATCCCGATGCTGCGCGAGGCCGCGCCCAGACTCGGCTTCTTTGAGCCCGATCAGTTCGTGAGCGTCCAGACCCATTTACCGGAGGCCCTGCGGCCGGTTGTGGAATTTGCGTACATCACCGGCTGGCGGGTTCCGAGCGAGGTGCTCCCCCTTCAGTGGCGATCGGTCGACCTGCGAGGGGGCGATATCCGGCTCGATGCCGGCACCACGAAGAACGGCGAGGGTCGCGTCTTCCCGATGACGGACGATCTCCGAAGCCTGCTCGAGAGCCAAAGACGCCTCGCCGACCACGCGGAGCGGTCAGCAGATGAGATCGTGCGGTGGGTCTTCTTCCGAATGGTCGCCAAGGGTCGACACGGTCCTAAGCACCCGCACCCGATTCGCGCTTTCACCAAGGCCTGGGCGGCGGCTTGTACGGCGGCGGGCTGCGCCGGTCGCATTCCCCACGATCTCCGACGGACGGCCGTCCGCAACATGGTGCGACGTGGAGTTCCGGAGCGGATCGCCATGGCGCTCACCGGTCACAAGACCCGTTCGGTGTTCGAGCGCTACAACATCGTGAGCGAGGGCGATCTGCGGACCGCCGCGGCGCTCCTCCAAGGGCTGACAGGGACAATTCAGGGACAATCCAAGAAATCGGCGGTCAGTCGATCGACCAAAGTCGCGAATTTACTCAGGAAATTTGGAGGCGCCGCCCGGAATTGAACCGGGGATGGAGGTTTTGCAGACCTCTGCCTTACCGCTTGGCGACGGCGCCGTCGAGAGAGGAGGGACTGATCGCCGCCCTTCAGTAGACGTGATCCGCCCTCGCGGCGCAAGTCGTGAACTGCAAGTGTCGGTTTTCAGAAGCTAGGGACCCCTCGCGGCTGAGTTTTTCAGATCCTTTCCCCCCTCCCCGGGGGAGTTTTTCAGAAGCATTCCCCCCTGCCCTGACCCCGCGATAGAGGTCTTCCATCGGGCACTGGCCCCGATGAGGAGGCCGGGATGTACCGCGAGGTCACGATGCTCGAGATTCGCGAGGTGCTCCGTCTGTGGGGCGCCGGGCTGCCGAAGAAGCGGATTGCGGCGCAGCTGGGCTTGGATCCGAAGACCGTGCGCCGGTATGTGCGGACGGCCGAAACGGTGGGCGTGCCGCCCGGGGCGGCGCGCGTCACCGACGAGCTGCTGACGGCGGTGCTCTTGGCGCTCCATCCGAGTGGCCGGGCGCGGGGCGACGGCTGGGACCAGTGCCGCACCCAGCGCGAGGCCATTCAGCGCTGGCTCGGCGGCGGGCTGCGGCTCACCAAGATTCGGAAGCTCCTCGCGCGGCAAGGCGTGACCGTGGCCTATCCCACGCTCTATCGCTTCGCGGTGGCCGAGCTGCAGTTTGGCCGCACGGCGCCGACGATCCCAATTCTCGACGGCGAGCCGGGCCACGAGGTGCAGCTCGACACCGGCTGGGTCGGGTCGCTCACGCTGGTCGGGGGGCACAGGCGCCGTTTCCGCGCGTGGATTTTTACGGCGGTCCGCTCGCGTCACCGCTTCGTCTACCCGACCTTTGAGGAGACGACCGCGCGGGCGATTGAGGCGTGCGAAGCCGCGTGGACCTTCTTTGGCGGCCTCTTTCGCGTCGTCATTCCCGATAACACGCCGGCCATCATCACCACGGCCGATCCGCTCACGCCGCGGATCAATCCCGTCTTTCTCGAGTATGCCCAGGCCCGGGGCTTTCACCTCGACCCCGCGCGCCTGCGGCATCCGCGCGATAAGGCGCGCGTGGAGCGCGCGGTGGCGACGGTCCGCGACGATGCCTTTGCGGGCGAGTGTCTGACGACGATCGAGGACGCGCGGATCTTGGCGGTCGTGTGGTGCCGCGAGATGTATGGGCTCCGGCGCCACAGCCGAACGCAGCGGTTGCCGCGGGAGCACTTTGAGACCGAGGAGCAGCCGGTCCTGCTCCCGATCCCGCCCACGGCCTACGACGTCCCGCTGTGGTGTGATCCGAAAGTCGCGCGCGACCAATTGGCCGCCGTCGCCAAGGCGCTCTACTCGATCCCGTATCCGTATGTCGGTCGCCGGCTGCGCGCTCGCGCCGATCGGCAGCTTGTCCGCTTCTATCTGCGCGACCAGCTGATCAAGACGCACGTCCGGCAGCCGCCAGGCGGCCGCGCGATCGATCCGGCCGACTACCCAGTCGAGCGGCGCGCCTACGCCTTTCGCGATGTCGACGCCCTGCAGCGGCAGGCCACGCGCGTGAGCGAGGTCGTCGGCCGGTACGCCAGCCGCCTCCTCGACAGCCCCTTGCCCTGGACGCGCATGCGCACGGTCTATGCGCTCCTCGGCTTGGTCCGTCGCTTTGGCGCCGACCGGGTCAGCGTCGCCTGCGCGACGGCGCTCGCCGTCGATCTCCTCGATGTCCATCGACTCCGGCGCATGCTCGAGCACCCGATCGCGGCCGCGCCCGCCGCCCCGCCGCGGCCGGTCCCGCCGGCGCGCTACCTCCGTCCCGCGCAGCAATTTGCCTTGCCTCTGAAAGGAGACCCGTCGGTATGAGTCCCGATGTCATCAGTCCTGATCTCAAAGCGGTCCTGCGCCGTCTGAAACTCTCCCGCGTGCTCGACACCTTACCGGAGCGGCTCGTCGCGGCGCGCCAGCACCAGGTCCCGTACCCCGAGTGGCTGCTCCTCGTGCTCAGCGATGAAGTCAGTCGCCGCGACACGCTCGCCGCCACGCTCCGCATCCAGCGGGCGCAGCTCGACCCGACCATGCAGCTCGAGGCCTGGGACGCGACCGCGAAGGTGACCTTGGACCGCGGCTTGCTGAATGAACTCGTCTCGCTGCGCTTCCTCGACACGCACGCGCACGTCGCCATTGTCGGGCCCGTCGGCGTCGGCAAAACCTTTGTGGCCCATGCCCTCGGCCACATCGCCTGCCGGCGCGGCGCCTCGGTCCTCGCCTTGCGCACGGACCACCTGCTCAAACGGCTCAAACACGCGCGACTGGACAATAGCTACGACACCGAGCTGCGCCGCGTGCTCGGCGTCGATCTCTTAATCCTCGATGACTTTGCGATTGACGCGCTCGACAGCACCGAGAGTCGCGACCTCTACGAGATCCTGCTGGAGCGCTATCGCACCGGCTCCATCGTGGTCACGTCGAACCGCGGCCCGGACGAATGGCTCGCGACCTTTGCCGATCCGATCCGCGCGCAGAGCGCCATCGACCGCTTCACGAGCAACGCCTACGACCTGGTGATCGAGGGCGAATCGTATCGGCCTCGCCTCAAACCGAAACTGGTGAAGGGCGCCACGCCGAAGGGGAAGTCGTGAGGCCGACGGGCCACCGCTGGACAATCCACGGGCGGTAGGACAGGCTAGACGCGCGCGGTCAGGGCACCCACTCCGGGGGGAATGGTTTTGAAAACCCGGGGTCCCTTCCTACTGAAAACCGACAGCAAGCGCCACCGTGGCGGGCCGCACCTCGAGGAGTGCTCTCAGTTGTGTCGAGATCGGGCGGTTCCTCGGCCGCCAAACCTTCGTGTTCGCGGCGGTCAGCCGAATCTCGTTCGTGAGCCAACAGGAGTAAATGCGACCGCGAGCGGCGACGAGATTGAGATTCGTGCGGGCGCCGGCCTCGGCAGGCTTCGGCGGCGCCCTCGCTCGGGCCCCGTACGAGGTCACCGTTGAGAATCCCGGCCGGCGCTGCCGAGGCGTCGGATCGGCAGAACTCGATGGCGCAGCCGTGGATACGTCAGCGATTCCGATCGCTGATGACGGTGGGACTTACCTACTGTGCGTCGTCCTTGGCGATCCTCCGCGATGCTAGACTCGCGCGGCCGGCCGTTTCGATCTCGCGAGAGGTTCCCAGCACGCGCTCAACCTCCTTGACGAGGGCCGTCGGCTCGCACGGTTTGACCAAGACGGCAGCGAAGCCGACGGTCTGGGCCTCCTCCAGGTGCTTGACATGAGAAAAGCCGGTCGCGACGATCAGGGGGATTTGAGTGGTCTCTGTGCAATCCCGCAGCCGCTTCGCCGCCTCAAAGCCTGTGATACCAGGCAGATCCAGATCCATAACGACGAGATCGGGGAGGCACTCTGCGGCCAACTTCACGGCCTCGAGGCCGTTGCCGGCTGTTAGCACTTCGTACCCGAGGGAGCGTAGGTACAAGGCCCAGATTTCGAGCGCGTCCGTGTAGTCGTCGACCAGTAGAATACGCGTCGGTTTTCTCGTCATGCCTCACCGTCTTGAGCTCGCCGATCGAGTCTAGAGGACATCGTTTTCAAGATGCATGCCAGCGGGCCGGGCGGCCCCGATTTACTATGTCTAGGACGACACGGAGCGCCAGCATCGCCATCGTCGACGATGATCCGCTGTTCGTGGAGCTCCTGTCGACGTTTCTACACTCGCGAGGCTATGAGACGGCTATCCTACGCCTCAGGCGCCGCGTTGCTACAGCCGTTGCCCACCTCGATAGCGGGCCCACGCCGCGGCAAACTTCCCGAGTTGGCGCGGGCCGGTGCCATCACCGCCGAGACCCAGGCGATTCAACAGACGTTGGATCGGCTCCGGTGGAACAGACGGAAACCCGCCCAGCAGTTAGGCGTGAGCTACAAGACGCTCCTCACCCAGATGAAGGAGTGTGGCATCCGGACGCCGGCACCGAGACCGAAGCGGCCTGAGCCCTCCCCACCTCACTCCGCCACGGGGCTCGGCCACGCGAGGGTAAAGGTCGTGCCGAGATTCTCAACGGACTCGACTGTCACCGAGCCCTGACACGCCTCCATACACTCCCGCACGATCGCCAGGCCGAGGCCGAGGCCATGGGCGCCCAATTCCGCGTCTCGCTCGGCGTGCACTCTGACGAACTGGCGAAAAATCGCGTCGCGCCGGTCCCGCGGAATCCCGATCCCATTGTCGCGGACGACGACCGTCGGAGCGGTCGCGCCCGGCACGCATTCGACGTGCACCCACCGCGACGATTTGGACGGGTCGCTGTACTTCACGGCGTTCGCAATCAGGTTGAGAAACACGAGTTCCGCGCGAGCCGGCTCGAGCTTGAGCACAGGTAGGTCGTCAGCGATCAGAATCTGCACGTCACGGGCAGCCGCCATCTCGGCCAGTTGCCCGACGACATCGGTCACAAGCGCCGACAGATTCACGTCCTGCGCGGTCGGCAGGTCGTCTGCCGCCGAGTTGAGGCGGGTCAGCCGTTCAAGGCGGTCTACGACCTCGGAGACCCTCGCGACGTTGCGCTTGAGCGTTTGGAGCATACGAGTCGCGTCGGGCGCTTGGAGATGCGTCGGCAGCATCCTGACGAGCACCTGCAAGACGCCCAAGGGCTGGCGAATCTCATGGCTCACAAAGCGGGTGAAGTCACGCACTTGCGCCGTCTGTTGCTCGATCTTCTCCGTATACCGCCTGACAAACGTGTCGATCGTTTGTTGCTCCAGGCAGCGAACCGCCTGAGTCAGCCGTGCCGACACGCTGAGGGCGTCCTGGACCGCGACGGGTGGGCTCGACCGCTCGACCTCGACCTCCAGGAATCCCTGAAGCACGTCGCCAAAGACTTGGTACTCCCGCAACAACTGATGCACCGACGCGTGCTGCTCGTATCGCAACTCGCCGAGTTCGGCGGCCTTGGCCATGACCGCCGTGTTCGCCGCGATACCGCTGTCGGCCGGCGCCTCGATGAAATTCGCGATCTCGTCGATCAGGTGCGGAATATGATCGAGCAGCTGGTTGGACGGAAACACGTCATTCCGTCCCACCGTGAGCATCGCCGCCATCCGCTCAAGCCATTCATCGGCAATCCTCCGATGGGCCATGTGGAGCTGCCGCGCGAGGAATTCGTGGGCGGGGCTCGCCGGCTGGGTGGTCATCGACATGCCCGAACGGTGAGGCAAGCCTCGGGAGCACTCTGGCACAGTCCGGCATAGGCCGCAAGACGGCCACGGAGCTCCGCCTGCTCTGTGGGCTTTTGTTCACCCGCGCGCCCAACTGTGAGCACTTGGAGACATACTGGAAGGGACGCCCGCGCTCGTCAGATTGCGCGCGAATTACTGAGGACGACTTGATGGCCGCTGGTCACCGAGAGTCGCGCGATTTCGCTACCGATGTGGCCGGCGCCAATCAGCCCGATGGTCATCGCCATGCGACCTCCTTCCTGTTCGAGTCACCGATGGCATCAGCACTTCGGTCGGCTGTGCGCCGAGGATGGGCCGCACGACATGGCTGAGTCGGCGGTCACCGCGACCGTCGCCCGGTACGACCTCCCACGATAGTATTCAGGGCCACTGCGCCAGCAGGACAGCTTTCGGAGTTCGCTTAACGGAGAGCGAGCGGAATCTGGAGGTTGGTCGATCGAACTCCTGAACGTCTTTGCACCCAGACGATCGCGTCAGTCGTGCATGGCAGCGTCGAGCTTGTGCCCGAACTCGTTGAGTTCGCCGAGCGCCAGATCCGACACGACCCAGACGGCCACGCCGGCGCGCACCCAGGAGATGAGGTGGTATCCACGTACGTCAGATCGCGTGCTGTGTGAGGGCGAGCCGCTTGCCTGCGGCCACACGAAGACGTTGATCACATGATCGCGCCGCTTGTAGACCAAGGCGGCGGCCGCGTGGTGGTCGATGTAATCAAGCCTGCCACCCACCAGCGGAAAGCCATCGCTCGCCAGATCGACAACGGACGGCGAGAAATCAACGCGACCAGCGAACCATGGCTTGACCGTGTGCTGATCAGTCGAGGCCACGTCCATCAAATGTCCCGGTAGGAGCGACCGCACGTGCCCCTCGATCACGGCCTCTGCCGTCGCCTCATCGGCGACGACAGCGCGTTCGTGCAGCACCACCGCGAACGCCAGCGACGCGACCGCCACTGTCGCGCCGGATAAGAGCCACAGCGGCCAGCCGCGCGGACGCGACCAAGCGACCTGCGGCTGGGTTACCGAGGCCGCATCGACCGTCGCACGAACGCGCTCGGCCAGCCCCGCAGGCGCGCGGAAGGACGGCCCCGTCCGGAGCACCTGGCCGAGCGCTCGAACCCGCTCCAACCGGGCGGCGCACGCTGCACAGGTGGCGACGTGGCTCTCGATCGCGAGCGTGCCCTCGAGCGACTGTTCGCCATCGGCATAGGCCTCGATCAGCGGCTCGACCTCCTCGCACCTCACGGTCGCCCTCCTTCTTCCGCCAGCGCCGCCTGCAGCTGCGCCCGCGCTCGCGAGAGGCGCGACATGACGGTGCCGACCGGCGCCGCCACGACTTCAGCGATCGCCTTGTAAGACAGACCTTCGAACTCCCGCAGCACGATCACCTCGCGAAAGTCCGGCGTGAGACGCTCGACCGCCAGGCGAACGCGGCGACTGGTATCGCGATCAATGGCGCGCTCCTCGGGCGACGGGATGTCCGTACCCGAGCGGTGGACCGTTTCATCAAACTCCGACGCCTGCCGCACGCGCTGACGCCGACGCGATGAATAACACCCGTTGCGTACGATCGAGAGGAGCCACGCGCGCTGGTCACCGCCACGAAACTGATCCGCGCTTGCCAACGCACGCACGTACGCATCCTGCACGACGTCCTCGGCGTCCGCGCGGTTGCCCAGCAGCCAACGGGCCAAGTTGTACGCCGCATCGAGGTGCGACAGGAGCATCTCGTTGCTTACCGTCGGCACGTGGTCATCATCCAGACGCTTCAGGTCGTCATTTTATTCCACCGCCCAGTGCGGGAATAGATCGCCGCCGTCGTGCGTCTGGCATACACGACGGACACGACCCACGGCATCGCATCACCAGGAGCCATCCATTCATGGGACGCATCATCATTCCGGGCCACGCGCACGATCACCACCTTCACACTCCCGACGAGGACGGGATCGATCGGCGAGGGTTTCTCAACTGCATGGCCTGGGCGGGCGCGGGCATGGCGTGGGTCGCGGCGTCGGGCGTACTCAAGTCGGCGCCCTTGCCGCGATTAGACCAGACGGCCGACAAGCGGCTGGCGGCCGGAGACTTCGTCTTCGCGCAGATTAGCGACAGTCACATCGGCTTCTCGAAAGACGCCAACAAAGATGTCGTCTCGACGCTGCAGGCGGCCATCAGTCGCATCCAGGCGCTCCCGGTCGCGCCGGATTTCCTCATTCACACCGGCGACCTCACGCATCTGTCGAAGCCCGATGAATTCGACACGCTGCAACAAGTCTTGATCTCGGCGAAGGTCGGTCAGGTGTTCTACGTGCCTGGCGAGCACGACATGCTCGCCGACGACGGCCGGCAGTATCTGGATCGGTTCGGCAAAGGCACAAGAGGCCACGGATGGTTCAGCTTCGACCATAAGGGCGTGCACTTCATCGGGCTCGTCAACGTGGTGGATCTCAAAGCCGGCGGCCTCGGCAATCTCGGCGGCGAACAACTCGCCTGGCTGAACGACGATGTGAAGAGCCTGTCCCCCAGCACGCCGATCGTCGTCTTCGCGCACATTCCGCTGTGGTCGGTGTATCCGGAGTGGGGATGGGGCACCGACGACGGCGCGCAGGCGCTCGGGTATCTCAAGAGATTCGGCTCGGTGACGGTGCTCAACGGCCACATCCACCAAACGATGCAGAAGGTCGAAGGACACGTCACGTTTCACACGGCCACGTCGACCGCGTTCCCACAGCCAGCACCCGGCGCGGCACCATCGCCGGGACCGATGACCGTGCCTGCCGACAAGCTACGCGGCCTGCTCGGCCTCACCGACGTCACCTTCGTGAAGCGATCGCATGCGTTAGCCATCGTCGATCACGATCTCGCCTAGCCAGGGCGGGCGCCATCAGTCAGCGTTCGACAACCACGAAGAGCAGGACACCAGCAATGAGCACACGACGCACACGCCTCAACGCGCTCGCAATCAGCGCGGCAATCGTGGCGATAACCGCGATATACGGGACAAGCGTTCACGCCGGTCAGGGCAACCCGCCGGCGAAAGCCGTCGCGATCGAGATCGACAACTTCAAGTTCGGCCTCGTCTCGATCGACGTGGCCGTCGGCACGACGGTGACCTGGACGAACCGCGACGACGTGCCGCACACGGTGGTGAGCGTGAAGAAGGTCTTCAAGTCGCCGCCGCTCGACACCGATGAGAAGTTCAGCTACACGTTCAAAGAGGGCGGTACGTTCGAGTACTACTGTTCGCTGCACCCCCGTATGACCGGCCGGATCGTCGTCAAGTAGGTGGAGCGAGCGATGAATCCGTTCGATGTGAAGAGCGCGCTTCTGGCAAGACACGCACAGCACGTCGTGCTAGTGCATTTCCCAGATCGCGCTGACGATCACGGCGATCGTTTTCGAGTGGCTCGCGGTCTGGACACGCGGGCCACGGAGCAAGGCGCTATCCAGCACGGCGTATTGGAATTTGACGGTCGCGGCCGCGACTTCGGTGGCGGCCGTCGTGACGGGCTTGCTTGCCTGGCAGTGGCAGCTCGATGGAGCGCCCCTCAAAGGAACGCTGTTGCTACATGCTTCGTTCGGCGGCGCCAGCGGCGCCGGGATTCTGTTGCTTTGGTGGCTGCGTCATCGTCAGGAAGGTCGATCGGCCATCTCACCCGGCCTCCTATATCTTGCGCTCACTCTGATCGTCCTGGCCATCATTGCGATGACCGGACACCTCGGCGGGTTTGTCAGCGGCGTCAACTCGGCCAGCAGCTGACCGAGGGCTGGCTCCTCTCCGCGCCAGTCCGTCAGGACCAGGACGGATATCGATGGACGCGACTCACGCCTCCACCAGACGCGGCGTGTCGTCCTCCCTTCGCCATCGCATCGTGACCAGGCCGGCACGATAATGGGTAAGGTGTCCACACTCGACCGTCGCGTCCTCATCGACTGGTATCAGCGCAACCGCGCGCGCTCGAAGATGCTCTTCGACATCGTCGCGGACGAGGCGTACTACAGCCGGCCGATCGCGCTACGCCATCCCATCGTGTTCTATGAGGGCCATCTGCCGGCCTTCAGCTTCAATACCCTCGTGAAGCGCGGCCTCGGCCGACCGAGCATCGATCAACAGCTTGAAACGTTGTTCGCGCGCGGCATTGATCCGCACGACGCCTCCGGCCGTGCCCCGACGTCGGCGCGCGACGTTCGAGACGAATGGCCCGCCCGCGACGCCGTCCAGCGGTTCGCCGAAGAAGCCGACCGGCAGGTGCTCGACGCGCTGGCGCACGCTAATCTCGAGCAGGCCGGCCATCCGCTGCTCGACCGGGCTGAAGCCGCTTTCGCGATTCTCGAGCACGAGGCCATGCACCAGGAGACGCTCCTGTACATGTGGCATCGGTTGCCGCTCGACCAGAAGCGGCGTCCGGTCGGTGCCATCACGCCGAACGACGGCCCGGTGCCGCCGCAGGCCTGGATTCGCGTGCCGGCCGGGAACGCCACGCTCGGCCTCGGCCGGGAGTCCCTCGCGTTCGGGTGGGACAACGAACGTCCGGCCACCCAGGCGAGCGTCGGCAGCTTCGAGATCGAGCGCCACAATGTAACCAACGCCGCCTTTCTCGAATTTGTCGAGGCTGGCGGCTACCACGAGGCGCGCTGGTGGCGTTCTGAGGACTGGCGCTGGGTCCACGGTGACGAGGTCCGGCATCCGCTCTTCTGGGAGCGTCACGGCGACACGTGGCAGTGGCGGGCCATGTTCGACCTCGTCCCGTTGCCACTCGCCTGGCCGGTCTATGTGAGCCTTGCCGAGGCGCACGCGTACGCCGCGTGGCGGGGCGCGCGGCTCCCGACGGAAGCGGAATTTCAGCGAGCGGCCTACGGCACGCCGTCGGCGATCGAACGCGCCTATCCCTGGGGCGATGACGCGCCTACACCAGAACGAGGCGTGTTCGATTTTTCCGGATGGGATCCGCAGCCGGCCGGGAGCCATCCCGCCGGCCGGAGCGCCTGGGGCGTCGACGACCTGATGGGCAACGGCTGGGAGTGGACCAGCACGGTATTTGCGCCGTTTCCGGGATTCACGCCAATCCCGTCGTACCCAGAGTACTCAGCCGATTTCTTCGACGGCGAGCACTTCGTGATGAAGGGGGCGTCGCCCGTCACCGCGCGCGAGCTGCTGCGGCCGACGTTTCGCAACTGGTTCCGCGCGCGCTACCCGTACGTCTATGCGACGTTTCGCTGCGCCCGCGAGGCGCGTTAGCACAAGCGAGGGAGCGGGTACGGAGGCCGACGACCGGGCCCTGCGAGGTCAGGTCGCGGAGGCGAGCGTGAGGGCAAATCCATCGGCGGCCCATTGGTCGAGCAGGGTAAAACCCGTGCGCGCGAGGAGTGGCGGGACATCCGCTGGACGGTATTTGTACGAGCTTTCGGTCCAGATCGTCTCGCCCTCTTCGAATGTGAGGCTCAGCCTGGCCCCCGGCACGCGCACGTTCTGCGGGTGGGCGCTGACCAAGTGCATTTCAATGCGACCGGGCTCAGGCGTCCACACCGCGCGGTGCGTGAATCCGTCCACGTCAAAGTCGGCGCCAAGCTCGCGATTGGCACGCACGAGGAGATTCTTGTTGAAGGCACTCGTCACGCCGAGCGGATCGTCGTAGGCCAGCAGCAGCTCACCGGCCGGCTTGACGAGGTCCACGCCGAGCAGGAGGGCGTCGCCGGGAGACAAGGCGGCACGGACGCCGAGGAGAAACGCGGCCACCCCAGGCGGATCGAAGTTCCCGATGTTCGATCCCAGAAACAGCACGAGCGCTCGACCGCCGGATCGCCGCTCTCGCACGGCCTCCGCCAACCCGACCTCGTATGTCGCGCGATGCGGGACGACGGCCAGGTCAGCGTGCGCGGTCAAGGCGCGGCCTGCCACGTCAAGCGCGTGTCGAGACACGTCGACCAGATGCACGGTCATCGGGCCAGGTCGATCCGCCCCCAGAAGCGTCATCAGCTTCTCGCCGTGGCCTGGCCCGAGCTCGACCAGCATCGAGGGGTCGTTCACGCGCGCGAAGATCTCGTGCGCGTGGAGGCGCAGCAACTCGCGTTCCACGCGGGCGATCGGGTACCACGGCAGCCGGCAGATCGCCTCGAAGAGGGCCGATCCCAGGTCGTCATAGAGGTACTGCGAGGGCAGTTGACGAGGCGTCAGGGACAAGTAGTACGCGACGTCCCCGGCGAACTGGCCGAGGTCAGCCCGGGCCGACGGCGAGACACTCGAACGCGTCATCAGTATTCCGCAAAGGCGTCGTCTGGATAACAGTACAGCCACTGCTCGCCCGGCTCGGCTGACGCAATCACCGGGTGGGTGCTGGCCTTCGCGTGCTTGGACGCGTGGCGATTCGGTGAGCTATCGCAACACCGCGTGACGCCACACGTCTGGCACGTGCGCAGATGGACCCACGACGCACCGATCGTGACGCACTCGTCGCACGCTCGGCGCGTCGGATGCTTCACCGTCGTGACGGCCGCGAGGTGGGCGCACGCATGATCGCTCATCGGGATGCTCCGGATACGGGTGGTCACAGCGTCGCGTACGTGTCCTTCCAGTCGGAGTACGGCTGGGCCGGCCAACGATCCCCCACGTTCGGGGGCACGTTTCACCAGCCTATCGCGGTTCGGGTGTCACGAACTCCGGATGCTTCCGAAGATAGGCTTTTACGAAGGGGCACCGGGCGACCACGCGCAGCCCCTGGGCTCGTACCGCTTCGAGCGCCCCTTTCGCGAGCGCGCTCGCCAGCCCGCGCCCACGAAAGGCTGGAGGCACTTCCGTATGCGCGAGCACGATGGCGCCGGGCTGTCGCTCGTACTGCAGAAACGCCACCTGTCCGTCGACCTCGAGCTCGAACCGCGAGGCGTCGGCATTGTCCCGGACGGTCGATTCAGGATCGGTCATTGGCGCCCTTTACTGACTGAGGACTTGATGCACGAAGGCGATCGCAATGGATCCCTCGCCGACGGCAGAGGCGACACGCTTGACGTTGCCGCTCCGCACGTCGCCGACCGCAAAGACCCCTGGGCGACTGGTCTCGAGCAGATACGGCGGCCGTGTCAGCGGCCATCCGGCAGCCGACAGGTCCTCCCGCGACAGGTCCGGTCCGGTCTTGATGAATCCTTTGTCATCGAGCACCACGCACCGCTCGACCCAATGGGTGTTCGGCACGGCGCCGGTCATCAGGAACAGATGCCGGATGGCACGGCTCTCCTCGCTACGGGCACGCTGGTTTCGCCACCGGACTCCCTCGAGATGCCCGTTGCCTTCCAGGGCGACGATCTCGGTTTCCGTCAAAAGGACGATCGACGCGTTCGTCTCGATGCGGCGAATGAGATACCGCGACATGGTGTCCGCCAACCCGGTACCGCGCACCAACAGGTACACCCTTCTGACGGTCTGGGCCAGAAATATCGCCGCCTGCCCCGCCGAGTTTCCGCCGCCCACGACGATGACCTCGTCGCCCACGCACAGTTGGGCCTCCATGGGTGTCGCGCCGTAGTACACGCCCGCACCCTGCAGTCGGGAGAGGTGCTCGAGCGCCGGCCGTCGGTACTCGGCCCCCGTGGCGATGACCACGGCTCGCGCCGCGACGCGTGAGCCACCTTCGATGTGCACGGTA
>Ga0070732_10000708_pt1 | contig 19640 bp, 15 predicted proteins | sample Coa_R1_5_FD_66449 | JGI IMG/M metagenome (GOLD analysis project Ga0070732, IMG submission 66449) | Surface soil microbial communities from Centralia Pennsylvania, which are recovering from an underground coalmine fire - Coalmine... | ecosystem: Environmental > Terrestrial > Soil > Unclassified ... | reverse complement strand
TCATATCGACGAAGGCTACATGCCTCACGCCGAAATCAACGTCCCGGGCCTCATTCTCGTTGGCCGGTTTTCAAGTGACCCTCATTGGCCGGTTTTGGGTGACCCCTGAGGATCTCTCTCGAATCGTTCCTGGCCGATGTATCCACGTCCAATTGAGGGCTTGACCATATCTACTCAGGTGTTACGAATCACAAACAAGGATATTGGACAAGAAACATCATGCTGAACGACTCACCCGTAAGGCGCTTTACGATTTGTGGTCTGGTCTGAACTGATGATGACTCTCTCGGCACGGTTCAGGATCTCCGAGGTCGCACTCAAGAAGACATGCGCGCGGGCAGGAATTCCCACACCTGAGCGCGGCTATTGGGCGAAGAAAGATGCGGGGAAGGAGGCCAGCATTCCCATTACGTCCACCCGCGATGGATAATCAGGTCAAGATTGGTGCGGGAGGCAATAATTCGTACCATTATTGGACTGAGGAGGATCTTCTTGGCCGTATCGATGTTCCTCCAGAGTTCTCCGAGCCGATCGAGACAGTGCGGGCACGGATAGCAGAGACTGTAGGTCAAGTAACCGTTTGGAAGAAGATTCTGACTTGGCACCCTGCGGTCGATCGCCTCCTGAAAGAGGACGAAAAACGCCGAGCGAAGCAATTAACCGATCCCTAGCTAGGATGCGGTCAACATCATGGCTGGAAGCGATAGCTTGACCGAAAGCCGACCTTGAATGTGGCCCCCCGGCCAAACCCAGCGGATCAGTCTCGGTAGCCGTCAGCAAAGCTAATATTAAGGTCGAAGCCAGTTTCATTCTCACCTCACCTTTTCATTAATTGGGTCAATGGCCAAGCTCAGAACCCTAGACTTGGTTCACCCGTTTCGATTTCTCGCATTTGTTCCAAGGCTCTCTTCTGTTCCGGCGTGCCAAACAGAAGGGTCGAGCCCTGAATCCATTGCGCCCTCATAAGTGCGCTCGTGTGCCCGATCGAGGCGGAGGATACGCTCCCCCGCTTCCATGCCTGCGTCATATTGCTCGTGTTCCTCGCAATACGACATAAGCTTTTCCAAGATGAGTAGATACATGTTCTGCAGCCGCTCGCGCTCGAACAGGCACCACTCTTGATACCAGCCTTCCAGCAGATCGGCGCGGTAAACGTCGACCGCGGACTTGAGCAGTTGCGCCTGTAGCTCGCTGAGCTGGGAATGATGGACGTTGTGGACCTGCGCCCACGCACGTTCAAATACGGCGACGTCGAGCCAGACATCTCCGGCTAGGTCAAGGCTCACAGAGTCGCGATCGGCCACCAGCGTAGCAGAGGATTCGCCGCCGTTCCGGAGCATGGCCTGCAACTGCCACAGAGCGTGCCGAAGATATTTTCGCGAGTGCGCTGTCGTGTTATCCCCCCACAACATGCTGGCCAGGATTTCGCGCGAATGCGGGCGGTCTCTCCGGAGCAAGAGAAAGGACAATAGCTCGCCTAGCTTGCCAAAGCGCAGCGATTCGATTTCCTCCCCATCCTGCTGCAGTGAGAGTTTCCCGAATAGGTGGATGGCTAACATAGGCTTTCCCCTACGCCGCATCTCGCTGGCCCTTGTTGCCGGCAGGAGACGCCGAGCTCCTCGTTGAGGAGACAAAAAACGATATTGGTGTGGGGCATAGACGTACCCCTCCCGCAAGAGCATTAACTCAGGCTATGTTTTTTGGAGCCCCGATTCGTACTCGACTACGTGCCCGTAACTTCCTGTGTTGTACCCTGGGGGGAAGCGCACGATAAATACATCTTGAGGAAATTGCGCGAGAGAATACTCCAAAACGAAAAGGTGCCAAATGTAAAATTTGATTCTGTTACAAAAACCGAAAACGCGAAGAGATTCGGTAGCTGTGAGATGATTAGATACTGCGCACCTGCTAGATCTAGCAAGGCTTTCTTGGACTAACCGGGACTCATGTCACAGCCTTCCGGATCTCGAGGAGGCTTTTTCGTTACGAAATCGGAACAGAACGACCTCTGATTCGAAATATCCCGAAATTTTTCCGGACAATCTGTTGCGCAACAGGCTTTCTTTCAGTTTGTTCTAACGGGATCGAAGGCCTGTGTACCTCTGGAGTGTCAGCTTGCGCACGGACGTTGTAGCACTCTTGAGGCCCGAACAAACCTATTTGCCCGCGACGATCTCTGTCAACCTCAATGGCCTATCGAAACCGTATCACTGATACCGTTTTTCAATAATGGAGAACACAGGTTTCTCCCGGTACGTGCGCAATTTGTCCGGAAATCGAAACCATGTCCAGGAAGAAGAGTCGAACCGCCAAACGTAGCCAGTACCGGCGGATTTTGAGTTCCCACAGTGGGTTCTGCAGCCTTCGGGAACTCTTTAGTCTACTATATCTTTCAAAAGGTTTACAAGAAGCGCCTATTGCACCAACTTGCATGGATTTGACCCATCCTGACCATGGAACTTCTGCACTCTTACTACAGCGGTTTGAGAGATTTGTTGTCCACATTAGAGCCAATTGGGCGGATGGGAAACCCATGCCCGCCATCTATCGACCCACCAAGACGAAGGCCGCCCAAAAATGGGGGGGGGGGTTGATCGACTTTCCATCTGATCTGGAGTCGTTTACGCAATTCCATTTGTGCCTCATGAAGTGCCTTGTGTTTTTCCATCCCAGACAACCACTTCTCATAAAACAACGTCATGAGTTCTTCAGTCTCACGATCGGGAACCGGCCACATGCTCATCAGCACCGCTTGAGCCCCTGCCTCCTGTAGGGCTCGCCGCAACCCGAATACACCTTCTCCGTTCTCCACCAATCCCAATCCCGTTTCACACGCACTCAACACGACCAACTCGGTACCCTGAAGGTTGAGTCCCGTTGCCTCGTAGGCCGTCAGGACCCCACTCTCAACTCCTTCTATCGAGGCTTCGCCAGACAAAAAGCGATCGGCGCCGGCGAAATAGAGCCCCGAGCGTAACATCGGGTCTTCCAGGCCGGATAACTCATTATCCGGTCCCTCGTGAATCGTCCACCGTTGATCTGGTCTGAAAAACCCGTGTGTGGCCACATGCAAAACTCGTGGGCTCTTAACGCCCTTGATGACTTCCTCCAAAGCGCTCTGGCGACAGTAGCTTTCTACTTGCCATCCATTCTTCTTGAATAGCTCGCGCACGCCGATCGGTGGTCAGGCGAATGTCTTCGGGAACCATTTCTGCCTAAAGCAGATTACCTTTCGAATAATCTCCGAAATCACGACGGACTGAGGTGACAATAAAAGCCACCACGTACCTCTTTATGGGCTCCATCGCGTTCAGACGGCCAGCGAACTAATAACCCTCTGCTTTTTCAATTGTTTCCGTTTTTTGGAACAAACTCTACTTTATGTTGACTCGCACCTCGGCACGGAGCAGAATTTCAGCACTATTCGCCTACACTTGCGCAGCTAGGTGATGTGGTAAGAACGCTGAAAGAGTCTACTCATCATCCGGCCCTGATTTTTTGCGGTGCGCTTACAAGGCACTCCGAGCATCGGTTAGCGTATCACCAAGGGTAAATAGGCCCAGTCTCGGTCATTCCCTCAGGCCCTACGGAAATCGGATACAGCATATCTGGAGTCACTTATGCGACGACTCAATGTTCTGATCAGTCTCGGAATTCTGTTCTCCCCTCATCTATTCGGGCAATGCGGAGTAGAACGGTGGCAAGTAAAGACTGGCACCGACAGTGACGCTGGGTCGGTGAATCTGAGTTCGAGCACGCCGAATACAATTGCGAGTTTAACCGCACTGGCCAAGCCGAGCACCATCCCACCAACCAGCAGAATTCAGCCGACCGAAACGACTCTGTGGTCACTGAACGCGACACTTACGGAATACAAGCTGGAGGGCGACTCAGACATTCACCTAGTGATAGTTGATGAGAACGGAAATTCGATGATTGCAGAGATTCCGGATCCTAACTGTGTGGGATCGGGAAGTTCGTTTGCGTCTGGTATTTCCAATGCCCGATCTCAGTTCACTTCTCAGTTCACACCCAGCTCAAGTTTTCAGACAGCGAATGTGCCCGTCCAGATTACAGGAATTGCGATGTTCGATTTTCTGCACGGCCAAACTGGCGTGGCTCCCAACGGAATCGAAATCCATCCTGTAACAAACATTGTGTTTAACGGGAACTCCAATCCGAATCCTGACTTCTCCATCACTACCACGCCAACATCCGTGCTGCTGAATGCAGGAACGAGTGCCAGCGTGTCTGTGTTGGTCACCGAATTGGCAGGATCTAATTCACCTGTGTCGCTCTCCCTCTCGGGTGCTCCCGCCGGAATCACTGCCACATTCAACCCCTCAACAGTTACGGCAACCGGAACAGGAACGCTGATGCTAGCGGCAGATGCTTCAGTCTTGCCCGGAAACTATTCTCTTCTCGTGAACGGCTCGGGAGGGGGTAATTCCCACAGCGCCGCGATTAACGTGACAGTGGCAACCACTGCACCGGGAGACTTCGTCGTGTCCACGGGAATAGGCATGTCCCCAGGAACTTCGGCATCTGCCACTGTTTGGACATCCGTTTCAGGTGGCTTCAACTCTGATATTTCATTGTCCGCTCCTAACCTTCCGACCGGCCTCTCCGCCACGTTCAGCCCAACGACGATCAGTGCACCCGGGGCGGGATCCTCTACCATTTCACTCTCGACAGATCCTGCGACACCTCCAGGCACATACGCAATCAATATCACTGCAAGTAGCGCCACGGCGACCCATAGTGCTGCATTGGGAATTGCAGTACTCGGAGCAACTAATTCCTTACGGAGGCTATCTCCAACCACGAGAGGTACTACGGGCGGGAAGGAGCTTCAGTCGCGAACTATTTCGACCAATGAACTCAAGGATGACGATGACGCTCCAGTCTCCTTCGTGCCGACGGAGTCGTTTCTTGAAAGGGCTCGACGTCATCGAGGAGGAGTCCTTTGTGATCCGCGACAGCACCATATCTTTTTGGGTAAGGCGTGGACGAACACGCAAAACCTCGCGCGAAAAACGGCGTTGTCTTCTCTCGACGTGGCACCCGGCCCTGGCTTGTGTCCAACGAGTCACCGACTCCCTCCAACGAATCAGACGGAGGCAACAGCATTTACGAACAATGCGAAATTGTCGGATCTTAGCATTCAGGCGCAGCTCGCACGCATGCTCAAGGATGGGCACCTGAAGGTTGCTCCGAACACAATTTACGTCGTCTTTTTGCCACCAGGGATCCAGTCCACGATGGGTTCAGCCGTGGGAGCAAACGACTACCTTGCGTACCACAGCCATTTCCATTCCGATTACGGGGAGGTCCACTATGTAGTAGTGCCGTTCTCTGAGAATGCGCAGCTTGAAAAACGCGCTGCCGCCCGCAGTATCCTCGAAACTTCGTTAAACCCAGAAGGGCAGTGGTAAGGGCCTGTTAACGTCGGCAAGCATCAAACGCCGCCGCAGTGACGCAGTTCCGCGTAGAACGTCTTGATTTCCGGAACGCTGGTTGGATGGTCCTGGGGGACAAATCAAGGAGGGTGCAATGGCAAAGCCAAGGCTTACAAAGGACCGCTCGTACGCCAAATTAGCTGTTCCGCCGAGGCCACGACGGGGTAGAGCTCACATTTTTGTCGTAACCCATGCTGGCCACAGAACCAGCTTGGGCGGAAAAATGGGATTCGACTATCCGGTTACGCAAGAAGGCACGACCGCAAACTTTGTGGTTTATTACGACCCTGCATTGGGACCAAACGGAAAAAGCTGTGCAGACGGGGTGCTAGCAACTTGTGAAAATGATTACGCTCAGGCCTCAACATGGTTTGGAGGAATTGCCTCACCTACGTTGCCAGTCAATATCATCATCGCGGCGCTCGATCCGTCGGGCCAGGGCGGAGGTGGTGCTTATCACTACGGCTGCAGTGCCGTCGATCTTTACTGTGATTTAAAGAGCGTACCCAGCCTCGATATTGACTATACGCGCATGCTGCTGGTGGCCGAGCTTGTAGAAGTTTTTGAAGCCGCTCAAGGTGTCGGTTGGGACTGTGGCGCGAGCAATGGGGAAGGTCTTTCACGTGTCCTTGCGACGGCGCTCTACCCGGCAGAACTGGATGGGTACACCACAGCAGCAGCATGGCTCGATACGCCAGATCGTCCGGATTGGGTAAACAATACCAATCCCACCGATACGGATCCTGTTTCGAACGGGTGCTCGGTGCTGTTCTTAAGTTATTTGAATACACAGTTGGGATTCGGATGGGACCAGATAGTCCAGGCAGGTGCTCCAACTCTGGCGCGAGTCTACACTGCCTTAACTGGCAACCCGGATGGCTGGACCCCATTCCGACAGCAACTGGATAACAACTTTCCTCTGGGCACTCCGTCAGGAGTAACAACCGACAATCCTTATCCGCTGCCATAATGCGTCTTAGGTGCGAGTGGGACGATCGTGTTCCGGTGCGTTCTGACGTACGCTGGTGCAAGCGACGTTGCTTAGCTTTGGCTGAATCTGATTCTTGTAGAAGTCATCCGTGAGCCAATCCGGCTGGCTGCTCGGATTCCCTCGGTCAGTTTCTGGATCATTCGAGCTTTCTTCTTCCCCGCCTTCACCTTCGCCGTCGCGCCCTTTGCGCAGCGGCGATTCACTTTCGTGCAGCTGCGGACAGCATCCGTTGCTTACGAATGGGAACAATCTTCGGCTCTGCCCTGCGGTTTTTGACTCGAAACATCGTCGGTGAGACGGTCTTCAGCGCCAGACACTCTATCCATTCCACACCAATCAGTGGCCTCTCTGGGCGGCGGTACGCGCGCCCTTACGGCGTTTCTGGTCACCGTATTTACATGGTGCGCGAGTCGTGCCTCGCTTTAGCTTGAGCACTTTGGTTCCGGCCTGTTCGGATTCCGTCAATTCATTCCAGCGTTTCCAACCCGAAGGGATGTAGTCCGGGCGGCAAGCTGCAATTTCAAATTCTCCCGCCGGCAGGCCGCCGAAATTCACCACTCCATTCCCATCGGTTGTTCTGAACTTCAATGCAGGGCTCGATCCCGTTGATTGGAGCTGGAGGGTGACCGCAGCCTGCTCGATAGAACTCTCACTATCTTCATCTATGACCTGTATTCGTATTTGCGACGCCGCTGCTGCGCCCTGCCCCGCAGCAATAACCACTATTTCCAGCAGGAGAGCTATTTCGAATATCAAATATCGGGCCATTGTTTCCCTCGCGAACGCCCGGCTAAAACACTCCGGCTGGTTCAGAGAAAGTGAAATTGTTTGTGTTAAGAGTGTAGGTCGTATGAGTTCCTTCTCCCGCCCACGCGTAATAGAACTTCATAATTGGCAGGCTTCCCACCTGTACGATAAAACCGGCGCCGAAACTGTGCCGCATATGGACGATCCCTATGTCGGAACGCTGCTCCGCCACCCGACCTACGTCGTGAAATCCCAATAGAGCGAATGGTCCCCAAATTGTGCGCTCGTACTCGGTCTGGAGAGTTAGGAGATTAGGCGCGCGAAAGCGGTAGTCGGCATAACTGCGCAGCACGTCGACATTGTTGATGTCCGTGCCTCCGATAGTCGGCTGGAGGTAAAACGGAATGGCGTTACCCGCCGGTGCGTACGCTTCGACAAACCGAACAGTAGCCGAGATTGTGCCGAGCTCTATTTTCTTCGTCGCCATGGTGTAGCGACATTGCCAGAGGGCATCGAGGCGCCGAAAAGAATATGGCCCGCTCGCGGCGTGGAACACGTGATAGCCGGTCGTGACCGAAGTTGAAATACCCTTAAGCCGTGGCGCCACCGGGTATATCCAATCGAAACCTCCACCTGCGGCAAGGTATGTCGTATCAACACCAAGGCCTGGAGTATTAACCGGAGTAAAAAACGTAGCCGAAAACACTCCGCGCATTCCCGACTGACTGTTCCGTAAGCCGGTGACGTCAGCTGTTATGAAAAAGCCGGCTGGCAAAGGCACTTCGATATTTCCGCCTCCAATCGTTTGGGCTAAGGTGAACAGGTTCTTGTTCGCGAGTAAACTGTTGTTGCCCAATCCGTAATACGGTAGTTGCGGTAGTTCGTAGTGTTCCACATCCAGCAAAGCGTGAATGTGCCGATCGTCCCGACTGTTACCGCTTCCCCAAATGTCCAGTTTGCTGCCAGCAGTCCGGAAACCGTTATATGAGCCACGCGCTTCAACACTGCCCGCGTATCGTAGCGGTAGAGTCGCCGAGGCCCGCTCTAAGTTGTAGGTCAGCCCACCGGCGAATCCGCTTCCCGGAACGATGCCGCCGACGGCGGGATGCAGGCCGTCGCCGGTAAAGAAGACACGCCCGAAGTCAATGGCTTTCTGGACCCGGTCAATGCCATGTGTTTCCCAGATGTGACACCAAGTTCTGGGCACTTCGACGTACTGCTTATGCTCGACATTGGCGAGCCAGGAGTGCGGGCGGTGTATGGCCCAAATCCTATTCTTATTAGCGGCGGGCAAGTCGCATGGATCTGCCGCTCTCGCCCCAATCGTAAATGTCAGGGCAGCGAAAGCCATGGCAATTTGCCGTCTCACGGCCGCACCCCGGGCCCGGCCGGTCCCGCACTCTCTGGATGAATCACGGTCATGGCCTTTGCCACAAACTGGGCCGCGTCGCCCTCCGTTTTTACCGAACCGGGATCCATCGTTGCCGCCAAAGCTGGGTCGCGTTGCTGCAGAACCGCATGAACTTCGTTGACATGGTCGAGGTGCAATTGTGACGCGTCGTGTGTGGATGACGATACTGCAGCCGGATCGAGCTTGACCGGCTGTGGTGACCAATCTGGCAGGTCGTCCCGCGGACCATCCTCTGTTATGAGTTCAAGCAGAGTGTTAGCGTTTCGTTCCCTTTCAAAGGGCGCTTCGGCTTTCGGATCACCGATGAACTGCATCGTCGCCGTAGCCGGAAGTGATGAATGTTCGAACAGAGTCTGGCTTACGAAGCCTTTCTCAATGTACGGGGAGATCGCGAGCGCCGGGACGCGAACGCCGTAATAGGCGAAATCGTACAAGGGTGCGGTCGATGTGAACCCGTCTGGGTGATCGACCTTAGGTGGTGGAACATGATCGAAAATGCCGCCGTGCTCATCCCACACCACCACTAGCAGCGTCGAGTGCCACGTCTCATCGTTCGATCGTATGGCTTCATAGACTTGCCGTATAAAGTTGTCACCCGCTCGGACATCATGGTCAGGGTGCTGATCGGCTGCGATCACCGGGCCGTTGTCATAATATGGGGGTTCCACAAACGAATATTGCGGCAGGCTATTACTCTTGCAATCACTTTCGAAGTCTCCCCACAACCCAAAGTAGTCGCTTTGATCATTGAGCAGGAACGTTAAGCCCATCGTGCCGCTTTGTTTGGAGTAATAGTAAATCTTCCCCTGGGCCCCAGCAGCCCGGAGTCGCTGATAAATGCTCGGCTTGCCAGAAAAATAAACCGGAGACATATCGAGCCGCCCAAAAGAGGTCCCGAAATGCGCGAAGGCACGGTTAGGCAGCGTGGGGCCCGCGACGGAAGAAAACCACCTGTTGCACACGGCGTAATGTCGTGCCAAGGCCGCAGTATTCGGGACCTGCTCGGGGCGATAGCACCGCATAATGTCAGGTGCATTGCCTCCCTGCTGTTCATAGCTTTGGGCGAAACCGGACATGTTGGGATCGCCGACGGCTGGTGTGCCGAACGGAACACCGAACATCTGAAAGTAGACGTCGTCCACGTCGTGACCCGGGTCGGCTACGAGCTGCCCCTGATAGATCGCTCCGTCCGTTGTCCGACAAGGCTCACCGGTACTGTCGAGATTGGCGTAATCGTTTCCAACGATTCCGTCGATCTCGGAATTCTCCAGCTTTAAGTAGCCAAGCAAATGGTCAAAGGAGCGGTTCTCCATCATCAAGACAACGACGTGTTTAAGATTGTCTGATCCTGCGGACATGGAACCTCCTCAGGAAAACCATGACCCAGATACTCCTCAGAAATCTGTTTCACCTTGAGTGAGTTAACATAGTTTTCCGCTAGACCTAGACGAAGCGGTGCCTGAAGGTAGAGAGCCTTCGACGAAAATCAACTCTCAAGTCCTCGACGAAGAACAATTGCGTGGGGAAGTAGGCGACTATTAGCCCCGGACGTGAGGTTCAATTCGACCTCACTGTTCCAGTCGCCGAATTGTACGCAACCATACACTCAGGGCAAAGCAGTTGTCAATCGTTCAGACGCGATGCCCACAGCGGGCAGTTGCTGAGGTTTAGACGGTTATAGCACATACATTCCAGTCTTTAGCTGAGCTACGGGATCATTAGGGCATCGTTCGGATGGAATGCCTATAAGGTGCTCGCGTCCTGACGAGATTGCTACCGAAACGCGACTTCGTCGACTTGATTTCCCAGAGTTGGTCGCACGCACTCGTACAGCACCTTCACCAGGATACCCCTCCACCAAAATCGTCCGTCAATCTTCAACGACAAGGCGATATTGGTTAGAGGCCCTTCTCGCTCGACGCACTCTCACGTTGGGGGCGTGTTCTCTCGCCAACTCCCCTATCTTCGCCGCGGCTTCGTCCTCAACCTGGCATCCCAGAATGATCGAGGTCAAATCGTTGGGGCCGATCTGAAGGTAGTTCCCGACTGTGATTAGCGGGGAGTGGAAGCCGATGCTGCGAAAGATGACCGCCGCGCCTCAAGGTATAGCGATTCGGTCGCACTTGCGAAGCACCTTCTCTGGGTAACTGCACGAAGCATAGAAGTAGGAGACGCCAGCGCAAGATGCTTCCTAGTGCGGACCCCCGACTTGATAGAGGCAGGCCTGCGTTCTATTTTGGCCGAAGCTCTCAGTGACGTCTGTCTTGTAAAAAAGTGCGGACTGGGTATTCCGGGAACGAAGATGACCTTAAATCCTGATTTGACTTTCGGCGATCAGGCGGTTGGAGGTGTTAAGTACAAGACTTCTCATGACTAGGTCAGATCTGATTTGTACCAAGCAATTTCCTTCGCCGTAGGTTTTGGTGTCAAACGCTGTGCGATCGTCAGTTTTTGCGAGCAGAGCGGAGTTTCATTGAAAGTCATTACCGTTGGTAACATTGAAGTAGCTCATTTTGGATGGCCCATCGGTGCAACGCCTAAGCTTGCAGAGCAAGAATTAACAACACGAATCAGGAACTGGATTACTCCGGGGGTTGCTCTGCTGACGGCTCAAACCGGGACCGAAGACACAATTCCGCCCGCCCAGGCAGACGCATTCGTTGAGCAGCTGAATCACGGAAAGCTTGTTCTGCGAAGAGGAAGCCGCCGGCTTGTTGGACAGACCCGGCCATTGACCGAGCTACCGGCGTATCGGCTTCGCTCTAAGATAAGATTGTTCAGTGCTGAATTGACAATCCGCCGATGTGGCGAATCCAGCTGAGATTCGCGAAGACTCCTGACGCCCTCGGGAGCACGCACCATCTTTACAGTGTGCAAGTTAAAGCAGGTCAAAAGGACACAGTCGAGGAGAACGGATAAGCCGAGCTTTAAACTCCGCATGGAATCGACGCAGTGCCGGATGCGAAGAGTTTTTCGAGTTGACTGCCGCGACGGAACAACCTAGCATTCGTCCACTGGATCGCAAGGGGCCATCAGTGACGCACCGACTCGGCAAACGGGAGTACTAATTCGAATGCCGAATGGACTACCTCCACCATATCCCGAGATCTATGATTCCCTGGCCACGGGCAAGCTTATTCCTTTCCTAGGGGCGGGCGCGCCGCTTTACGACCGCAATCCGAAGCGCACGCCATGGTTCCGGACGCAAAAGGGAAAAGACGTCATCTCCTGCCTTCCTACGGCCATGGAACTGGCTGAATATCTGGCGAAACGCACGCAATTGCCGGCTGGTGAGAAGGGCGAGTTGACCAAGATGGCGCAGTATTACGAGGCGGTCCTGGGGCCCGTCCCGCTGCGCCGGCGTCTGCGGGAAATTTTCTCGCATCGGCAGGAGCCTACTCCGCTGCACAAGTTCCTCGCGGAAATGCCCGCGCCCTTGCTGATCGTTACTACGAACTACGACGACCTGATGGAGCGCGCTTTCGCCAACCGCGGCAAACCCTGCGACGTGGTCGTTCACATGACCGACCAGGCAACGGTGCTGTTGCTCGAACACGGTCGTCAACAGCCGAAGGCGGTTCCGTCAGAAGACCTCGACATAGGCGTGGATCAGGTGTCGGTGGTTTATAAGTTGCATGGAGCGATCGATCGGCGGCAAAACGAACTGGGTCAGTACGTCATCACCGAGGACGATTACGTTGAGTTCCTGACGCGCGGCAGCGTGATCCCGCCGATCTTCGCCGAACCATTTCAAACCCGTCCCTTTTTGTTCCTGGGCTATGGCCTGTACGACTGGAACCTGCGTGTGATCCTCAACCGCATCCAGGCGTTTCGTGGGAATCCACGGTTCCGCTCCTGGGCGATCGAGACGCTAGCCAAGCCCGTAGAGCGGAAACTGTGGGAGGCGCGCGGCATTGATGTGTACGACGGCCTGACCCTGAAGGAGTTCCTGACCGAACTGAAGAAGCAAAGACCGGACGAGCAGAGGGAGCGTGGCGGGCGTCCAGCGCCGGCGCGCGCTCGTCGCGGAGGCGCCCGAGTACGCACCGGACGTGGACGATGACGGCAACACAAGAGGAGCGGACACGATCGTCGCCGTACCGCGGGCTGGAGCCGTTCGACGAGGCAGACGCAGCATTCTTTTTCGGACGCCAGCGGGAGGCACGCTTGATAACCGCCAGCCTGTTTGCCGCACCGCTTACGGTACTTTACGGCGCCAGCGGAGTCGGTAAGTCGTCGGTCTTGCGGGCAGGCGTGTTGCCTCGCCTGCGTGAGCGCCGCGACCTGCTGCCTGTGATTTTTCCGACCGTGGCGAGCGAAGCGGGGGCAGCGTCGTCGGTGGTATTGCGAGGCTGGCAAACAGACCCGCTGGGCGGCATCAAGGAGACGACTGCGTTGGCGCTGTATGCGGCGTCGGGTGATAAACCGGCCGTCCGCCGACGGTTCCAGGATGCCGTGCTCAAGCACGAGATGCGCAGCTTGCGGGAATTCCTCGTGGCCTGCCACAAAGTGTCGCGCCGGCGGTTGATGATCATCCTTGACCAGTTTGAGGAATACTCGCTCTACCACCCTGAGGATGAGGCCTTCTCCGAGGAGTTTCCGGATGCCATCGTACCCGGCGACCTGTCGGTCAGCTTCCTGGTTTCGCTGCGTGAGGACGCGGTGGCGAAACTGGACCGGTTCAAGGGCCACATTCCCACGCTGTGGGATAGCTACCGCCGGATTAATCACCTGGATCGAAAGGCGGCAGAAGAGGCCATCCGGCGGCCGCTCGATGAGTACAATCGCCAGCAACCTGAACATCAGCCGATCGTTATCGAAGATGCCCTCATCAACAGGGTGCTGGACGACGTACAAACCGAGAGCGTGCAGTTCGAAGGCGCGGGCGGTGGCACTGGCGGCACTGTCGGCCCCACCCGCAACTCGGCAGGGCGCATCGAGACGCCTTATCTTCAGCTCGTCATGATGCGATTGTGGGAACGCGAACAGGCGGAGGGCAGCCGAGAACTCCGCTTCATAACGCTGGAGCGCGAGGGCTTTGCGCCGCAGATTGTGCGAACCCACCTGGATAGGGTCATGGAGCAATTCACCGACGAGGAACGCGACGTGGCGGCGCGGGTTTTTCACCGGCTGGTGACGCCCTCAGGGGCGAAGATCGCATTTACGGTACGCGATCTGGCGGAGTATGAAACGATTGATCCGGAGAGGTTGACGCCGATTCTGCGGCGCCTCGAGGAAGGTAGCCGCCGGATTTTACGGCGGGTGGCGGCACGCTCGGAGAAAGCGGATGAGCCGCTCTACGAGATTTTCCATGACCGGCTGGGGATAGCCGTTCTGGCCTGGCGGACGAAGCGCCTGAAAGAGCAGGAGCGCGAAAGATCGCAGCGGGAAGAGGCGGAGAAAAAAAAGATCGCCGAGCAAACGCGCGCGGAGTACCGCAAAAAGGTGGGCGAGGCATTAGATCGGCTGGAGCCGGAATTGCAGGCGATGTGTGCGCGAATGATCAGTTACCTGGTTGCGACGAGCGGCCCGAAATTGACGCAAACCGCCAGCAGCCTCGCATCGCTATCTCAACTCCAACTCGACTCCGTGCAGAACGTACTGGAACGCCTGCGCCACGAAGGAATTCTGCGCTACGCGTACGGATCGCCGGCATCTTCCGGCTTGCCGCTTTACGAGATTGCGCACGACGAGATTGGCGCCGCCTTGTTGGAATGGCATTCGCGATACGTCCAGCACCAAACGCGTGAGGCCAAGGGAGAATTCGCGCCGGAACCGGTGCCGCCGTTGCCGACGGAGGCTCCGCAACTCTCCACCTTGCATCAGTTTCCCTATAGGCTCGTGTGCGACCTTCTGCGAAGCGGGGCAGTGCTCCCGTTCATCGGGGCCGGGGCATCGATGAGCAGCCGCCTACAGGATAGCGGCGGATCGCAAGCCTTTCCGCTCTCGAATCGGGAGCTCAAAGAAGAACTCGCCCGGGCATGCGAGTTCCCGGCCAGCGAGTTTGAAGCAAGCGATATCGCCGAGGTCGCCTCTTACTTCGTCCAGCAGTCCGGTCGCTTCACGCTGGACGCATTCCTGGACACGAAACTGGGAAGCATGAATACCACCCCGAGTAGCAGCCATCGGTTTCTGGCGCAGACAGCAAAGTTCAAACCACTAATTATCCTGACGACAAACTACGACACACTGATGGAGCAGGCGTTACTGGAGGCAAATCAGGCATACGACGTTATAGCGTATGTACCAAGCGATTCAGCGCAGGTCGAATACACGCCCTTCGGTTACCCGCAGCCAGAGTTGGTGGATCCGCGCAAGATTCCACTTGAATCGCGCGCCACGGTGGTGGTTCGGCTGCACGGGCCCGCCAAGAAGTATGGTCAAACTGGCTATGTTTTGACAGAGGAAGACCAGATCGACTGGCTATTGAATTCGCACAACTTGCTGCCTCCGCTACTCATGCGTAGCCGAAGAGCCAGCTGTCTCCTGTCGCTGGGTCACTCGGCGCGCGACTGGTCGCAGCGAGCTCTGCTACGCATGTTGTACGACTCGAAATACTCCCCCAAGGGGGAGCGGGAAAGCTCGTGGGCCGTGGCCCTGAACCCCGCGCCGTTGAGCATTATGACGTGGCAGCGATACGGTGTCGCGGTCTACAACATCGAGTTGAATGAGTGGGTCGGCCGCATGATGCAAGAGATGGCAGGCATGATCCAGGCTTAACCATCCACTACTCCGAGAGTTTCCGCGGTGAGCGGTCAATTAGGAAATGGGCCACGAAAAAACTTCGTCGCGCAACTGACATTTACGTCATCCTCTATTCTGTGCCGACGTACGACATTACTGTTCAAAATTTACTCGGATTAGTTTCTTGAATAACAAAGATGTGAAGTTGTATGTTGCTAACCCAGACCCCAACACTGCTCAGGTATTCGCTTTTTTACCTCAGGCGCGTCTTCGAATAGTTGAAAAGAATTTCGAGAGGAAAACAAATGCTGCTATTAACGCAAACTGCATTCCAGGCTTGGTGCTCTGAGTCGGTCCGCTTCGACGCAGTCCAGACAGCACTCCCGCTAGGTGGTGACATCAACGCGCTTCAGGAGGATTGGAACCTTCGAACCGGCCTTCGATACGAAGGAGAAGATTTAGCCGCGGTTTCTTGGTGGGACCTTCGCGAAGCAGCCAAAGGAAGAGAGGTAAGGCTGCGAAATCACAGGCTCAACACTAACAGTATGAACTCCGTTCGTGATTTGCGCGATCATCGCCCGGCTTTCCGGATCTGTCATACCCCTGAACCGGTCCACCTACATCGCGAAAGAGCATGTGGGTTAGTCTCGCCGAAACGATGAGTCTTAGTGGAGATGCATGCTGCCGCGTCTGGTTGCTTGGCAACAGCAGAGCGGCAGCCGCATTCTACAGCCTGGCTAAGGCAAGACGATGATTTGTCCTACCATTCCCAAGTCATCATGCAGCACGCATTTGTATTGGTAAATGCCGGGGGCGGTGAAGGTGACGCGGAAACGCGTCGCGGTCCCGTTCAACGGCACCTGGGCCAGACCGATACGATCCTGGGGAAGCTGCGTAATGAATCCGGAATGCACATTGTCGGAAGGCGAACTGATGAAGGCATGACGGGCGCCATCCGCATCGGTGGTGACATTGGCAGAGGGTGGAGTCTGGAGCGCAGGCGGAGGCTCTACGCCGAACGTGATGGTATGGTTCGTCACAGCTTCACTGGTCGTCCATTCCACGGTCTCGCCAACCTGGATTGTTTTTGTGTCCTCCATAAAGCGGTTGACAGAGACGGTTTGAGTTCCGCCCCCATTGCCCACAATGTGTCCCACTCCGGCGGCGACATGATCCGAATGATGGTGGTGGAAGTTGATCATGGGTTCGGAGAGAAGACTTTCGAGCTGCCGTTCGCCCTGCCTGTCGTAGAACGCCTGATCGTGCGGCAAGGGCGTGGACAAATCCATCACGTGGATGCTGGCGGTCATATTAGGGTGAGCCAGACAAACCAATTTGAAATTGCCCGTCGCCGGGAAAACCACCGTGTAGGTGGGCGAAGTGGGTAATGCGCTGTTATTGGTCAGCACCCCACTATTCACACAAGTGCTACCGTCGTACACAGAGAAATCAGGCGTCGTCCCTCCCGGGACGCCAGGACACCCAGCGAGGCGGGACGGGCGTATCTGGGTCGGCTGCAAGAAAGTGACGGTATGCACCTCGTTGGCTGGGAACCTCCAAGTAATGCTGTCGTTTTGGTGAATCCAGATTTCGTTAGGCAGGAACGCTAGCGCTTGATGCGCCATGTTGCCGTTCTGGGCGCCGACTTGGAGTTGCCAGTTATCCGCCACCGCCCAGGTGGGAAGAAGGATGCCAAATAGCAGAGTGCAGCTGCGAAGAATGATACGGAATTGTGGGACAAGCAGGTTGGTCATGTCTCCTCCAGAAACAGAACTGGCGCAGAGAATGGATCAAAGCATCCAGCACGTCAATAAAACCCCGGTGAAACGTGAGTGATACCGGAAGCCATTGATTTACCGAGGGTTCCGGGTCGTGGTGACATGCGCCCACGTTGCAGAAATCCGGGATATACTTCCCCTGACTCGGAGCCCACCAGTTGCCCCGCCCGGCCAAGACAAACGTCGTGAGTTTTGGAGTATACGATTTCGCGCCCGATACGGAGGAGTTGCGAAAAGAGGGAATGCGCATCCGCCTGGAGGGCCAGCCGGTCGCCGTTCTGAAGATGTTGCTGGAGCGGCCGGGCGAACTGGTAACTCGCGAGGAACTACAGAACAAGCTTTGGGCCACGGACCGATTTGTCGATTTCGACAACAGTCTCAACGCGGCAGTCAAACGCCTGCGGGCGGCATTGAACGACTCCGCCGTTCAGCCGCGTTACATAGAGACGCTAGCGCGCCGAGGGTACCGTTTCATTGGATCCGTGAACACGGCTAGCGTCGAAACGGACATTACAACGTCTGCGGACGTTCCTGCTTCAACCGCTGTGCACACCGAACGGGCGCTCGGTAGCCGAAACCGTTGGATGATTGTGGGCGCAGTGTGCGTGCTTGCTGTTGGTGTCTGGGGCTGGCGTCAATGGCGGCATACCAAGGGTGTCCCGCCGCTGCCCGTGATTCGTTCGCTGGCTGTGCTGCCGCTCCAAAACTTGAGTGGAGATCCATCGCAGGACTTCCTCGCCGACGGCATGACCGAAGAACTGATCGGGCGACTTTCCAGAATTCACGGATTACGGGTTATATCCCGTACTTCGAGTATGCACTTCAAGAACACGCAGCTTTCAGTACCAGAAATTGCCAAGATGCTCGCGGTCGATACGATTGTTGAAGGGTCGCTGGTGCAAGAAAGACACCAGATCCGTGTCCATGCGCAATTGATTCGTGCCGCGACGGACGAGCACATTTGGGCGGGAGAATACCAACGAGAGTACCAAGGCATTCTCGAAGTGCAGGAGGAAGTCGCTCGGAATATCGTTGAGCAGATCGAACTGAATCTCACACCTGAGGAGCGGGCGCGTCTGGCATCCAGGCCTCCAGTCGATCCTCAAGCTTACGAAAATTACCTTAAGGGCCGTTACTACTTCAGCCAGCGAACCAAGGATGCCCTCCAAAAAAGCATCGCGTCGTTCCAGCAGGCGATCACGAGCGACCCAGCCTATGCTCCGGCCTATAGCGGGCTGGCGGAGGCCTACGCAATGCTCGGATTCCGCGGCGGTCTCCCATCGAACAATGCTCTGTCAGGTGCCAAGAAAGCAGCTCTGAAAGCGATCGAACTGGACGACTCCTTGGCGGAACCGCATGCCTCTCTAGCGTTTATCTGGGAGACCTACGATTGGGACTGGCCCGGCGCCGAGAGACAATACAAGAAGGCTTTGGAATTGAATCCAGGTTACGCCCAAGCTCACAACTGGTATGCCGGTTACCTCACGTACACAGGACGACTCAATGAGGGGATCACTGAGGCGATGCGTGCCCGGGAACTCGACCCCTTGTCCCTGCCTCTGAACAACGCCCTGGCGGGAAGATTGCTGGCCGGAGGACGTTATGATGAGGCGCTGCGGCAAGTGCAGCAAACCTTGGAACTGGATGACCACTTTGCACCGGCTCACCAGACACTGGGTTGGGTATACCTGCATAGCGGAAAACAGAGCGAAGCCATTCGAGAGTTTCAAGACGCGCTAGAACTCTCCGGAGCGGCGGACATGGATATTCAGTTGGACCTTGGTTTTGCCTATGCCGTCTCGGGAAGGCGGGAGGAGGCAAGAAGAATACTGGTGAAACTGGAGCGCATGCACCAACAAGGCCTTGCTCCGTCCGCTTCAGTCGCAATTCTATATGGAGCGTTGGGTGATTCGAGTGAGGCTTTCGGCTGGCTGGAAAAGGCTTACGAGGAAAGGGACCCTCAACTTACTTATCTCAAAGCGGGTCGAAGATTCGAGCCACTGCGTAAGGATCCTCGATTCGGACAATTCGTACGCCGCGTCGGGTTACCCGAGTAAATCGCTCCAGTGTTTGCGGTAGGGTTGGGAACAGGCGCGCGCACGGTAGGCGCCGGTGGTTGATTCCAGCACTTTCGTGGTGGACCGCAGTCCGGCAACCATAGTCACGTTTCCAGCTCCCGCCACGTCAAACGCAGTATGCGGTTTTCCCGCACTGCGCTTTCCTGCTTGCTTCCAGCTACCGCTGGCCCATGTTTTTGCCTGATGGAAGGCATTATCTATACATGTCGGCGAATTTCTCTGGCCGAAATGATGCGGATGCGATTTTTATGGGCCCGCTAGATTCGAATGAAAAGCGCTTCATCGTGAAAGCCAGTGCCAATGGAGCCTATGCTGCACCTGGTTACTTGGTGTTTTACCGGGACAAGACACTGCTCGCCCAAAGATTCGCTTTGAAGCACTTTGAGTTGACAGGGGAGCCAGCCGCTATGCTGACGGACGTCCAGTATCTGTCAAATGTCAAGAGGGCAGTGTTTGCGGTCTCCAACAATGGCCTGCTGCTAGCTCAGGGTG
>Ga0070732_10000707_pt1 | contig 19651 bp, 23 predicted proteins | sample Coa_R1_5_FD_66449 | JGI IMG/M metagenome (GOLD analysis project Ga0070732, IMG submission 66449) | Surface soil microbial communities from Centralia Pennsylvania, which are recovering from an underground coalmine fire - Coalmine... | ecosystem: Environmental > Terrestrial > Soil > Unclassified ... | reverse complement strand
GAGCTCGCCGCCTTCCTGGTAAAGGAGCAATGGTCGCAGGCAGCCTAACGAGGTAGAGTCGTCAACCAGTCGGCAGGAACGGTGCGCCTATCGATTTTCTACAGGACTCGGGCCAGATCCCCGTGGGACATGCTGTCTGACTGAGCAGCCCACATGCCGAAGACCATTCAGATCAAGACCCTCCTCCCGCAGAGCCTCCAGCGGACCGACACCCTCAAGCAAGGACTGCTCGAGCGCCGCCACGAGCTGGGGAACGAAGTGCACGACCGGATGCGAGATGGGCGTGCACGCCGCACGCAGGAGGGCACGGACGACCTGGAGCACTCTGAGGACGACATCCAAAACGACCTGGCGCTAGCACTGCTGCAGATGCAATCAGAGACGCTCGACCACCTCGACGCCGCGATCGCTCGCCTCGACGTGGGCGCGTACGGACTGTGCGTCGAATGCGAGCGCGAGATTGCCACCCAGCGGTTGCGGGCCCTCCCGTTTGCCGTCCGCTGTCAGGTCTGTGAAAGAAAGCGTGAAGAGTCGCAGCCCCACGCGCATCGGCTCGCGCAGAGCCGCGGAAGCCTCGTGCGATTCCCCGAGATGGCGAGGGCCTGACGACCCGCCGAGCGCCATTCGAAATCGTGTTGGATCCGGGTGCAAACAGGCCACGCTCGAGCCTCGTTCGCTGGGGCGACCTTGTCAGGCGCACCGCTCGCGCCGTATCCGAGGACGACTGCCTCGGGGGGGCTGGCGAATTGGCCTACTTCTGGTTTCTCGCCCTGTTCCCCGGGCTGCTGTTTGTGGGGGCCCTCGCAGCCTACCTTCCTGTGCAGCACCTGCTTGGTCCTGCCATGCAAGCGCTGGCGTCTGTCGCGCCCGGCGGCGTCCTGGTCATGGTCCGCGAGCAACTGAGGCAGATCACGCACGAACGGCACCTCGGCCTGCTCATGATGAGCTTCCTGGGAGCGCTCTGGAGCAGTTCGTCAGGCATGACCGCCATGATCGCCATGGTCAACCAGGCACATCACGCGAAGGACGAGCGCTCGTGGTGGCGCGTCCGGGTCCTGGCGATCGCCCTCACCTGCGCGGCGGCGTCGCTGGCCGTCGTCGCGGTCGTCCTAACGCTGGCGGGGTCACGATTAGCGCCACAGGTCGCCAAGATTCCCGGCGGCTCGACGCTGGTCTGGAGCTGGAGGATCGCGCGCTGGCCCCTCATCTTCGGGCTCTTCGTCACGGCTCTGGAATGGATCTACTACTTCGGGTCCGACGTGCCGCGGCGGCGGGCATCGATCACGCCTGGTTCGATCGCCGCTGCGACGCTGGCCCTGCTGCTTTCGTGCGGGCTCAAGTGGTACGCGTTCTATGTCGGCCACTATCAAGCGACCTACGGAACCATCGGCGGCGTGATTGTGGTCCTCCTTTGGCTTTATGGGTCGGGTTTGGCGATCCTGATTGGCGCGGAACTGAACGCCGCCGTTGAGAACACGCCGGCGGTCAGGTCCGTCGAGACGAGCGCACCCAGCGGGTGACGGGCCAGGGGGAGGCGCGCCCGGCGGCGTCACCGGTGAGCCTCCTGGTGCGCGTGGTGGGACTCCTCGTCGTTCCCGCGCGGGTGCTCATCGCGGCCGCCGCTCGCCGGAAAGATTGATCGCCTCCGCGCGAGCGGCTCGAATCTCGTCGTCGACGAGCACGCGGGTGTTCCGAAGTGCACAGACGCTCGCTGGCGGTCTACCGCATGCTGTTCGGGTGACTCGCTGCACGCCAGAGACAATGGGAGCATGCCATGTGGAACAAGAATGAACGCGATGGAAAGACCGACCAGGCCAAAGGCAGGGTGAAGCAAACCGTCGGCGACCTGACCGGCAACAGGAAGTTGAAGGCCGAAGGCAAGGTCGACGAGACCGTTGGGGATGCAAAGACGGCGGTGGGCGGGGCGCAAAGGAAGGTCGCCGCGGCCGTCGCGAGCGTGAGTAGAGCGGCGAAGCGCTAGCCTCGCGACCGGCGGTCGGACAGCGGGGTCATTGCGACGGGCGTCCCGTCAAGTAGCCGGACGCAGGTGAAACATGCCCATTCTTGTGATCATCGTGTTGCTGGTGCTGCTCTTGGGTGGCGGCGGGACCTACTATGGCCGGCGTTCTGGATGGGGAGGCCCTCATTACGGCGGCGGAATACTCGGTCTTGTCGTGTTGGTGTTGTTGATCCTCTGGTTAACCGGCAACCTCTAGAGGCACGGGCGGCTTCATGGTGGGCGGTGATGTGCTCACCGTGTCTGTTGCCGCCTTAGCGATGCCATTGAGTGTCAAGGGCACGTCGTGGGCGCTGCCCTTTCTGCTGAAAGGCCGGTCTGTCCCGAGAAAGTCGGCCCGATTGCCGGCGAACGACCTCCTCAATCTGGCATGAAAGCCTACCTGAATGGAAACCGTGGCGGACACCTTGGCCACCAGCTGGGTAGTGCGTGTACCCCGTCACTAGACGTAGCCTCAAACTCAGGCCGCGCTGGAACAACGCATGCCTCTCGAGCGACACGTGATCTTCGGAACTGGCCCAGTGGGTTGTTGGACGGCCCGAGCACTATGCTCCCAAGGATTCGCCGTGCGCGCCGTCAATCGAAACGGCGTGCGCCCCGGTCTAATGCCAGCCGACGTTGAGATGTTCACGGCCGACGTGACAGACCCGACTCGCGCGAGTGCAGCTGCCAACGGAGCCGACGTCGTTTACCAAGCACTCAACCCGCCCTATCACCGCTGGCGCGAGCTCTTCCCGGCCCTGCAGACTGGCGCGCTTTCCGCTGCGAGGGCCGCAAACGCCAGATATGTGTCGATTGAGAACCTGTACATGTACGACTCCTCAAGGCCAATGACCGAGGACTCGCCAGTGGCGCCCGCGTCAACGAAGGGGACGCTGCGCCAGAAGATGGCCCAGGAAGTCATGGCGGCTCATCTGCGTGGCGACATCCGCGCCACGGCTCTTCGCTCCAGTGACTACTACGGACCGGGCGTGCTCGGCTCGGCGCTCGGTGAACGGGTCTTCGGCAATCTGGTCGCCGGTAGAAAGGCGCAGCTCACTGGTTCGACGAAGATGTCGCATTCCTTCTCGTATATCGAGGACGTCGGGCGCGCGGCGGCCGCGCTGGGCACAAACGACAACGCGCTCGGTCAGCATTGGATTGCTCCGCACGCCCTGGCCAGAACTCAGGGCGAGATGGTCGAGGAGGCTTGTCGAGTCCTTGGTATCGCACCAAGAATGCGAACGGTGTCACCACTCATGATGCGTGTGGCCGGGCTGTTCGTGCCCGACGCGCGGGCCAGCGTGGAAATGATGTATGAGTTCACGGCGCCGTTTGTCGTCGATTCGTCGAGGATCGAACGGGCATTTCACCTTGCTGCCACGCCGATCCCGGTCGGCATCGAACGCACGGTGGCCTGGTACCGGCACCACAGTGCCAGAGGGTAAGGCGACCCGAGGGCGAAGTTGAGGCGACAACCGCGTGCCGTGGTCGCAGCGGGCCGGGGATCGGGCGCGAAACAGGCAGGAATGGCTAAAGCCGCTCACCCCGCGCTCAAGGTCTCCGCGCTTCGTCGCGTCGTGGCCGCGCTCGGGCCCGGCGTCATCACGGGCGCCGCCGACGACGATCCTTCGGGGATCGCGACCTACTCCATCACCGGCGCGCAGTTCGGCACCCAGTTTCTCTGGACCGCGCCCGTGCTCTGGCCGCTGATGGCGGCGGTGCAAATGATGTGCGCTCGAATTGGGCTGGTAACCGGCCGCGGGCTGGCTGGCGCACTGCGGTCGAAGTATCCGCGGTGGGTGCTGGCCACGGCCGCTGGCGCGCTCTTTGTCGCCAACACCATCAACGTCGGAGCCGACTTGGGCGGCATGGCGGACGCGGCGCACCTACTCACGGACGTTCCGGCGATCGTGTGGGTGCTGGTGTTCGGCATCGGGATCACCCTGGCGACGGTCCGGCTGCGATATGCGGCGATCGCCAATACGCTCAAGTGGCTGGCGCTCATCCTGGGCGTGTACGTGATCGCGGCCTTTGACGTGCATCCCAATTGGCGCGCCGTGCTGCAGGCGACTGTCGTGCCGCAACTCCCGCACGGTCGCGACGCGTGGGCAACGCTCGTCGCCATTCTTGGGACGACAATCAGTCCCTACCTGTTCTTTTGGCAGGCGTCGCAGGAAGTTGAGGAAGGAAAGGCAGCCGGCCAGCTCACCCTGAGGGCTCGGCAGGGAGCGACCACCACCGAAATCGGTGACCGGCAGATCGACATCGGCCTGGGCTCGTTCTTCTCGAATGTCGCGATGTTCTTCATTATCGTGACGACGGCCAGTACGCTGCACGCACACGGCCAGACGCAGCTCGCGACCTCGGCGGACGTCGCGGCCGCCCTTCGTCCGCTGGCGGGCCGCTTTGCGATGCTGCTCTACACCATCGGCATCGTCGGCACCGGACTGCTCGCGGTGCCGACGCTCGCCGGTTCCGCCGCGTACGCGTTCGCCGAGACGTTCGATTGGCGTCAGGGCATCGATGAGAAGTTCACGCGGGCGTACGCCTTCTACGCCGTCGTGGGAGTCTCGATCATCCTAGGCATCGCGATGGACTTCCTGGGGATCAGCGCGGTGAAGGCGCTCTATTGGACCGCCGTCATTAACGGTCTCGTGGCGCCGTTTCTGATGGTCGGCATTTTGCACGCCGCGACGGATCCCGTATTAATGCGTGGCCAGCCGAGTTCGTGGCTGGGGCGAGTGGTGGTGGGCGTGACGACGGTGGCGATGTTCGCGGCCGGGATCGCCATGTTCGTGGTCTAGAGCGACTCGGTCGGAAGGCCGCATGAACTCACTCTCTCACCGCGTGGCCGAACGCGTCATACGTTGTCATGACGTCGTCCAGCGCGAAGCGGTGCGTCACGGCTTCGCCGGCCCGTAGCTGGCTCGACCCCACGACCTTGCGATATCGACGCCGATCCGATCGGTCAGCTGCATCACGGCTTCGACGTCGTGGCCATCGGTGCTCCCGACGCGATGTTCAAGTGGATGCACCTGAGCCGAGGACAACCCCGACAAGCCGGCCAATAGCGGCAGTGACCGCCATCGCCAGCGCGCCGCCCATGGTCACGCGTAGTGCTGCGCGGCCCAGCGGCGCGCCGCCAAGATGGCCGCCGAACGCACCGGCTCCTGGGGTGGGTGAGCGGCGGCCGCCATGGCGCGCCGCGCGACGTCCAGTTCTGTGCGCCTCGAACCTCGCGCCAAGTCTTCGATCGCATGCCGATCCCGATCCCGCGTCGGGAAGTCCATCTCCGCGAAGAGGCTGCCGGCGCGAAGTTCGGCGTCGACGAGGCTGATGCTCTCGAAGATCTCCGCCCAGTCGAGCGCGGAAATCAGGCGCATGCTGGTAATGACGTTGCCGACAGTGACGTTCATCCCGCTTTGCCGTCGATGCTCCGTGCGGACGACGTCGTCGGTGGTCGTGCCCTCAAGCGCAAGGCGTTGGTCCAGCCAGACGAGCGCCGGCGTGACCTGCGGATCCTGGTCGCGCAGACGTTGGAGCGCATCGACACATCGCGAACGCGTCGAAGAGCACCTGGCCGCTGTCCTTCAACCGCCTGGCGAGGTGTCGGCAGGTCCCTGTACTGGTACCGATAGGCTGCGCGGCCGCGAGGCTTTCCGCGTGCTGCTCGAGGCGCTCGGGACCGAACAGTTCGCTGCGGATCAGATCATTCGGACGAACGACGGCGGTGGTCCCGAGTTTCCGAAGGAATGAGCGTCGGCCAAGGGTGCGGGAGGCGACATCCACGTCCGATGATCCCGCGTCTCACGGCAACGGACCCGTCTCGTTTTGCACATCGGACGGTCGCCGTCGATCCAGCGCGCCGAGCGTGAGGCGCCCTCAGAAACCACAGGTGCCCTGGGGGAGAAGTCGCACGCCCCCGTCGGTGGCCGAGGCAACGTTGCCGAGGCTGTCGTGAATCGTGAGTGTGACAATCATCGTGAAGTTTGCCGGACCGGTCGGAAACGGCGGCGGTGGCATCAGGTTGCAACTGAAGGCGGGCATCGTCAACGTCGGACCCGAGGTCGTTTGCGCGAGCGTCCCGACGACGCCATACGTCCAGTTCCACGCGGTGATGGTTCCAGGGGCCATCGAGGTGCTGCCGTCAAAGGTGCAATTGAGCGTGTTGCCGCTATTCGTCAGCGTGCAGGTGTCCGATTCCGTTGGACCGGACACGCCAAAGTTCGCCGTCGCGACCGCCGAGTGCGTCACGGAGAGCGCGGCGAAGGCCGACGTGCCGCCGTACGAGCCGGTGACCACGCCGCTGAGCGTGCTGTCAACGGCTCTGGTCGAAATGGGGAACGTCGCGCTCAGCAGTCCAGCCACGACGGTGACGCTCGGGGGTACGGTGAGCGGATCGACGCCTGCCAGTGAAACCACGGCGCCCCCTGCCGGAGCTTCGGAAGTGAGGATGACGGTGCCGGTCACCGAGTCTCCGCCGACGACGCTGAACGCACTCAGTCTCATCGCGAGAATCGAAACAAGGGACACGGGTGACGCGGTGACCGTGAACATGGCTGATTGACGGCTGCTGCCGTTGAGCGATGCCGTGATCGTCGCGGTGCCTCTGGCCACAGCCGCGACATTGAACGTGGCGCTCGATGAGCCAGCGGGAATCATGATGGCCGTCTGCACGGTGGCGACCGCAGGAGCGCTGCTCGTTAGTGAAATGTTCGCCCCGTTGGTTGACGCCGCCGCCGTCAGGCTGACCGTGCCTTGCCCGCTGGCTCCCACTACGAGGTTCGTCATGCTCAGGGCGACGCCGGACACGCTGGCAGCGGTGGGCGCCGTCGGCGAAACGCCACATCGCGTGACCAGGACTGCAGCGATCACGATGGTGAGGAATCTGGCGGACCCCGTCGCGCGTCGGTTGATATTCATAAGTGAGGTTCCTGTCTCGACCTCGCGCTCGGTTCGCAACACGGAGATACCCCGCGTCCGTTCACGATAGGCCGTGTGCCTGTCATTCCGCTGTGCTGTACCGCACAGGTCTCTGGGAGTCTGCTGGACCGGCGCGATCACGAGGCGCAGCACGCTGGAGAACGTGACACCCGCCGATGTGAACTCCGGGGCAGGCGGGGCAGGCCGCGAGCGGCTCTTCGAAGCCGGCGACACCGTCACCAAACGATCCAGAAGGCGTCACATTCTGGAAGATCACCCACGGCATCCGGCTGTCCGGCATGCCGGGCTTTACGAAGACGTTGTCGGACACCGAGCGGTGGCAGTTGACGATGCTCCTGGCCCACTTAAACAAGTTGCCGCCTGCCGTCCGCGCCGCGCTCATCCGTCCCTGACGGTGACCAGGCCTGGCGCCTCATCTTGCTGATCGCCGGGCGCCTAGACGGCGCCTGTGCTCTTGAGCACATGTGCCCGGTTCGGCCCCTGGCATACTCGGATCGTGGGAGCCAGAGGTACATCCAAAGGCGCGACAAGCGCGGTTCCGCCGTTCAACGCGCAGGTGTTCCTCGATTCGTCGGGCGTCGCGAAAAACGTCGTGGCGTACGGGCGAGGGAAGACAATCTTCGCGCAGGGGGACCCGTTGTAACGGGGTTCTGTACATTCAAACAGGCAGCGTCAAACTCTCGGTGCTGTCGAAGACCGGCCGAGAGGCGATCGTGGCGATCCTTCGCCCGGGGCATTTCTTCGGCGAGGGCTGCCTGGCTGGCCAGTCGCTCCGGATGGGTAGCGCCACGGCCATGACGCCAAGCACGATCCGCTGTGTGCCCCAGAAGCAGATGGGGCGTCTGCTGCACAAAGAGCACGCGATGTCCGACCGGTTCATTGCGCACTTGCTGACGCGCAACATCCGGATCGAAGAGGACTTGATCGATCAGTTGTTCAACTCGAGCGAGAAGCGGCTCGCCCGTGCGCTGCTTCTCCTCGCGCGCTACGGCACCCTGGATAAGCCGATCCGCATCGTGCCGCACGTCTCACAAGAAACGCTCGCGGACATGATCGGCACGACTCGCTCGCGCGTGAACTTCTTTCTGAACAAATTCAGGAAGTTAGGGTTTATCGCCTACGACGGCGACCTCCCGATGACCATCGACAGCTCGCTGCTGAGCGTGGTCCTGCACGACTGACCAACGACCGCCATGCTCACGGGAGCATCTTCATGTGAAACAAGCGTCGCCAGAGGGCCGGACAAGGCTGATTCCCGGACTCGTGAATAGGCGAAGCCATCTGTGCAATCCGAGACACAGGGGCGCACGCGAGTCGGGCCAAAGTGGGTAAGAGCGTCGCGGATCGCCCGGCGGCGAAGTCGAAAGACGAGGACCCCATGACCGACGCTAGCAAGTGCGCCCATCCCGCCTGTAAGTGCATCGTTCAGAAGCACGGCGAATATGGCAAATACTGCAGCGAACATTGCAAAGAGGCCGCGGACGAAACCGTCCTGCGCTGTGAGTGCCAGCATCCGGCCTGCCGCTAGCGGACACGGAGGATTCTTATGACACGACACGGGACGATCGACGCGCAGATGGATGAGCTCGGGACCGACCCCGGCCAGGTTGGACCGGACAGCGCGGGACAATCGGGCGACGCGCAGGGACTCTCTGAAGTTGCCGACGCCGCCGACGAGAGCGTTGAAGACCTGACCGACACGGGCCAGCCCTACGAAGCCGAGGTCATCGAAGGGGTCGAGGACGCGGCTGACCACCCCGAGAGACCCGTGCCCACACATGCGACTCGTGAGGAACGAATTCGCCGCTCCGACTGGAGCGCCGGCGTGAGCGCGCGCCTTCGCACCGCACAAACCTCAGATTGACGCTCCTTTGACGGTCACCGATTCGGTCGGCCTCGTCGAGACCGTCCCAGCGAAGCGGGGCCGGTTGGCTCATGCGCCGTTCATCGGGGCGGCGCTGCTTGCGTGCGTGGCATGCGCGTGCTTGGACGCAGAGGCGGTGCCCAGCTTCACCAGGCAAACCGGCCTCAAGTGCAGCGTCTGCCACAGCAACCCGCCGGAGCTCACGGCCTTCGGCCGCAAGTTCAAGCTCGACGGCTATACGCTGACGGACCCCAAGGCGGACCAGGCCGTCGGCGACAAGGACGTCACCCTACCCCGAGATCTCCCGTTGTCGGCGATGCTTCTGGTGAGCCACACGACCACGAGTTCACCCGTTCCAGGCACGCAAGGTAGTAGTGCTGGCTTTCCGCAGGCGTTGAGCCTTTTTCTGGCGGGTCAATTCGCCCCACACCTCGGCGGAATGATTCAGGCGACGTACAGCCATGAGTCCGATCATTTCTCGCTCGACAACACGGACATCCGTTATGCCAGACACGCGGCGGTCGGTTCCAAGGACGTGTTGCTTGGCGTGACGCTGAACAACAGCCCGACCGTCGAAGACGTGTGGAACAGCACGCCCTCTTGGGGCTATCCGTGGCTCTCGCCCAACAGTGCGCCTTCGCCCAGCGCTCAGCCCTTCATCGTCGGCGCCCTCGCGCAGGATGTCGCGGGTCTCGGCGCGTACACCCTGTGGAATGACCATCTGTATGCGGACGTGACCCTCTATCGGTCGGAGCACGCAGGGGGACCGCAGCCTCTGACCGGCACGGACTTCGCTTTCAACATTCAGGGCGTCGCACCGTACTGGCGGCTGGCCTGGCAGCAGACGATGGGCCTGACGTATCTCGAGGTGGGGACCTACGGCATGCACGTCAGCTCGGTTCCCGGAGGCGCGACGGGCGTACCCGACACGTACACGGACGCCGCGGTCGATCTTCAGGTCGAGCGCCCGTTCGGCGCCAACCTCTTGACGCTGCACTCGACGTTCATTCACGAACGGTCGAACCTCAATGCGACATTCGCGGAGGGCGGCGCCGCTACACCTGCGCAGCACCTGAACACGTGGCGAGCGGATGCGACGTATCACCTGCGGGGCCGCTACACGTTGACGGTCGCGGGGTCGTCCACCACGGGGAACGCCGATCCCGTTCTGTATGCCCCAGCTCCGGTTACCGGAAGTGCGTTGGGCAGTCCCAACAGGGGTGGCCTGATCGGTCAGGTCGGGTACTGGCCGCAACAGAACATCGAACTGTCCATCGCCTACACCGGGTACGTCCGTTTCAACGGGGCCAGCCACGACTATGACGGATCAGGTCGGAATGCCTCGGCCAACAACTCCGTGTATGTCGCGTTCTGGGTGATGTTTTGAACGCGCGATCGGGTCACGAGGCGCATGCCGTGGAATCACAGACTCCAGATCATCAGGTGGTCCCCGTCGGTGGAGCTCGACGTTCGTTTCTGGGCGCCCTGCTTGGTTTGGCGTCCGCCTGCATGGGTGCCTTACTCGGTATCCCAGTCGTGCGCTACGTCTGCTCCCCGTTGGCAGCCAAGTCCGACGATTCGGCCTGGGCCGACGCCGGATCCGTCGCCGCGTTCTCCACGATCGGCACGCCCATGCGCCGGGTGCTCGACCTCGAGCAGCGAGACGGTTGGCAGGAGACGGCCAGTCAACCCGTGGTCTACATCGTCAAGGCGGGCGGCCAGCTCAAGGCCTTGTCCGCGATTTGTCCGCACCTGGGCTGTACGGTGCCCTGGGATGCCGGTCGGCAAGAATTTGTGTGTCCCTGCCATGGTGGAGTGTTCTCTCCCGACGGCACGCGCCTCTCCGGGCCCCCGCCGCGGTCGCTCGATGTGCTGGAAACCAAGGTCGTCGGCGACCGGCTCCTCGTGAACTACCAGTACTTCCGGCCAGACGTGCCCAGTAGGCAGGCGATCAGTTGACGCGCGACGATGGATCTCGACTGTCCGATCCGCAGGCCGCAGAGGGTCGCCGGTCAAGCCCACGCGGGCGTCTCTGGGCTTGGATAGACGAGCGTACCGGAGCCGACCGGATCCTTCGCGACACTCTGGATGAGCCGATCCCGGGTGGCGCGCGCTTCGCCTACGTGTTCGGATCCGCCCTGCTGTTTATTTTCGTGTCGCAGATCGTCACGGGCATCTGCCTGGCGCTCTGTTACGTCCCCGCTCCCATGGCGGCGCATGTGAGTGTGGCGTACATCGTCAAAGAAGTGGCTGCCGGATCCTTTCTGCGAAGCCTCCATTCCTGGGGCTCGAGCGCGATGGTCGTCGTGCTGCTGCTCCATCTGCTCCAAACGCTGCTCTACGGATCCTACAAGGGCAAGCGCGAGTTCCTCTGGATGTCTGGCTGCGCCCTCCTCCTGCTGGTCTTGGGGATGGCGTTTACCGGCTACCTCTTGCCCTGGGATCAGAAGGCCTATTTCGCCGGGTCCGTCGGCACGGACATCGTGGGGCAGGTGCCCCTGATAGGCGAAAGCCTTCGACGGCTCTTGCGGGGCGGCGCCACGATGGGCGCGCTGACCATTTCACGCTTCTACGTGCTGCATGTCCTGATTATTCCCGCGCTCATCTTCGCCCTGATCGCCTTACACGTCGCCCTGTTCCGCAAGGCCGGCGCCGCAGGCCCGGCGAACGCAAGTCTCGTCGCGCCGAATGTGCCGGCCGAGACGTTCTATCCCAGGCAAGTGCTGATCGACATGGCGTTCGTGCTGCTCGTCATGGGCGTGCTGGGCATGCTCGCGCATTTTGTCCCGGTCACACTCGGACCCGAGGCGAACCCGACGGACAGTCAGTACTTGCCTCGCCCAGAGTGGTACTTCCTGCCGATGTTCCAGTGGCTGAAATACTGGGAAGGGTCGCGCACGGTCATCGGCATCGTCATCATTCCCGCCATTCTGATCGTCTTGATTTTCTTGCTCCCGTTCCTGGATCGCGGCCCCGAGCGCCGCCCGTGGCGCAGGCCGATTCCCGTCGGCGGCGTATTCATCGTGTTGGGCGGGTTGCTGTGGCTCGGCATGACGAGTCATCTCGAGGATTCGCGTGACCCGGCCGTGACCACCCAACTCGCGCAACAGAATCAACAGGAAAATGCCTATTCTCTTGCCGCATTTCAGCCCTATGCGGCATCGTCCCCTTCCGGGGCCTCCGGGTCACCTCCGCTCGATGCTTCCGCCGCCCAAGGGAAGACCGTGTTCGACGCGCGGTGCAGTAGCTGCCACGGAGCGGGTGGCGTCGGCGCCCGTGGACCGGCGCTGACGCAGATCGCTAGTCAATATCAGCCGGCTCAGCTCACCGCGCTGCTGAGAGCGCCGACCGCCAAGATGACCGCGGCCGGCATGGTCGCAGTGGCGGTGAGTGGTGATGACATGACAGCCCTGGTCTCGTACTTGACCGGCCTCGGTGGCGGATCGGCCGCCGGTCGCGGGACACCATCACCTGCCGGGGTGAAACCACGAACGGCCGGAGCGTCCCCGTCGGCGCCGGCGTCTGCCGAACCAAACGCGACCGGCGAACGCCCGTTGGCTGGAACCGGTACCTCTGCAGCGCTCGCCCCGGCCGCCGGCAGCCCAACCAAGGCCATGCCAGGGGAGATGATCTACCAGGCGCAAGGCTGCGCCGCCTGCCACGGTGTCGGTGGGATCGGGACCAGCAAGGGGCCCGACTTGACGAAACTCAGCCAGACCATGACTCCCGCGGCCCTGACAAACGTCTTGCAACATCCCACGGACAAGATGCATGCAGGAGGTATGCCCCCCGTACAGGCGACCGGGACGGATCTGTTGGCCTTGGTCGCGTACCTTCAGAGCTTCGCGACGCCCGCTACCGCACCGACGCCTGCCACAGGGGCGGGCACGTCGCCCTCGAGTGTCTCGCCGGTCGCCTCGCACCAGGTTGAAACAATCGCGTCACCGCGTGCGATGAACGACACCGAGGCCAAAGGCAAAGTGGTGTTCGAGGCGCACGGATGCGCCAAGTGTCACGGCACCGGCGGTGTCGCAGGCACGGCAGCGGCCCCTGGGCTGGCGAGCGCCATTCGCACGGCGCCGGCCCTCCTGACCACAATGCTGAGGCATCCCACCCCCCTCATGCAGCGAGGCGGAATGCCGCCGGTCTCTCTGAGCGATGCCGACCTCCAGGCGCTCGTCGCGTATGTCAGTTATATTTCCGTCCAGACCCGTCACCCGCAGTAATTCGCCCTCCTGCGCAGCGGTCAACCCGCGCGAGCGCACCCTGTTGTAATGCGCGACCACGTCAGCAAGCGTCGCGGCGCTGTGGTGGGTCGTCGTTCGAACGTCGGGCGCTCAGGCATAGGCGACTCCTAGGGCCCGCATAATGTCTACTACGGAGCGCAAGACGCCTGTACTGTTTTTGCACACTCGTCGGATGGTTCGACAAGTTGGGGGCGGCTGGGTGAGCGCCCGGCGAGGTGTTACGCCGGAACGCGCACGTTTTAGAGCTTCAACAGTCGGTCGAAGAACGAACGATAGCGCTGTAGGGCCACCCGTAGGTCTTCGGTGGACACCTGGTCGCCCTGGTCCCACTGCTTTTCCAACCCGGATCGCTCGGTTGCGAACCCTTCCGCGAGTCGCTGCATCACCGACGCGACGAGCGCGTCCGCCTCTTTGACGGTCTGGCGCGGCTCGTCCACAAACCCGGCCTGCACGTCGTTCCACCGCGACCGGAACTCGCCCATTTCGCGCACTGGCAAGGAGGCGGTCGTGGCGATGCTCGGGCCCGGTGACCAAACGGACCGCGTACTGCCGAAGCTCTCTCAGGACACCCTCGCAGACATGATCGGCACGACGCGCTCGCGCGTAAACTTCTTCATGAACAAGTTCAGGAAACTCGGGTTCATCGAATACAACGGCGGTCTCAAGGCCCAGCGATGTGCGGAAGAGGACAGCGGCGCTGTCGACTCCTCGCGTAGTCTGTTCGAGACGCCCTTTCGACGGGTGCCATCCGCAGAACGCAGCTCAAAGGGGTCGTATGAAAAACTTTCTTCCCGCAATCCTCGTCTTCGCCGGTCTACTCGCGGCGTGCGCCACGAGCGCCAAGTCTGCCGACGTCTCGGACGGCCTCCGGAAATCCCTCGACCAGAGTGGCTTGAAGGACGTCGCCGTGAGCCAAGATCGCGACAAGGGCGTCGTCACACTCACCGGCCACGTCACGGCCGACCATGATAAGGCCAACGCCGAGTCTATCGCCAAGGACATGGCTGTCGGCCAGGTCGTCGCCAACGAGATTGTCGTGCTGCCACCTGGCGTCGAGCAAGACGCCCGGAAGATCAGTTCAGCGCTGGACGACGGGATCGGCAGCAATGTCAAGGCCGCCTTCATCCAGAACGGCGTGGGCGATGGCGTCAAGTACACCGTCGCCGCCGCTGTGGTCACGCTCACGGGCGAAGTGAATTCGCAGGAGAAGCGTGCTCAAGTAGCCAAGCTGGCCCGGGCCGTCCCCAACGTCAACCAGGTGGTCAACGAACTGCAAGTGAAGGATCAGAAAGCCACGTCGCACGGCGGTCGGAACGAGTAGGAACGAGGGGCGCGGCAAGAGGCGAGTCCTAGAGCGACCCTCATTGCGAATCCGGGGCTTGCACGATCGCCCGGAGGACGCTCCTAGCGCCGGGAGTGTCGGCCGATTCGGCCCGACGCAGCCCTCAGGCCGAGGGCCTGTGGTCGAGCCCACGGGAATTGTGCGGCCAGCATCGCCAGAGCCGCAGCGACCGGCAGCCAGCCCGGACCCGGCAGGACCATCATCACGATCGCGCATCCAACGGTCGTCTTGACGGCATGCGGGATGGATCGGTCATCGCGCACCGCAGTACCAACGGGCATTGTGCCCCCGGATTCTGCAAAGAGCCGGCCACTCGGTGGCCAGGCGAGGGGCGCGTGGTATGCCAGCGGATCGGGCGCAGGCCCGGTTGAAACCCACTCCCGTCCGGGATTTCTCAGGCGCGAAGAATCCCATGGTTGCCGCGAGTATTTTCGCCGCGACCCAAGAGGAGTTCAGGCAAATTCTCATGGCGGGTTGACGGACACGGCCGACGCCGTCGGCAAGGTTTATGCGTTGCAGAGCGATGCCTGATTGTCGGCGGAGGTGGGGCATGCTGCAAAAGATCTTGCTCGTCTGTGGTCTCGTCTCATCGGTGCTCTACGTCGCCATGAACGTCATTGTCGCGATGCAGTGGGATGGCTATAGCTCGACCTCGCAAACCGTCAGCGAGCTCTCCGCGATTGGCGCCCCGACGCGATCGCTCTGGGTGCTGCTCGCCGCGTTCTATACCGCTCTTGTGACCGCCTTCGGATGGGGCGTCTGGCACTCGGCCGGTCGACGACGCGCGTTGCGTGCTGTGGGAGGCCTGATCGTCGCGTACGGTGCCCTCGGTCTGGTGTGGCCGTTTGCCCCGATGCACCTCCGGGAGGCGCTGGCCGCGGGCGGCAGCACGTGGAGCGATACGATGCACATCCTTTTGGGCATGGTGACCGTTGTGCTCATGCTCTTCGCGGTTGGTTTCGGAGCCGTTTCATTGGGCAAGCGGTTCCGCCTCTATTCCGTCGTGAGCCTCGTCATCCTCTTGGTGTTTGGCGCGTTGACCTTTTTGGAAGCCCCCGGGGTGGCGGCCAACCTGCCGACGCCGTGGATAGGCGTGTGGGAGCGCATCAACATTGGCGTGTTCCTGCTCTGGGTGGTGGTGCTGGGCACCGCCCTTCTCGGTGTGCGCGGCACCGCGGCAGGGACGGGGCGCAAGGACGCTCGGGCCGCATGACGAACATGACATCGGCCGTCGCCGCCAAACACATCGCCATCATCCAGGGGCATCCAGATCCGGCGGGTCATCACTTCTGCCACGCGTTGGCGCAGGCGTATGCGACAGGCGCGCGCGAGGTCGGACATGATGTTGAATTCATCGACGTGGGGACGCTCGAGTTCCCGCTCCTGCGTCGTCGCGCCGACCTCGAGGGTGGCGTGATCCCGAAAGCTGTTCAAGATGCCCAGGCTGCGCTCACGCGAGCCGACCACGTCGTGATGATCTTTCCGGTGTGGAATGGCGGGATGCCGGCGCTCTTGAAGGGATTCCTCGAACAGACCTTTCGAGCCTCCTTCATGTTTCCGGAGGCGAAACCGGGCACAGCCCTCGGCTTCTCCTCGTACTTCACGCAGAGGAAAGCCCTCGCCGGCAAAACAGCGCGGGTCATCGCGACGATGCAGATGCCGGCGTTCGTCTATCGCTGGTACTTCCATCCCCATCCCGAGAAGAACACGCTGAGTCTCAGTGGCCTCGGCCCGGTCCGCGAGACGCTGATCGGCCGCGTGGAGACCCCGGACGGCCGCAAGCGCGAACAATGGCTGGAGAAGATGGGCAGACTCGGGCGGGACGGTCGATAGACCGACAATCGGATTTTGCCTCCCGCGCTCTCTGCGATCGCCAGCCGTCGACGGTGTCGGGGTCGAGTGAGAGCAGCGGCCGTCGCCGCCGCACTTGTGCGAGCCTCGCCGCCTGTCCGAGATCCGGTTCAGGAAACCAGAATCTTTCCGCTAGCGATCCGAGAGTTCTCGGCCCTCGCCAGCCACGGTTCGACGACACGATAGGGCCGGCTCGACCAGACCACGCGGCACGTGGCTTGCAGTAGGACTTGAGGTCGCCTCGGGCGTGACGCGAACGGCGGGAGGCAAGAAATGGCAGAGAAGTGCTGGGACACCATTGAACTCAAGGGCCACGAGATCCTGAAGAAAGTTCAGGAGCTCATCGCAGAGGGCAACCTCCGTCACGTGCGGATTCGGCAAGACGGGCGGACGTTGGCCGAGTTCCCGCTGACGGCGGGAGTCGTCGGCGCCGCACTCGCGCCGGTCCTCGCGGCGATCGGCGCCATCGCGGCTCTGGTGGCGCGATGCTCGATCGACATCGAGCGCGTTCAACCCTCGACCCCGTCGGCCTCGGCTCCGGCGGGCAGCCGGCCATAACGCTTGCGGCGGCGCCCATCGAATCTCACTCAGCAAGGAGAACGCGCCATCATGCGCACGAACATCCATCCGTCCTTCAGCCACATTCGCTCAGGCGCGGCGCTCGGCGCGGCACTGTTGGTCGTCACGGTCGCGTGCGCGACCACGCGGTTGCAGAGTTCGTGGGTCAAGCCCGGCACCGGTCCATTCACGTTCAAGAAGGTCGTGGCAATCGCGCTGTCGAAGACCCCCGGGCGGCGTCGCATCTTGGAAGATGCCATGGCGACTCAGATCCGTCTGGTCAGTGATGTCCACGTCGTGCCCAGTTATTCGATCATCAGCGACAGCGATCTCATGAGTGAGCCGCGAGTGCGCGAAGCAATCGACCGTGCGGGATTCGACGGCGGGGTGTTCCTGCGCGTCATCGACATCAGCCACCGTGATGTCTTCGTGCCAGGCGTCAGCATCTATGCGCCCGTGTACTACCAAACGTTCTGGGGCTACTACCGGTACTGGGCGCCGATCGTCTACGAGCCCGGCTCTTTCGAGCGCCAGACGGCCGTCCAAGTTGAGACCGAAGTCTATTCGACGGCCGGCGAGGGGGATCTCCTCTATTCGGCGGTGAGCAGGACGGTCAATCCGAGTTCACCAACTGATCTCGTTGAACGGGTGGCCAGGGTCGTCACCAGAGACCTCAGAGCCAAGGGGCTCCTCCTACCGCCCAACGTGCCCCAGTGAGGTCGGTGCAGAGGTCGCCCGGGCCCCTTCCCGCCGACCTGAGTGGAGGAGGCGACACACGCCGTCCTCAGCGACCGTCCGCCCACGAGCGGTCCACAGTGCCTCGTGAGATCTCGGCCCTTGTGTCAGGTGCGACGATTCTGCTGCTTGCGTACCTGCTGTTTCTCATCGTCAAGCCCTTTGCCGTGGCCCTGGTCTTCGCCGCCGTGGTGGCCGTCGTCTTTCATCCGCTCCAAGTGTGGTTCGAGCGTCGGATGCCACGCTCCTGGGCATCGGTCGCGAGCACGACAGTGGTCATCGCGGTCATCATCCTACCGGCCTTTGCCGTCGCGACGGGCATCGTTCACGAAACGATCGATCTCGCCAGCACGATCGGATCGGCGCCGATGGAGAAACTCCTCGCCCAGGCACATGGTCAAGCCGCTCGTTTGGGTCTCGACCTGGACACCATGGTTCGTGAGGCCGCCCAGCGGACGGCCGGGCAGGCTGGACAGTTGGCCTCGCGCCTTGTCAGTGATGTCTGGAGCGTGTTCCTTGGCCTCGTGGTCGCGCTCATCGCGACATTCTTCTTCTTTCGAGACGGCGAACAGGCCCTCACGATGGCCGCTCGTGCCCTTCCCTTCACGAGTGAGCGCAACGCCGCCCTCCTGAGGGACATCGGGACGATGATCAACTCGAACATTGCCGCGTCGCTCGCGGCCGCGTCGATTCAGGGCACGGTAGGAGGCCTGGCATTCGCGTGGCTCGGGTTGCCGGCACCCGTGCTTTGGGGTGCGGTGATGGGCTTCTTCTCCGTGTTCCCGTTCATCGGCGCGTGGATGGTCTGGGCACCCGCTGCCGTGGGGCTGGCGATGGCTGGCCGTACCTGGGAAGCGATGCTGCTGGTGGCGATCGGACTGGCGCTCGTTCACCCGGTGGACAACATGCTTCGGCCGGCCATCGTCGCAAGGGCGACACACCTCAATGGCCTCTTGGTGTTGATTGGCCTGCTCGGCGGTGTGCAGGCGTTCGGCGTCTCCGGCCTCTTGCTTGGCCCCGTCCTCATCAGCGTGGCCGCGACCTGGCTGACCGCGCCGAGGGGTCACGCATGAAAAGATCAACCCGAGTTGGCTACGCCGAGGTGCCGCAACTCAGCGCCTGGCATCGTATGGGGAAGGGCGATGGATCTTGCCGGATGGAGAGTTCTCCTACGGGGAGTTCGAACTCCCGAACGTCACGTACAGCGTCCGGTGATGAGCCCCGATGAGATGCCTGCCGACCTCGCCCCCTCCTCACCGCTGCACTCAGTCCGCCGATTCCCGCGATGGATATCGTCACGGACGTTTCCAACGGGGCGTAGATCAGCACCCACAGGAACGTGTATGCGACCAGCACGCGCATCAGTCGTTGGTCGTCAATGGTCATGGGATGCCGCGCGATTCTAGCAGCCGCCTTGATGAAGGCGGCGTAGACCCAGCGCGGCGACCAGGCAACATAAACGGCAGCAGAATGTCGGCATGAGCTTCATGGTTCTTCCACGCACCAAGCGGTCATGGATCGTTGGGATCGCGCTCATGCTGTCGATTCTCGTGATTCTCTGGCTCACTGGACACTTGAGGATGGAGCCAGTGACGGTTCAATGAGTTCGCTGCGTGTCGCCGTCAGTGAGCGTGCGTGAAATCGGACGGCGCGAGCTCGCGGTCTCCCGAAGGACGGCCTCCTCAACGTGGATCCGATAGCCGATCGCGACTAGATAGGGCAGAACGTTGCATGTCAGGGTCCACCAGTTCGAGAACGCCAGTCCGAGGCCAAAGTAAGCGAGCAGAGAGCCGGCATACGCAGGATGCCGAATTCGCGAGTAGAGCCCGGTCCGTATGAGTGTGTGACCCTCTCGAATCTGGACGCGACCCGTGAAGAAGACCCCCAAGGCATACACGGCCCTCCAGCGAACAGCGATGCCGGCGAACAGGAGTCCCAAACCGGACAACTGGAGAGGAGCGGGGCCGATTTCTGACTCGACAGAATACCTGCAAGTGATTGATTTTCAAGCTGGTGCGGAAGGGGGGATTCGAACCCCCACGCTCTTGCGAGCGCCAGCCCCTCAAGCTGGTGCGTCTGCCAGTTCCGCCACTTCCGCGAGGGGTCTGATT
>Ga0070732_10000706_pt1 | contig 19652 bp, 17 predicted proteins | sample Coa_R1_5_FD_66449 | JGI IMG/M metagenome (GOLD analysis project Ga0070732, IMG submission 66449) | Surface soil microbial communities from Centralia Pennsylvania, which are recovering from an underground coalmine fire - Coalmine... | ecosystem: Environmental > Terrestrial > Soil > Unclassified ... | reverse complement strand
TGGACGCGGACGGCACGCTGCGCCCCGGCGCCTCGCACAACTTTCACGTCCAGCCCTTCCCCGGCGCACGGCTCGACCCGGCGGCCCTCGCCATCACCGGTATCGATCCCTTTCACCCGCTGCGCCCGGCGCTGCCCGAGCGCGACGCGCTGCAGCGCGTGTTCCGCGAGGTGCGCCACGCGGTACGTGCCTATCAGTGCCGGCGCGCCATTCTGGTGGGCCACAACGCCGCGTTCGACCTGGGCTTCCTCAATGCCGCCGTGGGGCGCGCCGACGTCAAGCGCAATCCGTTTCATCCGTTCTCGTGCTTTGACACCGCGACGCTCGCCGGCGCGGCGCTCGGCCAGACGGTGCTGGCCAAGGCGGTGACCGTGGCGGGACTGGAGTGGGATGCCGGGAGCGCGCACAGCGCGCGCTACGACGCCGAGCGCAGCGCCGCGCTCTTCTGCCTGGTGTGCAACCGGCTGCGCGACAGCTACCAGGGCGCCGAGGAGCGGGCGCGCGCGCTCGGCTGGCTCAGCGGCGCGCCCGAGACGGGTGAGGAGCCGCCGCTGGAGCCGGAGCTGCCGGCGCTGTGAGCGGCGGCGCGGCGCCGCTAGGCGGCGCCGGCTGCGGCCAGCACCTTCTTCAGCTCGCCGCTCTTGTACATCTCGAGCGCGATGTCGCAGCCGCCGACCAGCTCGCCCTTGACGTACAGCTGCGGATACGTCGGCCAGTTGGAGAAGCGCTTGAGCGCTTCGCGCAGCTCCGGCTCCTCGAAGATATTGACGTGCCTGAACTGCGCGCCGATGGCGCGCAGCGCCGCCACCGTCTGCGCCGAGAACCCGCACTGCGGGAAGTCCGGCGTGCCCTTCATGAACAGCACCACCGGCGCCGAGCCGAGTTCGGTCTTGATTCTCTCCACGACATCCATTCTTGCCTTACCTCATTGACTTGCGTCGCTCGGCGAGCTCGGTCAGCAGACTCCACTGCTCGGCCGGGCTCATCGCCATCCAGCGCCCGATCTCCGCCCCGGTACGCAGGCATCCGATGCAGTATCCCCGCTCGTCGAGCGAGCAGACGTTGATGCACGGGGACGGAGGACGCTCCGCGGGCTGCACCGGGCGTGGATTCGGACCGCTGTTACTCATGTGACTTAACAGCGCCCCGACGCCTGTTGAACTTGCGTTGAATTATGGGGGTGGCTCGCCTATTCTTCAAACGCCGGGAACTAACCCAAGCCTGCAGAAACAAGAACTTGGAGATATAAAGCCATGAATCTTCTGAACAACCACCGTCACTCGCTCATCCTCGGCATCGTGCTGGCGCTGCTGCTGTCGGTGCTGATCGGCGGCATGCACATCAATCCGCTGAGCTTCGCGCGCTGGTTCCACATCGTCGCGGGCGTGTTCTGGATCGGCCTGCTGTACTACTTCAACGTGGCGCAGACTCCGGCCCTGGCGGATGCGGCCGCGGACAAGGGTGGACCGGGCGGAGCCGGCATCACCAAGTATGTGGCCCCGCGGGCGCTGTTCTGGTTCCGCTGGGGCGCGGTAGCGACCTGGCTCGGCGGCGCCGCCCTCCTCGGCCCGCGTTTTGTGCCGGCCTTCACCTTGGCCGAGGGCAGCCGCGCCATCGGCACGGGCGCCTGGCTCGGCACCATCATGCTCTTCAACGTCTGGGTCCTCATCTGGCCGAACCAGAAGAAGATCCTGGGCCTCGTCGCCGCCACCGACGAGGAGAAGGCCAAGGCGCGCAAGACCGCCGGCATGGCCTCGCGGGTGAACTTCGTGCTGTCGATTCCCATGCTCATGTGCATGGGGGCCTCCAGCCACGGCCTGCCCCTCTACTGAGGTCCGGTGCCCACATCACCGCCGGCCGATCTCGACGCCCAGGTCGATGCGGCGCTGCGCGAGGACATCGGCAGCGGTGATGTGACCGCCGCGCTCGTGCCGGCTGCGCAGCAGGTGCGTGGCCGGCTGGTGACGCGCGAGGACGCCATCCTGTGCGGGCGGCCCTGGGCGGAGGCAGTCTTCACCCGCCTCGACCCGCAGGTGCGCATGACGTGGCGCGCGGCCGACGGCGAGCCCGTCACCGCCGGCGCGGTGGTGTTCGAGATCGCAGGTCCGGCACGCGCGATCCTCACCGGTGAGCGCACCGCGCTCAACTTCCTGCAGCTGCTGTCGGCCACCGCGACCGTGACGCGGCGTTTCGTGGACGCGGTGGCCGGCACCGAGTGCCGCATCCTCGATACGCGCAAGACCCTGCCCGGGCTGCGCAGTGCACAGAAGTACGCCGTGCGCTGCGGCGGCGGCGACAACCACCGCATGGGCCTCTACGACCGCGTGCTCATCAAGGAGAACCACATCGCCGCCGCCGGCTCGATCGCCGGGGCCATCGCCACCGCGCGCCGCACCGCGCCCGGGATCGCGGTGGAGGTGGAAGTCGAGTCGCTCGCCGAGCTCGAGCAGGCCCTCGCTGCCGCCCCCGACATCATCATGCTGGACGACTTCAGCCTCGAGGACATGCGCGCCGCGGTGGCGCGCAACCGCGCCGCGGGCCGCCGCGCCCGGCTCGAAGCCTCGGGCAGCGTGGCGCTGGAAGCGGTACGGGCGATCGCCGAAACCGGGGTCGACTATGTATCGGTGGGCTCACTCACCAAGCACGTGCACGCCATCGACCTGTCGATGCGCCTGGAATTCGGCGCCGGCTGAGGCCCGCGGCGGGTCAGGTACGGAGGTCATATGACGGATCGATGCATCAGACTCCAGGCCGCCCGCATGGCGCTCTGCGGCGCCATGGCGGCCGCCGCGGCGATTGCCAGCGCCGCCGAGGAGATACCGCTCGAGATCGCAGCCCCGGCCGGCGAACAGCTGGTGCTGCGCGCACACGCCGAAGGGGTGCAGATCTACGCGTGCACGGTCACCGGCGGCGTGGCGCAGTGGACGCTCAAGGGCCCGGAGGCGGAGCTGCGCGACGCCAAGGGCGCGGTCGTCGTCCATCACTCGGCAGGCCCCACCTGGAAGCACCAGGACGGCAGCGAGATCACCGGCAAGGCGGTGGCCCATGCCGATGCGCCCGACCGCCACTCGATCCCGTGGCTGCTGCTGGGAGTCGTCGGTCACGGCGGCACCGGCACGCTCGCGCACGTCACGCACGTGCAGCGCATCCGCACCCACGACGGCCAGGCGCCGCCGGCGGCGCAGTGCGACGCCACGAAGCGGGGCAGCGAGACGAAAGTGCCGTACAGCGCCGACTACCTGTTCTACGCCCCCCGCGGCTAGCGGCACGCTCGCGCGCAGCGCGCGGCCGGGCGCAGGCCACGGCGGCGGAAACCTGCGGGAGGGGGTCGTCTCGGCAGCGCCGGCCGGCGGCACCGGCGAGCGCGTCGCCTCAGGCAACCGCTGACTTCACCACGCGCTGCGGCTGGGCGACGCCGTAGCCCTGCGCGTAGTCGACGCCGAGGCTGGTGAGCATCTGGATGATCTCGGCGTTCTCGGCGAACTCCGCGATGGTCTGCTTGCCGGTCAGGTGCCCGATCTCGTTGATCGAGCGCACCATCTCGCGGTCGATCGGGTCGCGGAGGATCTCGCGCACGAAGCTGCCGTCGATCTTGAGGAAGTCGACCGGGAAGTGCTTGAGGTAGCCGAACGAGGACAGGCCGGTGCCGAAGTCATCGAGCGCGAACTTGCAGCCCTGCTCCTTCAGCGCCTGGATGAAGCGGTTGGCCTGCGAGTAGCTCTGCACCGCGGCCGTCTCGGTGATCTCGAAGCAGATCTTGGTCGCGTCGAGGCCGCTGTGGCGCAGCTGCTCGATGACGAACGGCAGGAACTTGTCATCGCCGAGGCTCTGCCCGGAGAGGTTGATCGAGCACTGCGCGAGCTTCTCGCGCTCGTCGGAATCGGACACCAGCCAGCGGAACGCGTTCTCGATCACCCAGCGGTCGATCGCCGGGGTGATGCCGTAGCGCTCGGCCGCGGCGATGAAGTCGTTGGGGGCGACGATCCGCCCGGTCTCGTCCTTGAGGCGCAGCAGCAGCTCGTAATGCTGGCCGACCTCGACCCGCTGCAGCGGCTGGATCGCCATGCGGAACAGCTCGAAGCGCCCCTCTTCCAGCGCCGCGTTGATGCGCGCCGCCCACTGCATCTCCTTGCGGCGGCGCATGAGCTCGATGTCGTTCTCGGCGAAGGAGTGCACGCGGTTGCGGCCGGATTCCTTGGCGGCGGCGCAGGCCGAGTCGGCGGCCGAGAGGATGCCGGCCACGTCCTCGTTGTCGGGCGTGATCGGTACCACGCCGATGCTGGCGCCGAGGCGGAACACGCGGTCTTCCCAGGTGAAACGGAAGTTGCGCACGCTCTCGCGCAGCGTCTCGGCGGTGCGCATCGCCTCATCCAGCGAGCAGCTTTCGAGCAGGATGCCGAACTCATCGCCGCCGAGGCGCGAGAGCGTGTCGCGCCAGCGCACCTTGGACTTGAGCAGCGCACCGACCTGGCCGAGCAGTGCGTCGCCGGCGCCGTGGCCACAGCTGTCGTTGACGATCTTGAACTGGTCGATGTCGAGGTAGGCGAGCGCATAGGACGCCTCGCGCGCCTTGGCGCTCTTCAGCGCCCGCTCCAGGCGGCTCTCGAACTCGCGCCGGTTGACCAGCCCGGTGAGCAGGTCGTGGCTGGCGTGGTAGGAGAGGCGGCGGTTGAGCTCGCGCGACTCGGACACGTCATGGAACACCAGCACGCCGCCGGCCACGTGGCCGGAGCCGTCGCGGATCGGGGCGGCGGTGCTCTCGACGTACAGCTCGTTGCCGTCGCGGCGGATGAGCAGCATCGGGCGCACCGACTTGATGGGGCGGATGCGGCGGATCGACACGGTCAGCGGATTCTCGAGCGGCTCGCAGGTCTCCTCGTGGAAGGCGCGGAAGATCTCCTCCACCGGCCGCCCCATGGCGTCCTCGAGCCGCCAGCCGGTCAGCTCCTCGGCGACCGGGTTGATGTAGTCGATCGTGGAATTGGCATCGGTCGTGATGACGCCGTCGCCGATCGACTGCAGGGTGATCTGGGCGCTCTCCTTCTCGCGGAACAGCGCCTCCTCGTACAGCTTGCGCTCGGTGATATCGAGCTCGACACCCACCAGGCGCAGCAGCCGCCCGTGCTTGTCGACGCGCGCCGTGGCGCGGCTGATGACCCAGCGCCACTCGCCGTTGCGGTGCCGCATGCGGTGCGTGCTCTCGAAGATCGGGGTCTTGCCGGCGACGTGGTCGCGGATCGCCGCCTGCACGCGCGTCAGATCGTCCGGGTGCACGAGGCTGCGCCAGTCGGGCGAGCCGCGCATGTCGTCGTCGCCGTAGCCGAGCATGGCCTTCCAGCGCGGCGAGAAGTAGACCTCGTTGTTCTCGACGTCGAAGTCCCACATGCCGTCGTTGGCGGCGGCCTGGAACAGATTGGTGCGCTCCTCGAGCTTGGCGAGGCGCGTCTCGGTGCGGATGCGCTCAAGTCCGGTGGCGAGGCTGGTGCCCACCAGCTTCATCAGCAGCTGCAGGTTCACGTCCCAGGCGCCGCGCGGCAGGGTGTGGGCGAGGGCCAGGAACCCGGCGGGCTTGTCCTGCACGCGCAGCGCCACGAACAGCGCCGAGCCGATCTGCAGGTCCGCCAGGCGTGCGGCTTCCGTCGCCTGCTCCTTGCGCGGCGTGGCGCTGTCGCGCAGCTCCGAGAGGCGCAGATGCTCGTTGCGGCTCTTCAGCCACGGGAACGATTCCATGCCCACGCCCTGCAGCCCTTCCGGGCGGCACTGGGCGAAGGCGCCGCGCGCCAGGCGCACCTCGGCGAAGGTCGAATCCTCGGGGTCGAGCACGGCCAGGAAGGTGCAGTCGCAGCCGGTAGCCCCGCGCAGCAGCTCGAGATTGCGCCGCACGCACTCGTCCATGGAGTCGCGGCGCATGTTCTGGAAGTCGACCGCGATCTTGGTGCAGACGACGTCGATGCCGAGCACGGGTTTGGGAGTCCGGCCGGTCCAGGCGTCAGCCGAAAGAATGTCCGAAGCGGTAAATTCCGCCGGCTTTTCCGGCGGCGGAGTCGTCATGTGCCCCGAGTCTCCCACTAACCCTTGGCCGCAGCGTATTCAAAAACCACCGGCGTTACGTATCACACCGTCACGGACTGGACGATTCGCCGCCGCTATTTTCCAAGTGGTTGCAGGGGATTCTCGCACACTTGATCAGGAACACAAGCTAAGACCATGTTCCGGAAGAGCTTTGCGAGACTTAACAGAATCCCCGGGGACGCCCTGCTTCAGGGCCCCTGCAACGCCGCACGGGCGACGCCGTACAGGCGCTTGAGCTCGCCCTCCATCTCCTGCTGCAGCCGCTCGAGGCCGGCGGCGTCGGTCACGCGCGGGGCATAGACCGGCGGCCCGATGGCGATCGCGATGCGCGCCCCCGGCAGCGGGATCACGAACTTGTCCCACTTGATCAGCCGCGCGCGCGAGGCGGCGTAGGCCATGGGCAGGATCGGCCGCCCGGACATCTGCGACAGGAGCAGCGCGCCGGGCTTGAACTTGAAGCGCGGGCCGCGCGGCCCGTCGGGCGTGATCACCGGCGAGACGTTGTCCTTCACCAGCGCCTGGTAGTAGTCGCGCAGCGCGCGCGCACCGGTGTGCGTGGAGGAACCGCGGATCACCGCCCCGCCGAAGCGCCGCACCATCATGGCGCCGAGCTCGCCGTCCACCGAGGGACTGATGAGCCAGCCGGGCACGAGACCGCGCTCGCGCTGCTCGACCAGGAACTTGCCGCAGTACAGCTGGTGCTGGTGCCAGTAGCACGGCACCAGCGAGGGGGCGCGCGCGAGCGCGGCGTCCAGGTGCTCGACGCCCTCGACGCGCACCACCCGGCAGGTGAACCACCAGGCGCGGATGATCGCCAGCGCGACCGGCACGGCGATGCGATACAGCAGCCGGCGCGCCGGGGTCATGCGCCGGCTCGAGCGCGTGGTGGTGCGGTACAGCGTGTTGCGCAGCCGCCCTTCGTCGTCGCCACTCATGCGGTGAGGAACCTGCAGCCAGGCCGGGACGCAAGGCGCGCGGCGGCGATGCGCGGGCCGCGCGCGGCCGGGCGCCGGGGCGAGTCGGCGGCGCACGTGTGATATAAGATTAAGGTTTGGCTTTCAACAGCTTGCATGACCGCCGCCGCATCCGCGAATCCCCGGCCCCCGGAGGCCGAGCAGCAGTTCGACATCGGCTCCACGGACGATTCCCTGGAGCGCATGATCGAGTTGTTCGCCCGCCATGGCGACACCTACCGGGTGTTCGTGCCCGCGCGCGGATCTTATACCTATGTCATCCACCACCCGGATGACGTGAAGCGGGTCCTGGTCTCCAACCACCGCAACTACACCAAGGGCGTCGGCCTCGACCGCGTCAAGATCCTGCTCGGCAAGGGCATCATGACCAGCGAGGGGGAGCTGTGGAAGCGCCAGCGCTACATGATGCAGCCCTACTTCCACCGCCGCGTCATCACCGGCTTTGCCGGGGTGATCGCCCGGGCCAACGAGCGCTTCCTCGAGCGCTGGGACACCCTCGCCGGGCGCGGCGAGCCGGTCAATCTCACCGACGAGATGAGCGAGCTCACCCTCACCATCGTGCTGCGCGCCATTTTCGGCACCGATCTCGACCGCCTGAGCGCCGAGCTCGGCGGCAACCCCTTCGAGGTGGTGACCAAGGAGCAGTCGCGTGATCTGCAGTTCGCCTACAAGTTCCGCCAGCTCACCAAGCTGGTGGCCAGGCTGGTCGCGCGGCGCCGTGCCGAGCCCGAGGAGCACTTCGACTACGTCGCCATGCTGATGAGCGCGCGCGACAAGGAGACCGGCGAGCCCATGGGCGAGCGCGAGCTGATCGACGAGGTCATGACCCTCATCGTGGCCGGCCACGAGACCACCGCCAGCGGGCTCAACTGGACCTGGTACCTGCTGTCGCAGCACCCGGAGGCCGAGGCGCGCCTGCACGCCGAGCTCGATGCCGCAGCGCCGCTGGCCGCCCCAGGTCTGGAGCAGATGGAGGCACTCACCTACACGCGCCAGGTGATCGACGAGGCGCTGCGCCTGTACCCGCCCGGCTGGCTGCTGTCGCGCCGCACCATCGAGGCGGACGTGCTGGGAGGCTTCCCGGTGCCGCCCAAGACCAACGTGCTGCTGCCGCTGTACCTGCTGCACCGGCACCCGGCCTTCTGGAAGGAGCCCGAGCGGTTCTGGCCGGAGCGCTTCGGCCCGGAGCACGAGGCCGAACGGCCGCGCTTCGCCTACATGCCCTTTGCCGCCGGCCCGCGGCACTGCATCGGCGAGACCTTCGCGCTCTACGAAATGCTCATGCACCTGTACATGGTGGCGCGCCGCTACCGGCTCGCCTACGTACCCGACCAACCCCTCGAGCTCGAGGCGCAGATCAACCTGCGCACGCGCCATCCGCTGCACATGAGGCTGGAACGCCGCTGATGTCCAAAGCCACGACCCTCACGGAAGTCATCACCGGCAACCGCTCCGCGCCGCGCGTCCTCACCTACCTCGAGGGTGAGAACGACAGCCGCGAGGTGTCGTTCGCCGAACTCTACGAGCGCGCGCTCGGCATCCTGCATCACCTGCAGAAGCTCGGCGCGCGGCGCGGCGACAAGCTGATCCTGTTCCTGAACAACAACGAGCAGTTCATCGACGTGTTCTGGGCCGCCATCCTCGGCGGCATCGTGCCGGTGCCGGTGGCGCTCGGGATCAGCGACGAGCATCGCCACAAGCTGCTGCGCATCGCGCGCCGCCTCGGCAAGCCGTACCTGTACACCGAGCGGCGCTCGCTCGAGCGCATCGGCACCTTCGCCGCACAGGCCGGCGAGAGCGAGGTCTACGAGGGCCTGCGCCGGCGCGTGTTCCTGGTCGATGACCTCGACGACATCTCGCGCGCCGGCGAAGTGCAGCGCGTCGCGCCCGACGACACCGCCTTCATCCAGTTCTCCTCCGGCTCGACCAGCGAGCCGAAGGGCGTGGTGCTCACGCACCGCAACATCCTCGCCAACTGCTACGGCGCCACCGAGGTGGCGGGCTTCTCCGAGCGTGACGTGAGCCTGTCGTGGATGCCCCTGACCCACGACATGGGCCTCATCGGCTTCCACCTGATCATGTTCGCCAACCGCGTGCACGCGCACCTGATGCCGACCGAGCTGTTCGTGCGCCGCCCGCTGCTGTGGCTCACCTTCGCCGCGCGCATCCGCGCCAGCATCCTGTGCTCGCCCAACTTCGGCTACAAGCACTACCTCAAGGTGCTCGGCGAGCGTCCCGTCGAGGCACTGGATCTGTCGGCCGTGCGCCTCATCTTCAACGGTGCCGAGCCGATCTCGGTGGAGCTGTGCGACGAATTCCTGACGCGGCTCGCGCCGGCGCGGCTCAACCGCAACGCCATGTACCCGGTGTATGGGCTCGCCGAGGCCTCGCTCGCCGTGAGCTTTCCGCCGCTGGGCGCGCCCCTCAAGACCATCGCGCTCAACCGCCACCGCATGAGCGCCGGCAGCGCGGTGGAGCTCGTCGACGCGGCGGACCGCGACGCGGTGCGCCTCGTGTCCGAGGGACGGGCCATCCCCTACTGCCGGGTGCGCATCGCGGACGAGACGGACCGCGAACTGCCTGCCGAGCGCATCGGGCACGTGCACATCCGCGGTGACAACGTCACGCGCGGCTACTACGAGGACCCGGCGGCCAACGCCGCCGCACTCACCGCCGACGGCTGGCTGCGCACCGGCGACCTGGGGCTGATGCACGCCGGTGACCTGTTCGTCTCCGGGCGCGCCAAGGAGATCATTTTCGTCAACGGCCAGAACTACTACCCGCACGACCTCGAGGCCATCGCGCAGCGCGCCCCGGGTCTCGAGCTCGGCAAGGTGGTCGCCGCGGGCGTGCGGCCGCGCGGCGGCGACGCCGAGCAGCTGGTGGTGTTCGTACTGCACCGCGGCGCCATGGAGGAGTTCCTGCCGCTCGCCGCGCAGGTGGCGCGCCTCGTGAACGAGCAGTCCGGGCTCGAGGTCGCGGACGTCGTGCCGGTGAAGCGCATCCCCAAGACCACCAGCGGCAAGATCCAGCGTCACCTGCTGGAGGACGGCTACGTCGACGGCGAGTTTGCCGCCGAGCTCGCAGAGCTCGCGGCGCTGCGCGCCGCGCAGCGTGCACCCGAGCCCGGCTCGCGCACCGCGATCGAGGAGAAGCTCAAGAACATCTGCGACACCGCCCTCGAGGGCAAGCGCGTCGGCGTGCACGACAACCTGTTCGAGATCGGCGCCAGCTCACTGAAGCTCATCGAGATCCACGAGCAGATCGACAAGGAATATCCCGGCCGGGTGGATCTGACCGAGCTGTTCGACTTCCCGACTATCGCCGAGCTCGCCCTGCACCTGCAGAGCAAGCTCGCCTAGCGCGGCCCCGCCGCCCCGCGCACCCGCTTCAGGCCGGGCGGCGCGCCAGCGACAGCCACACGCCGCCGCCGATCAGGGTCAGGGCGGAGGCACGCCCGAGCAGCCGGGCGCGTGCCGGCCGCATGAACCAGGTGCGCCCCAGCCCCGCGAGCACCGCCCAGCAGGAATCGCTGAGCGAGGCCAGCACCACGGACACCCCGCACATCACGGCCAGCTGGCGCGCCACGGGCAGCGTGGGGTCGACGAACTGCGGCAGGAACGCGGTAAAGAACGCCAGTGTCTTGGGGTTGGTGAGCGCCACGGTCAGGCCGCGCCAGAAGTGCACCTGGTTGCCGCTCACGGCCGGCTGCGTGTGACCGGCGCTGCGCCAGGCACGCACGCCGAGCAAGATGAGGTAAGCGACGCCCGCCCAGCGCAGCACCTCGAACAGGTACGCCGCGTGCCGCAGCACCCAGTCCAGGCCGAACGCGATGGCGGTCAGGAGCAACGCGTTGCCGGTCGAGGTACCCGCCACGGTGACGAGCGCCGCGCGCACTCCGCGCGTGGCCCCGGTCGAGATCACCAGCGTCACGATCGGACCGGGCGCCAGAATCAGCACCAGCGTCATCAAAAGAAAACCCGCGAACAGCTGCCAGTTCATGCGTCCTCCCCTACGGCGCGCACGAGCTTAAGGCACCCCACCGCGCGGGTGCACCTGATGAACTCCGGCGCGCGGTTCCAGGGCGCGCTTGACTTTACTTGCCTTGGCAAATATAGTCTCGGCAAATTTAGCCGGAGCAATCATGCGTAAGCCCAAACCCTACTATTCCCAGGAGACACTCGAGCCGAGCCGCAGCGTGGGCTTTCTCATGAAGCGCTGCGGCGTGCTCATGACCCAGGTGGCGGAGAAGCGCTTCCAGAGGCTGCCGATCTCCTTCACCCAGTGGCTGGCCCTGATCGGGCTCGCACAGCACGAGCACGTCTCGGCGACGCGCCTGTCCGAGGACCTCGGTCACGACATGGGCGCCCTCACCCGCGTGGTCGACGAGCTCGAGCGGCGCGGCCTGGCACGCCGCGAGCGCAGCCGCAAGGACCGCCGCGCGGTCGAGATCGCGATCACCGCCGAGGGGCGCCGCCACGCGCTCGAGGGCAAGCGCCTGGTGGTCGAGCTGCTCAACGAGCTGGTCGAGCCGTTCTCGGAGGCGGAGGTCGACACGCTCATCGCCCTCATGCAGCGCCTGCTCGGACACCTGCAGCAGGCGGCCGGCGCCAGCACCGCCCTGCCCTCGCTGGCGGGGCTGGTGAAGGCCGCGCGCCCGCGGGCGCGCCGCACCGCCAACCCGGAGACCTGACATGTACGTGCGCCGCATCCTGCCCCCGCTCACGCTCAGCCTGCTCGCGATCGGACTGTTCACCGTCAGCCTGCTCATCGGCGGCTGCACCCTGGGCCCCGACTTCAGCCGCCCCGCAGCCCCTGCCGGGGGCTACGCCCACGCCGCGCCGGCTCCGAGCGCCACGCGCAGCATCAGCTACGGCGGCGATGTCGCCGCGGACTGGTATCGCCTCTACGGCTCCGAGCAGCTCGAGCAGCTGGTGCGCGCGGCCCTCGAGCGCAACCCGAGCCTCGAGGCCGCCCGTCACGGCCTGAAGGCCGCGCAGTACGAGCTGCAGGCGGTCGCGGGGGCGGCCCTGCCGCAGTTCGACGCCACCGGCCAGGTCGGCCGCGCCCACATCAACGGCAGCTTCCTGTACGGACCGGTGAACGCCATCGATCAGACCGGCAACCGCTTCGAGCTCGGCCCCGCGCTCGCCTACAACCTCGACGTCTTCGGGGGTACGCGCCGCGCCATCGAATCGCAGCAGGCCGCCACCGGCGTGGCCCGCGACCAGGTGCTGAATACCTACGTCACGCTCGTCGACCAGGTGGTGATGACGGCCTTCGACTATGCCGCCAGCGGCGCGCAGATCGAGGTCACCCAGGCGCTCGTGGATGAGCTGCAGTCGCAGTTCGACCTTACGCAGGCCCTGGAGAATGCCGGCAAGATCACCCGCAGCGACACGCTCTTGGCGCAGACGCAGCTCGAGAACCTACGCGCGACGCTGCCGGCACTGCATCAGCAGCGCGACGCCTACCGCAATGCGCTGGCGCAGCTCAGCGGCCAGTCGCCCGACGAGTTCGTACCCCCCGCCCTCACCCTACGCGACTTCACGCTGCCCGCGCAGCTGCCCCTGTCGCTGCCCTCGACGCTGGTGCGCCAGCGACCCGACGTGCTGGCGGCCGAGGACTCCCTGCACCAGGCCTCCGCCGCGGTCGGGGTCGCGGCAGCCGCGCGCCTGCCCTCGTTCGGCATTTCCGCGCAGTACGCGCAGCAGACCAGCGCACTCTCGGATTTCTTCACCCGCCCGGGCGGGATCTGGTCGGCGGGTATCAACGTCACGGCGCCGCTGTTCCACGGCGGCGCGCTCAGCGCGCGCGAGCACGAGGCCGAGGAGCGCTACCGGCAGGCGCTCGCCAACTACCGCGCCACCGCCCTCGGCGCCTTCGTCGAAGTCGCCAACGCCCTGCAGGCGCTCGGCCACGACGACGAGAGCTACCTCGCGCACCGCAGCGCGCTGAGCGCGGCCCGCGACGACCGCGACCTGGCGCTGGCCCAGTATCGCGCCGGCAAGTACACCGAGCTGCAGGTGCTCACCGCCGAGCAGCAGTACCAGCAGGCCGCGCTCACCCAGGTCCAGGCCGACGTGCAGCGCTTCACCGACACCGCGACGCTGTTCCGCGCCCTCGGCGGCGGCTGGTGGAATTCCAACCACGACCCGGCCGCCCTCGCCGCGGTCACCTCAGGAGACAAGCATGAGTGAGCAGACCCCGCAGCAGCCGGCGCCGGCCAAGCCGCGCAACCGCCGTCCGCTGATCATCATCGGCGCCGTGGCGCTGCTCGCGATCGCCGGCTGGGCACTGTACTACCTGACCGTGGCGCGCTTTCGCGTCGGCACCGACGATGCGTACGTCGACGGCAACCTGGTGCGGCTCACGCCGCAGGTGGCCGGCACCGTGACGGCGATCAGCACCGACGAGACGCAGTTCGTGCACCGCGGCCAGGTGCTGGTGCAGCTCGATCCGCGCGATACGCAGGTGGCGCTCGCCCAGGCCAAGGCCAGTCTCGCCGAGACGGTGCGTGACGTGGCGCAGCTGTTCGCCGAGGCGCAGCGCAACGCGGCCGCGCTGCAGACCCAGCACGTGCAGGTGGCCCAGGCGAACCAGGACGTCGAGCGCGACCGGCCGCTGATCGCCCTGCACGGCGTCTCGCAGGAGACCCTGCAGCACGAGCAGAACGCGGTGCACGCGGCGCAGGCGGGGTTGGCGCAGGCGCAGGCGTCCCTGGCGGCCACGCGCGCCGCGATCGCCGGCACCACTCCCGACACGCACCCACGCGTGCTGCAGGCGGAGGCGCAGCTGCGCGCGGCCTGGCTGGCCGCAGCCCGCACGCGCGTCGTGGCACCGGTCTCCGGCTACGTGGTGCGCCGCGCCGTGCAGCTCGGCCAGCAGGTGAGCCCCGCGACCGAGATGCTTGCCATCCTGCCGGTGGAATCCATGTGGATCGATGCCAACTTCAAGGAAAACCAGCTCGCGGGGCTGCGCATCGGCCAGCCGGCGAGCGTGTCCGCCGACATGTACGGCTCCAAGGTGCACTTCCACGGCAAGGTGCTGGGACTCACCGCCGGCACCGGCAGCGCGCTCGCCGTGCTGCCGGCGCAGAACGCCTCGGGCAACTGGATCAAGATCGTGCAGCGCCTGCCGGTGCGCATCGGTCTCGACCCGGCCGAGCTCGAGCGTCACCCGCTGTTCCTCGGCCTGTCGACCGACGTCGAGGTCGACGTGCACGACCAGTCCGGCGCGGCGCTGTCCAAGCAGCCGGCCTGGCCGGCAGTTCTCAACACCGACGTCTACGAGAGCCAGGAAGCCGGCGCCGATCAGGCGATCAGCAGCATCGTCGCGGCCAACCTCGGCCATCCTGACGGCGCGGACGGGCAGGCGCTGGCGCAGCAGGACACCCATCACGGCAAGCGAGGCCACCTGTGAACACGGCGGTGGCGCGCGCCGCCGCCAGCGGCATCCCGTGGGTGATCGCCCCGGTGGTGGCGCTGGCGGCGTTCATGGAGATCATGGACATCTCCATCGCCAACGTCGCGCTGCCGCACATCGCCGGTGCGCTCTCCTCGAGCCAGAACGAGTCCACGTGGGTGCTCACCAGCTACCTGGTCACCAATGCCGTGGTGATGCCGATCTCGGGCTGGCTCGCCAACACCTTCGGGCGCAAGCGCCTGTTCCTCACCTGCATCGCCGGCTTCACGCTGGCCTCGCTCCTGTGCGGCCTCGCCCCGAACCTGCCGACCCTCATCGTGCTGCGCGCGCTGCAGGGCGCGGCCGGCGGCGGACTGCAGCCGGTCGGCCAGGCGATCCTCGCGGATAGTTTCCCCGCAGAAAAGCGCGGCATGGCGTCGGCCGTCTACGGCATTGCCGCGGTGGTGGCACCGACCGTCGGCCCGACCCTCGGCGGCTGGCTGACCGACAACTACGACTGGCGCTGGATCTTCCTCATCAATGTGCCGGTCGGCGCGGCGCTCATCATGCTGGTGATCCCGCTCATCAAGGACAGCGGCCCGCAGCGCGGTGCCAGCTCCTTCTCCGTCGACTGGTGGGGTTTCGGCTTCGTGGCGCTGAGCCTCGGCTGCCTGCAGGTGGTGCTGGACCGCGGCCAGGACGCGGACTGGTTCTCCTCCCCGCTGATCGCGACGCTCGCGATCGCCTCCGCGACGGCGTTCGCGCTGCTCATCTGGCGCGAGCTCAGCCACGCGCACCCGATGGTCGATCTGCGTCTGATGAAGAATCCCGACTTTGCGGTGACCTTCGTGCTGATGCTGATGCTCGGCTTCATGCTGTTCGGCAGCACCTTCCTGCTGCCCGCCTACACGCAGCAGCTCATGGGGTATCGCGCGGTGGACGCCGGCATGGTGCTCACCCCGGGCGGCATCGCCACGATCCTGCTCCTGCCCCTGGTCGGGCGCTCGATCAACAAGGTGGACCTTAGGATCCTGACCGGCATCGGACTCGTCATCGGCGGCGCGAGCCTGCTGCTCATGACCAACGTCTATCTCGGCGTCTCGTTCAGCCGCCTGATGTGGCTGCGCATCCTGCAATCCATCGCGCTGCCCTTCCTGTTCGTGCCGATCAACGCCATGGCATTTCGCGGCGTGCCGCCGGACAAGACCAACAACGCCTCGGCGCTGATCAACCTGGCGCGCAACTTCGGCGGCAGCATCGGCATCTCCTTCGCCGCTACGGTGCTGACGCGCCGCGCACAGTTCCACCAGAGCCGGCTGGTCGAGCAGCTGCAGCCGCTCAATCCGGCCTACCCCGACTACGCCCACCAGGTCGGCAGCATGCTCGGCGCCGCACCGGATGCGCCGGCGACCCTCGCCGGCATCTACGCGCAGACCGTCCAGCAGGCGACGCTCCTGTCGTATCTGGACGACTTCAAGACTCTCGGCATCCTGTTCCTGGCCATGCTGCCGCTGCTGCTGCTGGTCAAGAAGGGCAAGGGAGGCGGGAGTCCGCTCGCGGCGCACTGACCGCGCCGGACCCCAAAAGAGCGGAATCCGCGGCGACTTGCCCCTATAATGCCGCGATCATGGAGCCCCAAGCCCCGGCAGCCTGCGAGCAGCGACTGGCCCATTGCGGCATCCGTCCGACCGCGCAGCGCGTGCGCATCGCCTCGCTCCTGTTGTCCGCCCCGCAGCACCTGTCCGCCGAACAGATCCTGGCGCAGCTACGTTCAGCCGGGGCGCGGATCTCGAAGGCGACGGTCTACAACACGCTCAACCTGTTCGCGGCCCACGGGCTGATACGGCAGCTGTCGGTCGACGGCTCGCGTGCCTGGTTCGACTCCAACGTTGACCCGCACTACCACTTCCACGACCTCGAGAGCGGCGCGCTCATCGACGTACCGGTGCCGTCCGTCGAGTTCAGCCGCCTGCCGCCGCCGCCTCCGGGCACCGAGGTCGCCGGCATCGACCTCGTGATCCGCCTGCGCAAAAAAATGTAGAATGCCGCGCCTTCAATGGCGCGCGCCGGGATAGCTCAGCTGGTAGAGCAGCGCATTCGTAATGCGCGGGTCGTAGGTTCGAATCCTATTCCCGGCACCATTAACTCAATGACTTACAGGTGAATTTGGCCGCAAACGCGTCAGGCTGGGCCTGGTCAGCCGCGCCGGCTGAGGCTTGGGCTAGGTTTTCCTGCGACTGGCAAGCCGTCCTAGATGCCGCTGCGCGCATCGACTACTTCAAAACGGCTAACCCTGCGCGATAGAGCGAGGAGGCGGGCCCGGAGCTGCGTCCGTCGGCTGCCGTGACGCCGATGCGGGAGCGCCGACAGGCTAGGACGCTCGTGACAGGTCGGTTAACAACCGAGCGCGCCTAGCATCCACGTCCGGGACTTCGAGGAGTTACGGCAGTGTGTGTCGGGGCAGGTCAATCGTGAAAACACAGCCTGAGCCCGCGATGTCGCGGACCCTGAGCACTCCATTGTTCGCCTCAACGCTGCGCCGACAGATTGAGAGGCCGAGTCCAAGGCCGGACCTGTCCTTGCCGCGCTGCTTGAACGACGGAAATAGGTTGTCCATACCAAGTGGAAGGCCGCCACAATGGTCTTCGACCTCAATCCGGATTCGATCGCCGACGGCGTAGGCGCTCAATAGAACTTCCGTATTCGGCAGTGTGAACTTAAAACCATTTTGCAGCAGGTTTCCAACTGCGGAAAGGAGCATTTCCCGGTCAACATCGAGCGCAAGCTCCGAGTCAACCGCACCGGCTGTAAAGACGCATCCTCGCGAGTTTGACTCGAGTGAGGCCGATATCTTTACGTCGGAAACGAAATCGGCGAGCGACACCAGTTGGCGTCGAGGAAGCATTCCCGCTGCTACTCGCACATCGGCCAGGCAGCGATCTATGAGACTCCGCATCCCAATAAGGGAGCGGTCCAGCACCGCACCCGTTGCGCCGGCCGCCCCGACGTTGCCTGCTCGGATGGCAATAACGGCAAGAGTCGCTACGTGGAGATGGTTTCTCAGTTCGTGCGCGAGAAATCCTAGCCTTTCGTTCAAGGCCTTTACACCGACGTCCTCCACCAGAGAATTCCGCTGAAACGCGTATTCGGTCACTGCATCGGCGATTCCATTGTCGAGACAGCGGTTGAGAGTTCGAAACTCGTCTATCTCAATCGGAGCGCTGTGTTCACATGCGAGATCAGTTATCGCCTGACAGAGGTCGCCGTAGTCGTGAACGACCTGTTCAACTGTGAACCCCTGCATGGATAACTCTCGCCCATGCAGCGCCGCAGTCGTACCTATCTCGGACATGGCCGGCGCGCCTCCGGCCGGCCCTGAGACCCTGCGGCTGCGCAGGGGCTCGGAGGTCTGCTCGACCTGGAGCGTCTTAATCACCTGATCCAGGAAAGCCGGTATTCCATGGGTCAGCTCCGCATCGGTAACCTTGGGTGCCAACCGCTTCGCGACCTTGAGTCGACACCGTTCGACCAGGGCATCTCGGTTGGTCGTAAGGAATTCGTGCAGCATAGCAATAGGTTACGCTTGCTCCTGCCGACCTTCTGTGCGGTTCCGTACATTCAGGCAGGTGAAGGCGCTAAACGGCCGCGTACCCACTCACGAGCGATGGAATGATGTGACGCGCATGACAAAGACAACATGGACCGCGCGTGGCTGGCGTCTGATCTGGCAACTAGTCTGCACCTTAGTCGAGGTTGCTATCGCCCTGCTGGTCCTGACCGTTGGCGAAGGCAGATTTCAGCAAGTCTCATTAGGGACCTGATGGCGATCTACGCAAACATCCGCATCATCGCGTTTGGACTCGATGTTAATTTCGCGGAGGCAGAGCGCGCCAACCAAGCTAGGCTCGTCCTGCAGGCGAAGGCCCTGCAGAGCGGCAACGAGATCGTCGACGAAGAACTAAGGCCAGCGGCGCAGATCTACAACGAGGAAGCCACCGACGACTGGATCAGTTTAACCGGCTTCCTCGTTATCTTGTTTGCAGCGGTCGCCCGCATCATCAGCGCAATTCTTTGATGTTCCTAGCCATGTGCACGCGCCGGTATTAGGCTGTCGCGGTGGATACACAGAGCCCTAACAAACCGATGCCGCCCAGGTATTGGGTCGGCCCGGTCCTTCTATTCGCTCTGTTATCGCTTGGCCTCTATGGTTGGCCAAGCTCCCCGGCGGCGTCGCAGAACTTGCCTGCACGGCGCTCGGCGGCGGCGGCTCGGGAGGGTGGATTTTCTGGCGCTACTCTCGCGTCAACAAATCCGATGGCCGGTAACACGATGCGATGGACGCCGGCCGCCCCGCAGCGCTAGTCGCCTGGATCGAGTGCGAAGTCTGCGGGCGCATCGACCAGCCGGATTATGAGTTCAATCCGGACGACATGGCGGAGGGTCAACACCTGGTCGCGTGGATTCCGTGCGAACAGTGTGGGCGCCGGGCGAAGCTGCACATGAAGCGGGAGACTAAGCCGGCGAACTGAGTGGCCCCGCAAATCGTCTCACTCAGGCGCCGTGCGTGGCAGGAGGCGGTCGCTTTCCTTCCTGACCACGGCGTAACACTCGCAGCACAGCCGTTCCAGCTGGGGGCGGTCGAGTACCGTGATGTGCCCCCGTGCGTAGCGGATTACGCCTAGCTTCTCCAGCTTGCCAGCGGCTTCGGTGACGCCTTCACGGCGCACCCCAAGCATGTTGGCAATCAGTTCCTGTGTCATGCTCAACTGGTTGGACGACAGGCGATCCAAAGACAGCAGCAGCCAGCGGCACAGTTGCTGGTCCACCGAGTGATGGCGATTGCACACTGCAGTCTGGGCCATCTGCGTAATCAGAGCCTGCGTGTAGCGCAGCAGCAGAAGCTGCACCGGCCCATTTTGGTGGAACTCGTCCTTGAGACGCTGTCCGATCAGGCGGTAGGCGTGACCGGAGCTCTGCACGATGGCCCGACTCGGGGTCGTCTCACCGCCCATGAACAGCGCGATGCCGATGAGGCCCTCGTTACCGACCACCGAGATTTCTGCCGACGCCCCGTCGACCAGGACATACAATAGAGACACGATGGAGTCGGTCGGAAAATAAACGTGGCGCAGTCGGTCGCCGGACTCGTACAAGACTTTGCCCAGCGGCAGCGGGACGAGCCGCAGGTGCGGATAGATTCGT
>Ga0070732_10000705_pt1 | contig 19664 bp, 20 predicted proteins | sample Coa_R1_5_FD_66449 | JGI IMG/M metagenome (GOLD analysis project Ga0070732, IMG submission 66449) | Surface soil microbial communities from Centralia Pennsylvania, which are recovering from an underground coalmine fire - Coalmine... | ecosystem: Environmental > Terrestrial > Soil > Unclassified ... | reverse complement strand
CAATCCCGCCTGAAGTGAACAGACCACCTGAAAGAGAATATTCCTACTCGCTATCTAAGAACACTCCGGACCGAACCTCTGACATGCGATTCAGAGACATTGGCCGGTTAAGAACGGCAACGCTTCAGGAAGCGCATGCAAGAGGTGCGATGACCTTTGCTCTTCCGGGCACGGAAGCTTCCTATGCTGTAGCGGCAGCAATCGGTGATCCCTTCATCCATCAGGAGGTAATCGAGATCCTGTATCACACGTTGTGGGAGACGGTGCACGTGTTCTTCGAGCATCGCGAACTCGGCCACGACGTTGGCGAGTCCGCCTTCCTCTATCCGTTTCTCGGACGAGAAAAGCAGGAGACGGCCGATCTTGTGGCCGAGGTTGCGGCTTCCATCCTGATGAAGGTCCGGGACGATGCCAAGCTGCGGGCGCAAGTAGCGCAACAACAGGCCGAACAGATCAGCAACACTGCCCTGGCGATTCGCCAGCGACTTGCGCGCGGCGGCAAGCTCATCTTGTTCGGAAACGGCGGGTCAGCCACGGACGCGAATGATTGGGCGATCGATTGTATCCTCCCACCCGCCGGCTATCGGCCGGTTCCAGCCGTTTCTCTTTCGCTCGAGCCTGCCAACATTACTGCCATCGCCAATGACGTAGGGACGGAGGTTATCTTCCTCCGCCAACTCATTGCTCAGGCTGAACCGGGAGATGTCGCCATCGGAATCTCGACCAGCGGAGGCTCGCGCAACATCATCATGGCGCTGGAAGAAGCGCGCAAGCGAGACTTGTTGACAGTGGCGCTGCTCGGCTATGACGGAGGCGAGATTCTTCGCAAGGGCTTGGCGGATTTTCCTCTACTCGTTCATTGCGACTACATCGCGCGGATCCAAGAAGTGCAAGCTTCGATCTATCACATCATTCGCGAAACCTTGGAGGTACTGGATCGTGGCCAAGCTTGAGCTGTACGGCACGGCACGCTGCCCCCACACCCAGGAAATGCGGGACTGGCTGGAGTTCCGGCGCTGTGACTTCGTGGAATATGACGTGGAAAACGACGGGGACGCAGTTGTATTGTCGATGCGAAATAAGGTCTGCAAGGTTTTGCGAGTCTCTCCGCAAGCCAGTCCCTGAAATAGCGTGATGTTCCGCGGCCCAGTAGCGTTTGTATCCCTGCTCAAAGGGCCGCGCCAATTCCACCGGCCGCGCAATGGCCGCTGTCGAGAATAAAGGCGAGCGCGGTCCATTTACCCTCGTGGCCACGTACGATTCCGCCATTGGACACAACGCATTTGGGTGCAACGGCAACACACTTCATGGCGGTGCGAGGACCAACTTGCGCTTTGCATTCACGGCCTGGAGTGACTCAGTTATGCCGATGTCACAAGAGGCGGAACAGCCATCAACTTGATCAAAGAACCGGGCTGGTCGGGCAACCCGGGATCTTGTGCACTGACATTGGACAGCTGTCGGTCCTGCATTTCCGCCTGGCGCCCAATTTCCGCGAGGGCACGAGTGCGAGCCGGGAGAACGTCCCGCCGTGCGCAACCCAGTAGGAGAGAACACTCGTGATCCGGATAGTGCTCGAGAACGGTCATCACATAGACAAAGCGATCGAAGGACTCCAATCCAAGAACTGATGAAACCTCGGCGTGTCGCTCCGCCGGTAGTGTCTTGTAGTCGCTATCCACCGAAGCCGATCTCAAACTGGGACTTGCGTCGCCCGACCGGGGCTTTATAAGCCTCACCGCGTTCTGGATGATCACGCGGCGGGCCCAGGAATGCGCCCATTCCTTAAAAACCGGGTTGCCGCCGACCGCGTGCTCCAGACCGGAGACGAAACACTGCTCCGCCCTCCCGTGGTCGGCCGTCAGGAGAAACGCGAGCAGGTAGAGGCTGTTCATGTTTTCGTTAAAGATCCGGCAGAAATCACCGCTGTTGGCGTACGCCGCGGCTGTCGTGATGTGCTTTGCCTGCCGCATGGTCACCTCCGTCTTTCACTTAATAGTCGTTTGAGGCGAGTGGAAATCGACAAGAAATTTCGCTCGTGGTATTTCCAGCCACTTTCTTTAAATGGTGTCCGGTTCGCATCGACATCTTCGGGCAAGTCGCTTGAGCACGTGTCGAGTAAGAACGCCGGCGCAGGAAAACCTGGCGCCCCCCTTCATCAAGTCGACGATCGCGTCTTCTCCCTCCCCGCTGATAACGGTCAGGCTGCTCAGGTCGATCACCAGCTTGCGTCCTTCCAAATCGCGCTTTGCGTTTCTGCAAGTGGTGCGAAGCTCAGCTACCCAAGGACCGCTGAGCTTTCCTTCCACTACCAGCCGACGTTGCGCCGGGCTATCGACGATGGAAATCCTGAACATGCTGGACCTCGGACGAACTACCAGAACGCAATACGGTTGCCAAAGCCACAAACCCGCAAAATACTGAAATCACTGACGAAAGCAAGATCATTCGAGCCGTGTGTCACAGATGTCAAAATCACAATTGACACTTGTCGAGACGATGGACAAAGACGCACCTCTCTGAGGTACGAAATAGCGGAGCATCAAATGGTGGGAGGCCTCTAACTTGACCTCCGACATTGGACAAGATGTCTTTGGCCGACTAATGCACATCAAGCCGAAGACTAGCCGAGGGTCAACCGACAGAAACAGATGAAACACGGAACTCATAGACAAGCAAAGGCTGCCTATTTGCTGGCGGTTGGAGCGGCTCTGGTGACTGCCGACAGTCGTCGCACCCTACGCCACTCGGCGCGGGTCGATGCCCAGCTTCTTCATACGGGCAATTAGGGTCGTACGTTTGATGCTCATGCGGGCTGCTGCGCCATTGGGGCCTGCGACTCGCCCATTGGTCGTCTTCAAAATGCGGACGATCTCGTCGCGTTCGCTAGCTTCCCGAGTCCCGGTCATGGGAGTGCTCTTCCCGTTATTGCTTAGCCCGGAGACTGGTACTTGCAGCTCGCTCCCCTGGGTAAGGATCACAGAACGCTCGATGAAGTTCTCCAGCTCGCGAATGTTCCCCGGCCAATGCCAACTCGAGAGCTTCTTCATGGCGTGAGTGGGAACCGACTCGATCTTTTTGTTCATCAGGCGGCCATACTTCTGGGTGAAGTAGCGGACCAGCAGCGGAATATCCTCGGGGCGTTCGCGCAAGGGTGGAATGCGGATCGGAAACACGTTCAGCCGATAGTACAAGTCGCTCCGGAATTCACGATTCTCCATCATCTTTTCCAGGTCGCGATTGGTCGCTGCCACCAGACGCACGTCCACCTGCTGGGTTCGATTGCTGCCCAGTCTTTCAAACTCGCGTTCCTGCAAAGCTCGTAGCAGCTTCGGTTGGATCTCGACAGGAATGTCTCCAACCTCATCCAGGAACAGTGAGCCCTTGTCGGCAAGCTCAAGGCGGCCAATCTTTTGCGCAATCGCGCCCGTAAAAGCGCCTCGCTCGTGTCCAAAAAGCTCGCTCTCGAGCAGTCCGGTCGGAATGGCAGCGCAGTTGAGCTTTACAAGGGTCCGCTCCTTGCGCCGGCTGCGTTCATGAATCGCGCGCGCAATCAATTCCTTTCCCGTACCGGTTTCACCCAACAGCAATACCGTCGAATCACTCGGAGCTACCGTCTCCACCAGCTTCAAAACATTACGGAGTGCCGAACTCTGCCCCACAATTCCTTCGAAGTCCATATCGCCACGGATTTCGTCCTCCAGATACAGCTTCTCCTGGGCGAGCTTGTCTTTGAGGTCAGCGATCTCACCATAGGCCAGCGCGTTCTCCACTCCGATGGCGACCTGCTGTGCGACCTGACACAAGAATTCCGTCTCTTCACGGTCGAATGCATCCTCTTCCCGTTTCGCCACCGCTAGTACGCCCAGAGTGCGGTTCCGGCTGATGAGGGGCACATCGCACAACGAATTCATACCTTCTTTAGCGGCCTTGGCGTAGATCTCCGGATATAGTTCGGGCTCGAGCCGATTCACCACCCACGGTGTTCCGCTGCGGAAAGTCTCGCCCGGAGGCGTGCCTGCAACGGGAATCAAAATGTCTTCTTTGAAGATTCCTCTGCTCTCTGGAAAATCCAGAGCATGCACTCGGAGGTGTTCGCCGTCCGGCTCGGGCAGCATGATCGCTGCAGCGTCATACTGCATGACCTGGCGAACACTTGCAGAAATTGTTCGCAGCAGATCCTGAAAGTTCAGGTTCGACACGACCTGGTTGGTCAGGCCGAGGATAAGTTTCAACCGATCCTGCGCCTGTCGCGACAAATAGAAATTCACGGCAGCGTCAATGGCCAGTGCAATCTGGTCAGCGACCATCGAGAGAAAGCGAACTTCGTCTTCGGAATAGGCATTCGGACGCGATGTGCCTACGCTTATCACACCGAGGCGGCGCTGTCCCCTCGCCAGCGGCAACACGCACGTGGCTGCAATACCGAGGTTGCTTAAGAGTTGGCCGTGTTTCCGAAAGCGTGGCTCCTCATTCCAATTGGCGACGACGAGGGCTTGCTGAGACGCGTGTACCGACTCAATCGGCGTGCCTTTCACTTCGAGGTCCGCCAACCTCAAACGGTGCGTTACGCCGTTTGAATGAAGCAAATGCCAGGTCACTGTCCAGCTGTCATTCTCGAATATGACAAGCTCCAGATAGTCGAAAGCAATGATCCCGCGCAGCGCTTCAACGATCGTCTCAGCAGCAGCATCACAGTCACCACTGGTGCCAATCGTATTTGTTGCGCGCAGCAGGGCCTGGTAGCGCTGCGTGTGCTCCTCTGAGATGGTCGCGGATAAAGTACTCATAGACTCTTGCCGCTTCTAACAAGTTTACGAACGGGGTGGTCACTGCAACCCCATCACCTGGATGCGACCCCTGTCCGAGATATGTTTCATCTGATGTGTGAAAACGCCAAAAAGCTTCTGCAAAGTGTCATCACCTTCGTCATCTGTCAAATCGGGTGTCGATACATTCGACAGGGCAGTGATTCCTCTGCAGCCCCCAATTGTCCAATCTGTGATGAATCAAGTAGTTCGGGCTGGAGCCAGGCCGGCACAGCTTTGGCAACTCAGGTGCCTTAACAGATCGCGGGACGCGGTTCTCGTACCGCCCAGCAGCGCGATCGCGGGAATCGCAGATGCATATGAAGGATAAAGGAGTCACACGATGCGTAGAACAACAATTTTGCTCGCAGGTTTTGTCATTCTCTTGACTGTCGGCGCCACGGCCCAGGAAAACGGGTCGGAGATCAGTCTGCAAGGCACAGGCTTCTTCACCAAGGACACGAACGGTCAGGGAATCTCTAGAACCACCACCGACACCGGCGGATTCCAAGTCGGATACCGCTACAACTTCAACCGTTGGCTCGCCGCAGAGGCGGATTATGGTTATGACCGGAATACTGAGAAGTATTTCGGTGGCGGATTCGGAGGATCCAGAGTCCAGACCAACGTACACGCGGTCACGAGCGATGTAGTGGTGAAACTTCCACTACGCCTCAGAGGAATCACCACTTACGCGCTCGCCGGGGGCGGCGGTCTGATCTTTGATCCGACGGGCAATTTTGGCGGATTCGTGCCTGGTGCAAGTACTCAAGGACGAGGCGCCTTCCTGTACGGCGCTGGCGCCGATTATGCTTTTACGCGTCACTTGTCTCTTCGAGCGGAGTACAGGGGGTTCGTCTACAAGAACCCGGACTTCGAACTCCGTGCCCTGAACACCGATAGCTGGGCGCACACGGCTCAACCGTCCGCCGGCATCGTTTTCCACTTTTAGTTCGCGTTTGGGGCAGCCGGGGCAATCATGCCCTCCCCTTGTCTTCCCCGGCTGCCCCGGCAGAGGAGTCCGAAAAGTCTCTAGTCACTCGTAGGTCAGACTTTGGGAGCATGTTAGTTTATGGCTGGAGCACGGCGCAAGAGCTGGAGAGAGTTGTGCATCGCCGCGTTGGATGCAAAGGATCCCAATCAGTTGCTGCAGATCCTTCAGGAACTCAGCAGAGTCTTAAAAAACGAAGAACAGGTCCGTCATGATTTCAGGCACGCCACAAACACAGTCGGGCCTTCCGAGGACGCCCGAAACCATCAGCCTACCTGACGTCACAGCAGAATCAAATCGAACTGGATCGCGAAATAAACCGAAATACCCTCGCTCGCTGCCACACACTTATGCGACCGATTCGGCCGCGACATTTTTGAACAAGAACTAGCACGGAAATGAATCTTCTTGGCCGTTGATTGAATCTGTTGCAGGAAGAGTTGGAGGGGTGGAAGAAATGGCCATGGTCCTAACCTTAAGTTGTGCTCTCGTGCTTGTAATATCGGTAACGACAATCTTTTGGAGGAAACGCAGTAGGGACCAACGGTGGACGATGGAGCAACACGCCATCTCTCCCGAACAACTCTATTCCTTGTTGGGATCGAATCAGGATGTGGCCCTCTTTGATGTCCGCCAGCCGCTCGATCTGCTAGCTCATTCTGAGATTATTCCAGGCGCCAGGAGAATCCCCCCGGCGGACGTATTGGCGGCACCGAGCCTGATCCCTAAGGACAAAGAGGCGATCGTTTACTGTACGTGTCCCGGAGATAAAACAAGCCGGGCCATCTTGCGTCGAGCTTTGGACTTGCAGTTTTTCAAGATCAAGTTCCTCAAAGGCGGCTTCGAAGCTTGGAAAGCGAAGGGCTATCCGGTCGAGCCCTACCGGGAGGTTTTTCAGCTGTATACACCCAACCTTGTTCAGCATTGAGCTTGTGCGGGAACCCGTTCTCACGTTCGGCGGCCGGAGAGAGCGCGGCCGACAAGAACTGAGTTGAAATGACATCTCAGGAATTATCGGTGAAAGTGGCGACCAATTCTTGGCGGCTCGTCGTGGAGAGAGCCGACAAGATGTTTTCAGGTCTTACTGAAGACCAACTCCTCGGTGAAGTGGCACCGGGAAAAAACCGTGTCATTTATCTGTGGGGCCATCTCATTGCCGTTCACGACAGAATGTTTTCGATTCTTGGCCTGGGCCCCCGGCTGCACCCGGAACTCGATGCCGTTTTCATAGACAACCCTGACAAGGCGATAGCAGAGATACCTCCGGCAGGCCAGATGAAACAATATTGGGATGAAGTGAACGAGAAATTACTCTCGCAGTTTCAGTCTCTCTCCGCGGATGAGTGGTTGCTGCAGCACCGTGCCATGTCCGAGGAAGACTATGCCAAAGACCCGAGCCGGAACCGATTGGCTGTCCTGCTGAGTCGAACCAATCACCTGTCTTACCATCTGGGACAGGTGACGTTGGCAACGATGTTCGCTGCAATCTGAACGGTCATAAAGCACTCTCGATTGTCGATGTTACGGACTTCCTCCGCGGGTGGGTCTACGCCGTGTGAACCCACGAACATTCCACGTATCTTCTCGGTCTCCGCAGCCGTATTAGCTGACGAAAGGAATTAATCGGAAAAAGGGTCGGCTAGGCACACGCATGTTCCTAATTGCGCCTTTTCGAATCTGGCGGGAACTATGAAAACCGTACAGCGATCGAACATGATGAAGCCGATCTTCATCGGCAGGTAGACGCCAAAGGTTTTGTTTTCGCTTCAGGAAAGACCTTATCGACATGGGGAGTTGCGCCGCCGTCTCCAAGGGGTCTCACAGCGGATGCTTACCAGAACTCTACGCAGCCTCGAATCTTCGGGATTGAGCTCCTGGAGCGCGACCAGTTCAAAACCTCTTGCTGTCGAATATTCTTTGACCCCGCCGGGGATGACCATCATCGCTCCGCTTCGCGGTATGTGCCGCTGGGCGAGCCGATGTCGCATGAAGGTAAGTGCGGAGGTGCACCTTCAAGAAATTTGAGTCGGACGTATCCTGGCGTCGCCCGCAGCCGTAATAGCTGAAGTAAGCAAAAATCGAACAAACCAGGAGAACGTTATGAACATCGAAAACAAAACAATCTTGATCACCGGCGCCAACCGTGGCATCGGCCGGGCACTCGTAGAAGAGGCACTCAGGCGGGGCGCGCAAAGAGTGTATGCGGGAACTCGTGGCCCACTGCAACACTCTGACAGTCGCGTGACGCCCTTAACTCTCGACGTAACCAACGCTGCGCAAATCCAGCGGGCTGTCGGGCAAGTTGACAGTCTCGACGTCCTCATCAACAACGCCGGTATCGCCATGTATGACGATTTGAGCAAGACCGAGGTGATCGAACAGCATCTGAAAGTCAACTTGTTCGGACCCCTGAATGTGACTCGCGCGTTCTTGCCGCTTTTGAGACGATCGAAGGGGGCCATCGTCAATAATCTTTCGACGTCGGCGCTTGCGGCCCTGCCGATCATACCCGGTTATTCGATTTCGAAGGCCGCCACGCTCAGCTTGACTCAGTCTCTGAGGGCGCTCCTGGCCGGCCAAGGCGTGACCGTTCATGCCATCTTGACCGGACCTGTCGATACTGATATGACCCGGAGCGTCGATTTCCCGAAGGCCTCGCCCGAGTCCGTCGCGGTGGCCATCTTCGATGGCGTGGAAGAAGGCGAAGAGGAGATTTTCCCTGATCCCATGTCCCAATCCATTGCTGAGGGCTGGCGCAACGGCGTAGCCAAGGCCCTCGAACGCCAAGTGGCGGTTTTCGTCCCGGAGAGCGTGGCTCTCTAACGAGCCTTGCATGGAAGCAGACCGAGGATGCAACGTAAGGCCAGAATTTCACGAAGGGAGAAAAGACGATGACGACGCTAATGACTCAAAATCCCGCAATGAAGGGCGAGAAGATATACGAATATGAATTCGATATCACCGGAGTAACCGACTACGGCGTGAGTATCGATCCCATCCTCGCCGGCAAGGAAAAGGTTCCACTGCAGGGAGCCCGATTTGACCTCGCGGTTACCGGACGCCGTAAGGGCCGCCTTTCGGGGCGTGCGCACAGCGTCGACTATCTGCGAATTCGCGCTGATGGACGCATTGAGCTTGACCTGCACGTGACTGTCGAGACCGACGACGGCCGTCGGATAGCTTTGTCGCAGAGGATGGAGGCGAGCTCTTCGTCAAGCACTTCATGATCGAACCTGGCACGAAGCGCGTGAATGTCGGCGCGCTCCCCGCCGTGAATGAATTAAGAAGAGGAGGGACATATGTGCCCAGCATGTATCGAAAGCACAGTAGTCATGGTCGCCGGGGCCGCATCCACGGGAGGAGTTCTGGCGGTGTGCATCGGCAAATTGAGAAAGGTTTTCAGAGTGAGCAGTCTCGGTCTGTTTCAGAAGACAAAGGAGAAATGATATGGCAACAAGCAAAGAGAGAAATAAAGAGCACCTGAAAGGGCATATCGCGATGAAGACGCCCCCAATCGTGTCGGGGCAGGAGTGGGAGGCTGCACGCCAGCAACTCCTCGTGAAGGAGAAGGCCTTTACCCGCTCCCGTGATGCGCTGGCCGCCGAGCGTCGACGGATGCCGTGGATGACGGTGGAGAAGAAGTACGAGTTCGCCGGGCCCCAGGGTAAGGTTAGCCTGCTCGATTTGTTCGAGGGCCGCAGGCAGTTAATCGTCTATCGCGCCTTCTTCGAGCCCGGTGTGTTCGGCTGGCCCGAGCACGCCTGCCGCGGCTGCTCGCTAGGCGCCGATCAGGTGTCGCACTTGGCCCATCTCAACGCTCGCGACACCACTCTCGCCTGGGCGTCCCGTGCGCCACAAGCGGACATCGCTCGCCTAAAGGCACGGATGGGCTGGAAGATGCCCTGGTACACCATGACCGACAGCTTCGACAAGGACTTCGGCGTCGATGAATGGCATGGCCACAACGTGTTCTTCCGCGACGGCGACAAGGTATTCCGCACATACTTCATCAACAGCCGCGGCGACGAGGCGATGGGCAGCACCTGGAGCTACCTGGACATCACACCCCTCGGCCGGCAGGAGACCTGGGAGGACTCGCCAGAGGGCTACCCCCAGACTCCGCCATACAAATGGTGGAACTGGCACGACAACTACGACGCCGAGCCCACGCCTCATCCGAAGTGGGTCGATATCCTAACCGACCCTCAAGGAGCCGCCATCCGTAGGCGCGAGGAAGAGGCAAAAGCGAGCTAAAGGAAAGGCCAACCACTTCGCCGCTTTACACGGTACAACCTCGAAACAAAGAAGGAGAATTCGAGATGGCTACCAAGATGACGACACACAACGCCAGAACACGTGACGAGTGGCCAGCGCGCAAGATAGTCGACCTTAGCACCTTCCAGGCGGAGCTGGACGCATTGCGGGTTCGAGAGAAGGCTCATACGCACGAGGGTGACGCCATCGCAGCCGCTCGCCGACGGCTGCCGATGGTTGAGGTGGATCCTGCAACTAAACTGATTGGACCGCGCGGGCCGGCGACGCTTTTCGACGCGTTCGAAGGCCGTCGACAGCTGATTGCCTATTATTTCATGTGGCACACCGGCCACCCTGCGCCGGAGCAGTGCGAGGGATGCACGTGGGTTACCACGCAGGTCCGCGAGCTGTCCTATCTTCACTCTCGCGATGTCACCTTCGCCGTGTTCTGCCAGGGCCCATATGAAGAGAGCGTCCGCTACCGAGACTTTATGGGCTGGGAGATTCCCTGGTACTCGGCCCTAAGCTCGCTCGAGACCCTCTTGATTGGACGCCGAGTAGGCAGGATGCATATCGTGTGCTACCTCCGACAAGGCTCCAAGGTCTTCGAGACTTACTGGACCACCGCGCGGGGTGTAGAAGTGATGGATAACAGCTATCACCTCCTCGACTTGACCGTCTACGGGCGCCAGGAGAAGTGGGAGGACTCACCGTCCGGCTGGCCGCAAGAGTGCACCTACACGCGGACCAGCAGCGGTTCGCCGACTTGGGAACCAGCGTGGCCGGGCGGACGGCCCATCGCCCAGTGGCCGCGACTCGAAGCCGGGCGCTCCGACGACCTTGGCACCGGCAAGCGCTGAGGCTCAGTCGCCGCAATTGGCCTGAGTGGCCGGCCTTCATGATCAGCAAAGTCCAGCTATAGTCGTGCAGGGGAGGTCGATGGAAGCGTGATGAACAGCGTGGATAGCCGTGAGTATCTCGATGGCTCCGGCCGGGTCGAGGCGCGATATCTGGCCTTCCTTGAGACGGTGACCACACTTCGGTCTAGCCTGCACCGCTACTGTGCGCGCATGACGGGTTCGATCATGGACGGCGAAGACGTAGTGCAGGAGGCCTTGATCGAAGCGTATCGGAAGCTGGACAAGTACGATGAGAGCCGTCCTCTGAAGCCGTGGCTGTTTAGGATTGCTCACAATCGCTGCATCGATTTTCTGCGACGAAAGGGAGTGCGGAACGAAGCCGAGGCAGCTGCTGCCACGCCCGAAGCAGTCTCACCGGCCGAACCAGCCACACTCGGGATCGGCAGAGCAGTGGAACACCTCGTCGCATCCCTGCCTCCGAAGGAGCGCGCATGCATTCTTCTGAAGGATGTGTTTGATTACTCGCTGGAGGAGATTGCAGAACTCATCGACTCCACCGTTGGTGGCGTTAAGGCAGCGCTCAACCGCGGCCGGACGAAATTGGCTTCGTCTCCTGTGTCATCGCCTTCAGTTCGAAGTGCGGATCCCGAGCTAGCGCAAATCATGCAACTTTACGTGGATCGCTTCAATCGGCGCGACTGGGACGGAGTGCGTGAATTAATCAGCGCCGACGCCCGGCTCAACGTTCTCGATCGGTTTGCCGGGAAATTTGCTGACGCACCATACTTTTTCAACTACGACCGCTGGCCGTGGCCCTGGAAACTCGCGCTGGGCGAGGTGGATGGGGAACCGGTGCTCATTGTTCTGCAACGCGGGGCTGACACATGGACCTCATACTCGGTCATTCGTATGAAGGTGATCGGCCAAGAAATCGAGCAAATTGTGGACTACATTCACTGCCCATGGATGATTCCGGCAGCCACGTCCATCTCGCTCGTTAGAAGGCGCGAGATGCGCGATTAAATGATGCCTTCCTCCCCGGTTGGCAAGCTAATGGCTAGAACGATTGTGAGAACTGCGTTTCCAGGAATTCGCCCTACTTGGCGGTCGCCTTGAATTGTGCGATTGGTTCGAATGCTTTAAATGCGAAGTGAACGCGTTCGAAAGGCTCCAGATCGTTCGTGGTCGGAAGTCTTCATACTTCGGTTCGAAGTAGAGATCGTGCACGAAAACCCCTGGATACGCTCCAAGTTTGAACGCAAGATTCGGAGAGTTTCTGCTCGGAGCATCTGGCATCCTAAATTGGTAAGCAGAGGGCCTGTGGACAGACAACAACTCTTAACGCGACTTGAAAAAGCTTGGCGCGAACTTCAGGAATCCTATGCTGGGTTACCCGATTCCCAGATGATTAACCCGGGAGTCACCGGCGAGTGGTCGGTGCGCGACATCCTTGCCCATGTCACCACTTGGGAGCAGAAAGCGCTCAAACACCTCCCAACGATTCTCAAGGGGCGCAAGCCGCCACGATACTCCGTCACAAATGGCGGAATCAACGGCTTCAATCGAATTATGACGGAGCACAAACGGAATCCCGAATCTCTTCCAGTATCCGACTGCTGCTATCAAGGCTTTCCGCTATGCGTATCCTGGCGAATCGGGACAACGAAACAACCTGCGGGGCCCCGGCTATTTCGGAATCGATCTTGGCGTTGGCAAGACCTGGAACATTTCGGAATACCAATCGATCAAGTTCCGATGGGAGACTTTCAATTTCACTAACACCCCACGTTTCGATGTCGGGTCATTGCACGCTGGCGGGAGTAATGGTTTCGGCAATTTGCTTTTCACAAACAGCGTGAGCTTCGGACAATTCACATCTACTCTCGCCAAGCCCCGAATAATGCAATTCGCCTTGCGCTATAGCTATCGAGAGCGGTACGTAACTGGCCAGCGGTGGTTTTCGCGAAAAATCGATTTGGGCCGAGATTGATCTGTTGCATATCCCTAGCGTAGTACAGGAGATCAAGCACGCGTTCAATGCGCATGGCTCGAAATCGCCAGATTCACGGAATCCAAGTCGGGAAACTATGGCGGTTCCGCGCCTCTGACCTAGAGATTTGGCTGAGAGCCAAGAAGGCCGGCTAAGCCGCGATCTTCCACAGGCATTCGCTATCGACCCGCCACTCCACTTACGCTAAGCTGAGGCAGCCATTCGTGTCGCCTCACACAAAGGAGGATTGATGAGGCGCACGAGTCATCAGCACGGTAGCCTGAAACTGGCGGATCGCAGGAAAGGAAAGGTCTGGGAGTTCCGATGGAGAGAAGTCTAAATCGACGGCTCGGTTTGCCGAAAGAACATCGTCGTCGGGACCCTGGATGAATTTCCAACCGAATCGGCCGCGCAGTCCGCAGTCGACGCAATCCGTCTAACGATCAACCGACAAACGCCGGGACAACTGCTCAAGAACGTGAGCGTCGAGACCCTCGTCAGGCACTACCAGGAGCACGAACTGCCGGATATTTTTTCAAAGCAGAAGCCAGCAACTGGAAACCCAGACGAGCATCACAAGTCCTACTCCACGCAATACGCGTACGACATCTACTTGACGAAGTGGGTGCTTCCACGTTGGCGGTCATACCGTCTTTCCGAGGTGAAAGCCGTGGATGTGGAAGGGTGGCTGAAAACACTACCACTGGCACGTGGAAGCGGGGCCAAGATCAGGAATCTGATGAGCGCCCTGTTTTCTCATGCGATCCGGTGGGAGTGGACAGAACGAAACCCGATCAAGAGCGTACGTCAAAGTGCGAAACGTATGAGAACGCCCGACGTCCTGACGCCCGAAGAGATAATGGCACTGCTCAAAGAACTGCCGGAACCTTTTCGAACGGTGGCAGAACTGGACGCTTTCACCGGTTTGCGACGTGGAGAACTGATCGGCCTGCAATCGGAGGATGTGGACTTCGAGAACCTCGTAATCCATGTTCGCCGTTCAGTCGTGATGATGGTCCAAGGGGCTCCGAAGGCGGAAGCTTCCGCAAAGGATGTACCGCTCGACGCTGCTTTGGCCGAGTCACTGCTCAAGATGAGGCTAATTGGTCCGTACAATCGCGAAACCGACTGGGTGTTTGCCTCGCCGACGATGAAAGGCAAGCAACCACTCGAGCCAGAAACCCTCTGGCGACGATATGGGCGACCGGCAGTCTAGTCCGCTATAAACTTTTAGAACCAAACGACAGAAAGGACTTGTCTTTGCCGACCTGCTTTTTCGCCACTGACCTGCACGGAAAGACCGACCGATACGACAAACTCCTCGCGTCAATCGTCACGGATCGTCCCGCAGCCGTATTCCTCGGTGGAGACTTGCTTCCTCGGTCAGCGTTCTCGGCAATTCAATTCGGACATGAAGATTTTGTGCACGACTATATTGTCCCAGCTTTCACAAGAACTCGCGACACCTTAGGTGTGCACTATCCCGACATCTTCGTCATCCTCGGCAACGACGATCCGCGTCGCTGTGAGGAAGACTTCGTCTCGGCGGCAGGCGATGGCCTATGGCACTACGTCCACGAACAGAAGAGTCCGTTGGGGGATTTCGCGATCTATGGCCTTGCCTACGTTCCGCCGACCCCATTTCTGCTGAAGGACTGGGAACGTTACGACGTTTCGCGATATGTCCCGCCCGGCTGCGTCTCTCCTGAGGAGGGCACTAGAACCGTGCCAACGGAAGAAACCGAGATCAAATGGGCTACGATCCAGAAATATCTCACTTCCCTTGTGGGAGAAGACCCTCTTGATCAGGCGATATTTCTTCTCCACACACCGCCGTGCGATACGCCGTTAGACCGAGCGGCACTCGATGGGAAGACTTATGAGCACGTTCCGCTGGATTTGCACGTGGGCAGCATCGCAGTGAAGCGGTTTATCGAGGAGCGGCAACCTCTGCTAACTTTGCACGGCCACATACATGAGGCTGCGCGTTTAAGCGGAGAATGGAAAATCCGGATCGGGCGATCCGTCTGCATAAACGGTGCTCACGATGGCCCCGAGTTGGCGCTGGTGCGTTTTGATCTGGAATCGCCCGCGAACGCTACCCGGGATTTCCTCTAGTTCACGCCTGCGAATCCTTCATGGGAAGTTTACGCGCGGGATCTGTGACTGCATCGATCTTCACGGCGAAGCTCGAACGTTCAACGATGTCCTTGTCAGTCACCCAGTGCACATCGAGAAGGCCGTCTGTGCGATAGCCAGTCCGGAGAAAGTTGATTTCCGCTAGGCAGCGGCTCCAACCTTCGAGCCAGAGAGTTAGTTCTTTCCGCTGTTCTTCGTTCCCTTGAACATGCAAAAGGATGTCGATATCGCTGGCCGGTCCTGCGGTGGCGTTCTTCGTACTACCAATTAGGTAAAAGCCATTCACGCCGAATTTTTGCGGATCGAGATCCGCTGCGATCCTCTGTGCCAAACGAAAACGCCAGCGCCAGTGTTCATTCGTACCCCGATCAATGGACTCAGCCTCGGGTTCGACGGACCCGATCTTCTGCTGCGGAGATGCCAGGAACCCCACTGCTTGGTCCAAATCAGCATTCATCAGTACCCGCAGGATGAGTCCTCCCGTTTCGAAGGGTACGTCAGTTACCCGAAGCGTCTCCGCAAGGCGCGAGAATTCCGGGAGCACCTCCTCAAGTACATTGCGAGACCGTCGAAAGAACAGTTCGTTAAACACTGTCGTTGGATCGTCGGGGTAGAGCGGCAAGTAACGGATCGAGGCCTCTACGAGGTCTTGAAAAAAGTGGGTTCCAAATGACAACTCTGGCAGGTAGTTTCCTCTCTGGCGTGCTACTTCGATCAACATTGCCGCGTTGTTGATATCGGAGTAGGTCACTGGAACGCCGAGTTTGATGTCTCCGCGGCTGCCCCAGCGTCCCGGCCCGACCAGGATGAACTGGCGTTTGGGCAGCAGCTTATTGAGTCTGCCAACTGCGCGCCCTACGTCGCGCATGGCCGACTGATCAGGGAGTTGGCTATAGCCCTCGAGATCTACGTAGACGATGTGCGTGATTTCCGGCATCTGGCCGTTTGAAACAAAATGGGCGGCCGAAAAGATGACCTTGTCCGACGGCAGGTTCTGCGGGATTGCGACTGGAACCGCGTCAGCACCATAGCTCTGGGGCCGGCACTGTAGCAAGTAGAAATCCTTCCCATCGTAGGCGAACTCCACATCTACCGGGGTTTCGAGCTTGGATTGCAGCAGGTGCAGCAATTCGCGGATGCAGCTTACGAAGGGAGTGTTCCGAATCAGTCCTTCAAAAGTGAAGACCGCATCCCGAGAACTGAAATCGGGCATCGGTCCGATGATTGGCTCGATCCGGTCATGGCTCACCAGAGACACCAGGTTGCGAATCTGGGGATATGTGGCGCCCGAACTGCGCAGGAGTTCCGCGACGTCGACAGTTTCGAAAGCATTGGTTTCCAGATTAATGAGATCGATGCGCTTCGGCGAATACCGGAACACTTCGTCAGCCGTGACATTGACACGCAAACTCGGCTGGCCCGGAGCGATGAGCACTGGGTAGTCGTCGGCGACGCGGTCCACAGCACGCGTTCCCAGCCCCGGTACCAGCCTTATGAGGCCATCCTCACGCTTGATGCGAGCGGACCATCGGAACTCATTGTTGCTGAATGCAACTCCAGAGCACGCCGGCAAGAAGTACTTGCCGACGGTCTGTCCGACGACCTCCTGAATCATGATGCCCATCTCTTCATGAACATCCAGAAGACCCCGCTCGGCCCGGTATTCGGTGGGATCCGGCCCGAAGATCGAGGCGTACACCTCGGCAATCGCATCCATCAATGCGGCCAGTCGCTCTTCTTTACTCCCGCAGTTTCCCAAGAACAAGCTCTTGTACTTTCCGGAGAAAGCCGATCCGGGACGGTCTTCCAGCAGACTCGAACTACGGACGATGAGAGGAACATCACCGAGATCATCGAGTGCGAGTGCGAGGCCCTTAGCAAATTCTGAAGGGAAAGACGATCTCTTAAACAGAGCCACCAGGTGCGGGTACTCCTGCCGAACCTGGTCGATCTCCATGTATTTCCGGTTGAGAACGTCCTCCAGATCGTTATGGTGCACGAAATCCTGTATCCAATCGGAGGTCAGGTACCAAGTTCTCGGCACCTTCACTTCCTTGAGAAGTGCGCTCGCTTCAGGAGCCTTGTCTATGATCTTCTTGGCCAGAAACAAACCGGCGCTCTTACCGCCTAGCTTCCCATGGCACGCGGGCGGGTAGATGACCTTACCTGACAGATCATAGAAATCCTCAACGTCGATAAAATTCTTAGCGACGTTGATAAAGTCGAGACTTTCAGAAAAGAAGCGGCGAATGAGCGATACGCGAAGACCCTTCTGGGTATAGAGCGAGAGCTCGCCCTCCTCGACCCCGATGTGCCGATAACGCTCGACACACTCCATGACCTCTCCCAGAGAAGTGTCCTGGTTTTCAAGCGCTCGCACCAGAAAACTGGCCTTGTCCTCTTTGATCCATCGAGTGACACAATTAAGGATCTCGGCCTCGCTCAAATGCTCGCCGGCGATCCGGAGTGCCTGGCTTGTCAAGTCAGCGGAATGGCCGGCAGCGTCATGAGGAAGAGGCCGGTTTTCATCGGTGGCAACGCCCGGTTCGCGAGGCGAGATCGCGCCTCCGCTCCGAAGCAGTTCCCTAGCCTCCTCGACTCCGCTCCAACTCAGGTGATTGATAAGTTTGCGCGAAATTCGCTTCAGCAGGGCGGGGTCCGTTTCGCGCAGGAACTCCAGCACAACACGCCACTCCCCTTGAGCCGATACTGCATCGGCTGCCGACCACCCCTCGAATGCGGCTCTTAGCCGTCGTTGCGTGACCGCGCTTGCGATTCGCTCCGCGATCGTCCCAATCAGCTTGCGTTCCTCCTTCAGAAACGGGCCTTCGTCGGATCGCGGCAACTCCTTTCGGTAAGAAACCTCGACCGCTCCAACCGTCTCACCCTGCACGACGATGTCGGCCTTTTGAACCCATCGAGTTTCTTGGAAGTCCGAGGGCTGGATTGCCAGGTTCTCAAAGAGGATTCGAGCCTGACAGTCGTATGGATATTGCCAGCCTGGCGGCAGAACCTCGATGATGCCGCGGAAAATCTCCTCAAGAGACCGGTTTGACTGGCTCAGGAGTTCGCCCACCTGATATAGACAGTTTAGTTCCTTGGCCCGCTCTTGCAGTGCATGGAGCATGGTCCCGAATTGGGTTTCGTCGGTCTTCATTTCCTCGCTTGGCTGTTGCTGTTCCCCATCTGCGACAGGACTACTCCTCTCGCGGTTCGCCCATCGACGCGTACCGAGAGTCTTTCGGCGGGGCGCACATGGCGGATAAGAGCCGACTCGTACACAACAGGCTGCCGGTTCAGCCAATCCCAGTTGATTCCAAAGTGGCGCCCATGTTGCACCATGAAGTAGCTTGCCCGAAAGCTCGACAGGTTATGGAAGAAATGCGAGCCCTGGCTCAGCTCCACGTTCATTTCTGGCAGCGTGGCCTCGACGATTGCCCGCGCTCCGGAAATTTGGCTCCAGTCGACGGGAATGCCCAGCGACGGATGGGAACTTCCCCAGCGGCCAAACCCGATCAGCAGGAAGGGCCGCTTCTGATCCCGCAGTGTCCCGTTGATCGCTTCCAACTCCCGAGCGATCGCAGGTGTACTTAAAGGCGAAAACTTGTCAGGGCGCACGAAGACGATATCTTGAATGTCATCAGCGGTACCGTTGCCCAGCACCATGTCTGACGCGACAATCGCGCGTGGTTCTAAAAGATCCTCGACCGTGACATCTACCGCCTGATCAGAAACCACCATGGAACGAACCTGCAGGAATCCCAGGCGCACCCGGAGGCGTTCCCCGAGCCGTCCCTGCAACGTGATAGCGAACTCAATCTCGACTTTAGCGTCGACGGCCTTCTCCGCCGCGCTGAGCAGAGTCTTCACCAGGTCGTTTAGGGGGAACTGGTGCTGCACAAGAATCGGAGCGAAATTCAAGACCCGCGGTCCGCGAGATCCAATACCCGGGATGACGCGGTCGCGTTCTGGATCGTAGGTTGAGGCGAGCAAGTACAAGGCATCGTCAGCTTCGGCGTCGGCTAGACTCGCGTGCACCATGTATTCAGTTTCGCTGATTGGATCGTAAGCGGGGGGCTTGCCCATGTTGACTGCCCAAAACTCGGTTTGAGTACCCTTCAGCAGTTCCCCCACGGAATCGAAGGGTGGTGGCTTCGTCGGATAGGCAGGTGAAAACGTCCAGACTATGCCTCCGTCCACGATGGTCTTTCCCAGCCCGAGAGCCACTGTGACTACGCCCTCGTCAGGACGGGCGGGTTCAAAAGCGTAGAAGTTATAGGAACGCGCCACACCCGAAATGTCAGGATAGAAGCGGTCCCCTCGGCGCTGGCCGACCACTTCCTGGATAATCACTGCCATCTTCTCTTCGCCCGGATTTGTGCCAGTAGTACGAAGGTAGTCTCGCGCCTCGCGAAAGTAGGTCGACGCGTACACAAATTTGATGGCCTCCACCAGTCGACGAAATCGTGCATCCGGATCGGGCTGGTTGTTGGGGATCATTTTGGTGGCGTAGACGCCGGCAAAGGGACGCTCCAACGCGTCCTCCAGTAAGCTCGACGACCGAATCGCGAGAGGGCTCTTGACCTGAACAATCAGCGCGCGGAGATCGCCGAGCAGTTCAA
>Ga0070732_10000702_pt1 | contig 19688 bp, 15 predicted proteins | sample Coa_R1_5_FD_66449 | JGI IMG/M metagenome (GOLD analysis project Ga0070732, IMG submission 66449) | Surface soil microbial communities from Centralia Pennsylvania, which are recovering from an underground coalmine fire - Coalmine... | ecosystem: Environmental > Terrestrial > Soil > Unclassified ... | reverse complement strand
ATCGTAGTTGGTATCGCTCAGAATCGCATCGTATCCAAGCTGGCGGGCGCGAATTTCGAAACTCTTGATCACCTCCGGAAAAAATGGATTCTCGATGTCGGAGACGATAATTCCCAGAGTTCGTCGATCATGCGAAGCCAGATGGCGAGCGTGGACATCGCGTATGTATCCCAGCTTTCGGACGGTGGAGAGCACGAGCCGCCGAGTCTCGCGACCCACTTTGCCGGTGTTATTCAGGACGTTCGAGACGGTCGCCGTCGACACTTTTGCGGCTTTCGCAACGTCGTGAATCGTTACACTCATGACGAGTTTTTCAGCTCCGCGCCACCCAATGTACCGAACCCGTTAAGACTGCGCGGAGTATAGACGACAAGAAAATTCTTGACAACGAAACGAACGCCATGATATTTCCCACACACACGACACTAATGCGTTTGCATTAGTCTCAGGGTAGGTTAAGCGGTTAATCCGAAAAACGCAACTGATCGGATAAGCCGCGGGACTGGGGTCCTTAAACAAATTTTGGTTCGCCGCGAGCGGTTTTTGCGCGGTGTTCTTGTGGTTGTGCGTGTCATATGGTCCGCTCTGTGGCGGGTCTGGGTAGCTCAAAGGAGAGCTCATGAATCGACCGGCGTACTCCTGGATTCTGCGAAGTTCTTTCATTCTCGCGGTTGGCGTGCTTCTCAGCGTTCTCCAACTTCAAGCCCAGGTAGACACCGGTTCCATCACCGGTACCGTCACCGACCCCTCCGGTGCAGTGGTCAGTGGTGCGAGAGTCACGCTGACGAACGAGGGCACGGCTGCCAGCCTGTCTGTGACCACGGGCAGTGACGGGAGTTATACGTTCAGCCCAGTGAAGATCGGCAGCTATAAGATCGAGGTCACCGCCCAGGGATTTAAGACCATCACCCAGACCAATATCGTCGTGAACGTTAGCGCGAACGTATTGGTGAATCTCAAACTGCAAACAGGGAGTGTGAGCGAGACGGTCGAAGTCACCAGTTCTGTTCCGGTTCTTCAAACTCAGGACGCCTCGGTCGGCCAGGTGATGGATAGTCGCAACGTCAACAACCTTCCTCTAAACGGACGAAACTTTACTTTCCTCGCGCAGCTCTCCGCCGGAGTGAACTCCCCCCAGGCGGATACTCGAGGCAATGCTGCCAGCGGTGCCTTTGCTGCCAATGGCAATCGGCCGGCGCAGAACAACTACATGCTCGACGGCATCGATAACAATTCCGACACCGTAGATTTCCTCAACGGTACGAATTTTGTCGTTCTTCCTCCGGTGGATGCCATCCAGGAGTTCAAGGTTCAGACGTCCGACTTTAGTGCCGAGTATGGTCGCTCCGGAGCCGCTGTGCTCAACGCGACGATCAAGTCCGGAACCAACGAGTTTCACGGTTCCGCCTGGGAATTTTTCCGCAACGATAAGCTTGACGCTGCCGACTATTTTGAGCGTGTGGGCAACACAACTCGAAAAGGCGAGCTCCGACTGAACCAGTTCGGTGTATCAGGGGGTGGGCCGGTCATCAAGAACAAAGTCTTCTTCTTCGGTGACTACGAAGGACTGCGCCGGCGACAAGGGTCACCTCACCAAGGAACCGTCCCTACCGCCCTGGAGCGAAGCAGCGGGTATACCAACTTCACAGAGTTGATCACGGGACAAAAGGGCACGCAGACGGACCTACTCGGTCGAACGATGCCAACCGGAACAGTTTTGGATCCGGCTACCACTCGTGCAGTTACGGGAGGATTCGTGCGCGATCCGTTCGGTACTTGCCCCGCCAGTACTACCAACTTCACGCTAGCGGGCTGTGTCCTCAACATACTTCCTGCCGGACGGTTGGACGCGAACGCCATCGCACTGTTGAATCTCTATCCCGCGCCACAGAACGGGTCGCTGACCTCGAACTTCCAGGCTTCCCCAGCTCTTAGCGAGAACCGCAATGCGTTTGACACACGATTGGATCTGAACTTTAGCGATAAGAATCAGCTCTTCTACCGTTTCAGCTATGTGGACGATCCGCAGTTCATCCCTGCAATTTTCGGGGGCATAGCGGACGGCGGCGGCTTCCAAGAGGGACCTCAGACCGCATTGGCTCAACAGAGTGCGTTGGCGTGGACTCATGTATTCTCTCCGACCACGATTAACGTTGCCAGGGCGGGGCTGAACTATCTCCACACGACGCGCGTTTCACCAGAGGCTAACAATTTGAAGGGCACGGGAGGAGCTGGGATTCCGGCGGACTTTGGTATTCAGGGCATCCCTCAACTGCACGAAAATGGCGGGCTTCCCGCCTTCGGCATCCAGGGTTTGCAGACCTTGGGCAGCAATGCCTTCCTGCCTTCCGACGAAGTCAGTTCCACCTTTCAGGTGACCGATGACTTCACCAAGATTTACGGCAAGCACACTTTCAAAATGGGCTTCGAGTGGCAGCACGTCAAGTTTTCGACCCTGCAACCACCGTGGTCCCGCGGACAATTCAACTTTGACGGCGTCTACACCAACATCCCGGGAGCGAGTCCTTCGTCAGAGAACACGGGCATCGCGCAATTCCTGTTGACCCCGACTCTCTCGTCGGTTGGTGGACCGAATTACGTCGGCGGCCCCGGTGTGCAGAACTCTGGCACCAGTGTATTCGTGTCCAACATCTCTTTGACGGACAATGGCAAGAACTACTATGGCACTTATATCAATGACGACTGGAAGATAACTCCCAAGTTAACCGTGAACCTCGGCTTACGCTGGGACTTCTTCGGGCTCGTATTCGAGCACCACGGTGCGCAGGCCAACTTCGTTCCCGGCGGCGCGCCTACTGGGGGCGCTATGTACTTGCTTCCACCTGGGGCAAGCACCTCCAATCTCTCCTCAAGTTTCAACGCGTTGCTGGCGGCCGATAACATCGCTCTTAAGGTTGGCGGCTACGGAAAGGGCTTGGGCAACTCACAGAAGTCGAATTTCGCGCCCCGTTTAGGCTTTGCCTACCAGGTCACTCCCAAGTTGGTGGCTCGCGGCGGCTTCGGCATGTTCTACAACGGATTTGAGAACCGAGGTTTTTCGCCGAACCTTGGCGAAAATTATCCGTTCCAGTTCAACTTCTCTTTCGCGCCGGCCAATGACAATACTCCGGTCACATATTCGGGTTGTACCAGCCCATCTGCCACTCCCATTGGAAGTGCAACTCTGGAGACAGGATTCACCTGCACTCCTCTTGATCCTACGTTGGTTCAAGCCAACGGCCTAGCGTTGCGCGGAATTCAGTTTAACTACTCCACGCCTTATTCGATGGCCGGCAACTTCACCGTTCAGTATCAACTTCGACCGACTCTGAGCGTTCAAGCTGGCTACGTGACTTCGCTGGCGCGGCACTTGGAAACCTTCCCCAACTCTAACCACGTCACGCAGATTCAACCCACGGGCACACAACTCACCAACGGCGCCGGCAGCGGCGGCCTTCCCGGCTGCCTGAATGGCGTGGAGATTAATGGCAACACCGGAGGTTGCGGCATCGCCGCATCGTTGGGCGGCCTTCCCTTCCCGGATTTCGGGCAAGGATCGAGCTACGCGACCACGAACGGTAATAGCTACTATCATGCTTTTCAGAGCAAGGTGGAAAAACAATTTGGCGGTGGCCTGAATTTCCTGGCTACCTACACTTATTCCAAAGCGCGCACCGATGCGGGCGACTTGCTGAATGGCGGGAGTTTGCAAGGCTTCCGGGCTCCGGACGTTGTGGGAGCCGGGATCAAATACGACTACGGCCTGGCTTCGTTCGATATTCGGAACGTCTTTCACCTGAGCGGAGGCTACGAGCTCCCCTTCGGGAAGGGCAAGCGCTTCCTGGCGAACAGCGGTGCGATGGCAAGCCGAATCTTTGGAGGCTGGAGTATCAATGCCAGCGGAGTTCTGCAGGGAGGCCAACCGATTACCCTGAATTGCCCCGACGGCACAGCCGCGGGGACTGGCTGCTATGACCTGATTGTCGCTGGCCAGAGTCAGAAAAGGGGCCTGCATACCGACTCGAATGGGCGCTTAAGCTTCTTCGGGAATCCTGCGGCGTTCAGTGAGCCAGCTAAATGTACGGCTTCACCCTGTCCGCTATCTACCTTAGGTGGTCCTCCGACGCAGATTACGGGAGTGCCCTTTAAGCGACTGGACTTCTCGACCTTCAAGGACATGCGACTCAGCGAGCGTTTCCTGCTTCAATTCCGCGCTGAATTCTTCAATATTCTCAACCATCCCAACTTCAACAATCCCGGATTTGGAGGCAACGGCGTTGTCGCAATTTCGGGTTCCACCAATTACACCAATTCTAACTTCGGCGAAATTGGATCCACTCGCGATGCTCCTTACGATCCGCGGCAGATCCAGTTCGCTTTGAAGCTGTATTACTGAAGACGGTTTTCATAGACATCGAAGGCGCTCCCCCGCGGAGCGCCTTCGGTTGCTCCGCACCGGCTGAATTGCTTTGCGTTCCACGCGTGGTGCTACCATAAGGACGCCGTGACCTTGCGACGTCGGCTCTGCTGCATAGCACTGACTGCTCTTCTGGGGCATGCTTTGGTCGCAACCCACTCATTCGCTCAGAGTCGTTCCGCTGCCTCCAGCCGCGACCAGGAACTCAATCGTCAATTCCAAGCCGCCGTCGCACAATACGACGCTGGCCACCTTCCAGAGGCCGCAGCGCAATTGGAGAAACTTCTGCACGAGGTTCCCGATAGTTTCGAAGCTCAGGAACTGCTTGGCATGGTCTACGCCGGGGAGTCACAAGATGAACGGGCGAAGCAGCATCTCGAGGCCGCCGTGCACCTCAAGCCGACGTCAGCGGCCGCGCATACGAACCTGGCAGCCAATCTCATTCATTTAGGCGACGTGGAAGGCGCCCGGCAGCAACTCAAGAAGGCGGTAGTCCTGGAGCCCAAGAATTACGACGCCAACCACAATCTGGGAGAAATCTACATCAAGCAGGGCAAACTCCCCGACGCGATCCCGTTTCTCAAGCAAGCCCAGCAGATCAATCCCGCTTCCTACGACAACGGTTACGACTTAGCTTTGGCGTACCTGCTAACGGATCAGAACGATCCCGCACGCCAGGTCGTCCGCGCTCTTTTGAAGAGCAAAGACAGCGCGGAACTGCACAATCTTCTTGGCCAGATCGAGGAAAAAGAAGGCGACTTCGTAGTTGCGGCCAATGAATTCGAGACTGCAGCCCACCAAGAACCGAGCGAATCGAATCTTTTCGACTGGGCCAGCGAATTGCTCCTGCATCGCACCCTGGAGCCCGCGATTGAAGTCTTCCGCAATGCCGCAGAACGCTACCCGGCTTCTGCTCGGCTGGCGATCGGTCTGGGCATCGCCTACTATTCGCGCGGCATTTATGACGATGCGGTCAAGTCTCTGCTGCGCGCTGCCGATCTCAATCCGTCGGACTCTCGCTGCTATCTCTTCTTGTCGAAGGCCTACGACAGTTCGCCGAGTCAAGCCGACGAGGTAATCCAGAGGTTCCGGCGATTTTCAGAGTTACAGCCCAACGATGCCCGCGCGCGTTACTACTACGCAATCAGCCTGTGGAAGGGCAAACGCGCGCAAGATCCGGCCGTCGATTTCACGCAGATCGAGGCTTTACTGAGGAAAGCCATTGCGCTCGATCCGAAACTTTCTGAAGCGCATTTCCAGCTGGGCAATCTCCTATCGGATCAAACTCATTATTCCGAAGCAATTCCGCAGTATCTGATCGCGTTGGACAGCGACTCCAAAATTCCCGACGCGCATTACCGCCTAGGTCAGGCTTATGTGCATACCGGTCAAAAGGACAAAGCACAGGCTCAGTTTGCGCTGTACCAGGAGCAGCGCGCCCAACATCTGGCAGATCTTGATAAGCAGAGGGCGGAAATTCGCCAATTCGTCTACTCGGAGGAGAACCGTACAGCGAAGCAGTAGCAGAAGCCATCAGCGTATCTCAAGAATCGGTTTCGACGGGCGCGGCTGTTTTGAAAGGGCACGGCTTCAGCCGTGCCGCTAGGGCCGCCAAGAATGCGGGCTTTAGCCCCTGAGGAGCTGATGCGATTAGATTGGTAGGTCGCTTTTATCCAGAGGAACCTTAGAATCGATTCGATCGACAGGAACGACTCGAAATGCGATACCTTTCCAGCGCTCGCGAGGTCAGCCAGTGCGTCGCTCGCACCCGCCGCGACTTCTTGCGCGATGCTGCGGGCGTAGCTCTGGGGAGCGCCCTCCTTCGCCCGGCCTGGGCAAGGGCTGCGTCGTCGGCTCGCAAACGAAAAGTTGTGGTCGTCACCTTCGGCGGCGGAGCTCGCGATCAGGAAACGTTCATGCTGGAGGGGCAGGAGAATATCCCGCACCTTATGAGCGACCTGATCCCGCAAGCCAGCTTCTTTACCCAAGTCGTCAATCGTGGAATTCTGGGCCACTACGTAGCGACTGCCAGCCTGGCGACCGGTGTTTATGAAACCTTCAACAACTTCGCTGCCGTTTCCCCCGAGTCTCCCACGGTATTCGAATATTTCCGCAAAGACTTGAAGCGGCCATCCTCCGATGCATGGGTCGTCGCGCCCAGCAACGGTTTTAACCGGATCGGGGAGAGCAGTCATCGATCTTACGGCCCTGGCTTCGGCGCGCGGGTAATTCTTCCCAAGCGCCTGTTAGCGGCGGCAACTTCGAGAGGCAACAACGACCTTCAGCATTTGTTACGCGACAACTACGAAACCCCTTATTTCACGCCGGAATTGGTGGGCAGCGAATTCGAACTGCAGCAACTCGAGACCATCTTGAAGCTTTCAGTCGACGACTTCAGGACTCACGCGCAGACACTCTCGAGCCCGGATGAACTCTCCGTTTACATCGCGCGCCAGTTGATGCGCCAGGTTGCCCCAACACTTTTATGGATCACACTCCACGACATCGACGTCGCGCATGCCGGCGCGTACTCGCTCTATATCGAGGGGATCCGCCGCTCTGATCGCTTGTGTGCAGAGTTGTGGAAGGCCATCCAGACCGAGCCGGAATACGCCGGAAACACCACTTTATTTATATTGCCCGATTTCGGCCGCGACTCCGATGACGATGCCGGCGGCAATGGGTTCCAGCATCATCGCACCGGCGACACTCTATCGCGCACAACCTGGATGCTCGCCGCGGGTCCCGGAGTTCGCCAGGGCGTGGTCTTCGACCGAGCCGTCGATTCCATGGATTTAGTACCAACACTGGGCGAGATGCTGGGCTTTAATCCCTCGCTTGCGCAGGGAAAACCGATCCACGAAGTCTTGTAGCCATGCTGCCGAGCGAACTCAAACCCGAGAAGTTCGATACCTACCCGCCGGAAGCGCGCAAGATCGTCGTCAACTACCTCCCGACTCTGCGGCAACTGCCGCTGAGCTTTGTGCCCGGGCTGCTGCGCGAACTTATTAATTACGATTTCAAATTTCCTGCTGAGCGCAAAGCGCACGAGGGGGAACTGGAATATCTCGCCTCATTCTCTGCCGGCCAGTTGAAGGAGTGGTTTCAGGGCTTCGCGCAAATTCGCCTCTCGTCGCAACTGGAAGATTTCGACTGGGTAAAATCGCCGGCCCAGTTTGTGGAGCGCTTGTCGGCTCACCTTTGGAGCACGCATCAGCTCGATACATTCCGCCAGGTCTCGAACGATTATGCCGATCGTTTGCGCGCCGCCGTGCCGCCCGAGGCGCTTCCCGTTCCTCGATTGGGAATCAGCGTTATCGGCCAGGGTGTCGCTTCCTACAGCGATCCTTTGTTCCGCAAACTGCGCGGCCATGGCGCCTATTACGTGCATATTAATCCCGAGAACGGGCTTCGCTACCTGCTGGATGCGGTTGCCGCGAGGGCAAAGGTCCATCCCGCGCCGTACGGGCACTGGTATATCGATGGCGGTGAATCAACCGAATGTGATCCAGCCCTGACGTGCGTATCTTATAAGACGCTTGAGCCAGCCCGTATCGCACTTTTGCGAAAAATGCAAGAACAGATTGACCGTCCCGGCATGGGTCCCGAGGCCTTGCGCACAATTCTGGCGCAGATGCATCCGTCGGATCTGGGAATGGACCGCGGCGCCGGCGCTGTGCACGATGAAATCCTGGAACGATTCGAAGTAAGCGTTTTGACCGAAGGATCCGGCACTCAGATCTTCAGTACGGTTTTTGCGCAGTGGGCTGCCAGGGAAGCGTTGCGCCGTGCCCAGCCCCTCACTCTTCTGGTGCGATTCGCTCCGCGCCGGCGTCAGCGTCCGATGAACGAGATGCTTTCCGCCGACCCCAAGGTCCCGCCCGAACCCGACTTGATCGGATCGCTGATTGATGGCGATTTCGCCGCCTATTACAACTGGCTGAATCAACAGCGCCTTCCGGGCGCGGAGAAATCCTCTTTCTTGGTTTGGTTCGAAGGGCACAACCAGGCGTTGGCGATCGGTCCTTCCACGCCGCGTGGCACAGAATCCGCGTCAGTCGCGGATTTGCGGCAGGTGCTTGCCTGGACATTGTGAGCCTTTCAGATATTTTCGCAGTAATTGTGTGCAATCGAGAATTGGGGGCATAAATACAGATGGATCGCCGAACGTTCCTGCAGCAAACCGGCACACTCATCGCCGGCGCAGCTCTTACACCCTACGCGATTTCCAAAGAGGCCGCGCAGTCGGATGCAAACGCTGCCGGACGCCTCGTCCTGCCCATCAACCGCAAGTGGCGATATAGCCGCACTCAGGTGGAAGGCGGTCACGACAAGACCTTCGATGACTCCAGGTTCGACCAAGTCGTCATCCCGCACACCAATGTTCCGCTTCCATGGCACGGCTTTGATGAGAAATCGTATGAGTTCGTCTCTCTCTACCGCCGCCGCTTCAAACTTCCTCCCGCGGCCAAGGGCAAGCACGTGTTCGTCGACTTTGAAGGCGTGATGACCGCCTCCACCGTTTGGATCAACGGTTCACGCCTCGGCGAATACAAGGGCGGATACACGCCGTTTTCTTTCGATCTGACTCCTCACCTCGATTTCGACGGAGAGAACGTTCTTGCTGTCGATGTCGATTCCACCGAGCGTCCCGATATTCCTCCCTTTGGATTTGAAATCGATTACCTCACCTTCGGGGGCATCTATCGCGAAGCGTCGTTGCGCCTAGTACCGCCGACCTTTATCGAAAACATCTTCGCTCAACCGAAAGATGTGCTCACGCCGACCCCAAGCGTGGATGTCGATTGTTTCATTCAACATTTGAGCTCTGGACGGGAGTCTTTGCAGTTAGAGGTCGAACTTCGCGACGGCGATCGCGTTATCGCGAAGAACAAGCAAGCGCTTCCCCCAACCGCGACCACGTCAGAGCCTGTAAAGTCCACAATCCATTTCGAGAAGTTGGGCGGCATCAAGCTGTGGAGTCTCGAGCAGAGAAATCTCTATGCCGTTCACGTTCGTCTGCTGAGAAACAACCTGGTCTTCGACGAAGACTCCCGCCGTTTCGGCTTCCGCGAAGCGCAGTTCACCGATCACGGCTTCGAACTGAATGGCAAGGTCATCAAACTGCGCGGACTCGATCGCCATCAGACCTTTCCGTGGGTTGGTCAGGCAATGCCCGGTCGCGCGCAGCGCCGGGACGCCGATGTCCTGCGCAACAAGCTCAAGTGCAACATCGTTCGCACCTCGCATTATCCGCAGTCACGCCATTTTCTCGATGCCTGCGACGAGATCGGCTTGCTGGTCCTCGAAGAGATCCCCGGCTGGCAGCACATTGGCGATAAGGACTGGCAGGACATCTCTGTCGACAATGTAAGCCGCATGATCCGCCGCGACTGGAATCATCCCTCCATTATTTTGTGGGGAGTGCGCATCAACGAGTCGCGCGACAATCACGATTTCTACACCAGAACCAACGCGCTGGCGCATCAACTTGATCCTACGCGCCAAACAGGCGGCATTCGTTATTTTCAGGAATCCGAATTTCTGGAAGACGTTTTCACCATGAACGACTTCGGCTTCCCGCTGAAGCCGCCGAATCATCCGCGCTATCTGAATACGGAATTCGTCGGACACACTTATCCCACAAAGACCATCGATCAAGTCGAGCGCCTCACCGAACACACGATCCGACATGCCCGCATCCACGACCAGCTCGCGTCGAACCCGCAATATGCAGGCGGAATCGGTTGGTGCGCCTTCGACTACAACACCCATGGAAATTTCGGCTCCGGTGATCGCATCTGTTACCACGGAGTGACCGACATCTTCCGCGAACCCAAGCCAGCCGCGGGATTCTACAAATCGCAGTGCGATCCTTCAGAGGAGATCGTGCTAGAGCCTGCGTTCCACTGGGCGCGCGGCGATGCTTCGGTGGGCTTCTCCAAAGCCGTCGTGTGCTCCAATTGCGATCACCTGAAGTTCTACATCGACAACCAGCTGATCGCCGACGTCGATCCCGATCGAAACCAGTTCGCGCATCTGCGCTATGCCCCGTTTGTCCTCGAGATGGGAGAGTTGTTTCACAAATGGGGAGACCTGAAGATCGAGGGATACATCCAGGGAAAACTGGTGACCACGAAACAAATGTCGGGAAGCGGTGTGGACACAAAATTCTTGCTTCTTCCCGATGACACTCGATTGCTCGCCGATGGAGCCGATTCAACTCGCGTGGTCCTGCGTGTTACCGACGAATTCGGCTGCGTACGCCCGTTTGCAAATGAATCGATCAAGTTTGAACTGCAAGGCCCGGCACAACTCATCGGCGACAATCCCTTTTCTTTGGTGGGCGGAACCGGCGCGGTCTGGGTTCGTGCTCAGGAGCATTCCGGCAAGGCGATCTTGAAAGCGGTTCATCCGTACCTCGGCGCGCAGCAAGTCGAGATGGAGATCGCGGCAGAGCCCGACGAAGTAGCATGAAGCCGCCGCGACAGTGCATTTCCTCAGCATCGCAATGATTGATTCTCGCCTCTAAAGCAGGATGGGAATCGCGACCGGGCGCTGCTTCGACGCAGTTCTTCTAACGAGCGCGGTCTGGAAGTGGCTGCTGCGGCTCGGCGGCCCTGGCTTGATTGTCCTCGGCCTCATCGATAGTTCCGTGATCCCCACTCCCGGAGGCATGGACGTCTTCGTCCTCCTGTTGACCGCGCATCATCCCAAGTGGTGGGCATATTACGGCGCGATGGCGACTGTTGGCTGGGTTGTCGGTGGCTATCTCACTTATCGACTCGCACAAAAGGGAAGCAAGGCTGGTCTGGAAAAGAAGATCGGCAAAAAGCGATCCCAAAAAGTCTACAAGAAGTTCGAAAAGGGCGGTTTTTCGAGCGTGTTGATTGGATCAATTCTTCCGCCGCCTTTTCCGCTGGTTCCAGTGCTGATGGCGGCCGGCATCATGCAATACTCACGCAACAAATTTCTTGCGGCTCTAACTCTTGGACGAGCGATCCGTTTTTTTCCGCTTGCGTTCCTCGGCCGGCTTTACGGAACCGCGATTGCGGGCTGGCTCGGCCGTTACTACAAACCTTTTCTGTACGTCCTCATCGCCCTGGGAGTCGCTGCTGGGGTCGGAGCACTGCTGTACTTCCAGTGGTATCGGCCCAGGCATCAGACAACGCGCGAGATGCAGAATCGAGAGGCGGCCTGATGTCGGCCGCCTTTTCTTCCAACAAATGCCGCTACTGTGTCGGCGCCGGTTGCGGACTGGTTTGCGGCGACGATGTGCTCGGGCTCGAGAAGTTCACCTTAGGCACGGCGCGTGATCCTTCGGAAGCCTGGAAATAGGCGTCATTCGGCTTAAACCCAGCCCAGCCCGCGAACACACTGTTCGGGAACTGCTGGACGTAGGTGTTGTAGTCCTGCAGTGTATCGTTGTAGCGCTTGCGCTCGACAGAGATTCGGTTCTCTGTACCGGCAAGCTCATCCTGCAGTCGCAGGAAGTTCTCATTCGACTTCAGCTGCGGATAGTTCTCCACGATCAGCAGCAATCTCCCCAGGGCTCCGTCCAGTTGCCCGTTGGCAGCGATCTTCTGTTGCGGCGTTCCAGCCGACAGAAGTGCCGAGCGCGCTTTCGCGATGTCTCCGAAGACAGTCTGCTCCTGCTTGGCGTATCCCTTCACCGTCTCGACAAGATTCGGGATCAGGTCGGCACGCCGCTGGAGCACAACGTCCACCTGCGACCATGCCGATTTCACCGCTTCATTCTTTTGGACGAGCGTGTTCTTGGTGCTCACGTACGCTCCAAAACAAACCACCCCGATCAGTCCCACGATGACGACTAAGACCACCACTGCGATCAACGCCTTACCCATAAAGCCTCCTTCTAATGTTATTCAGTGCGTCCTGATGCATTCCGATCGAGCGCCCGATCGACGAGTGAAGTGACCTGTTCGACCTCATCAAGATACCGCGCGACCAGATCTCGGATGGCGATTTTCTTACGGTCAATCTTCTCTTCGCGCACGTCCAACACTTGTAGCACAGCCGAAGCATTGAAGGCGTTTACCGCCTCCCGCTTTGTGGTTTGAGACGCGTCCCCGAGTGCGATTCGCGCATGCCGAAACAGCGTACTGAACGAGGGAGCCGAGCGTAAGAGGATTTCCCATAACCGCGACTCGTTGTCGGCTGACAGCAGCACATGCTGGCGCAACAGAATCAGTTTCTCGCGCAGTTCGTATTCCACTTGCACGCGATGCAGATCCATAGGAATGTGCAGGCCGCTGAGCACATCCTCTCCGTAGACAACACGATGATGCTGCTGCATATCAAGCAGTTCGATCGTGAAGACATCAGTCGACCGCTCGATTTCCTGGCGCGTCATGCAAAGAGGCGGTGGCTGCTTCTGCTTGTCCCACCACTTCGCCACCGGGGACAGAGCCTTCAGCGCCTCGAAAGAATTGACGCGCAAAATGCAAAGCAAGTTCAAGTTCGAGAGGCCGGGATGAAAATCGCCGGCCACAGCCGATCCAAAAAGTATGACGCTCTCGACGTTCGTCCCGCAGGCCTCGCGGGCGCGTTTTACGAATTCGTCAACGATCTCCGTAGGAATCATGGCATCCTCGCACTACCAACTGCTGCTAGCTCCCCCACCCCCGGAGCTGCCTCCGCCAAACCCGCCAAAGCCGCCCCCGCCGCCGAACCCGCCGCCCCCTCCGCCATCACCCCAGCCGCCACCGCCGAATCCGCCGCGTCCGCCAAAGATGTTCGAGAACAGCAGCCAAAACAGGATGCTGCGAAGAGGAGTGACAAGGATGATGATGAAGATGATGACCAGCAAAACAATCCCGCCGAGCGAAATTCCTCGTTCCGGGCGCTCCACAGGTCGCGTCGGTGCGCGGGGTTGAGCATGCGTAAGTTGAACGCCAGCGTCCGAAGCGATGACATCAGCTACTCGGATAGTGACCAGCAATAACGCCTGGTTGAAATCTCCGCTGCGCATCAGCGGGATAGCTTCGCGCTGAAAACCTCCCACCTTGCCGTCAGGAAGTATGGGCTCTAACCCGTAGCCCACCTCAATCCGGGCCTTGTGATCCTGGATCGCATAGAGAATTAGAACGCCGTGGTCAGTTTTCTTCGCGCCGATGCCCCACTTCTTGAACAAGTCAACGGCGTAGCTCTCGATGTCCTGACCGTCCAGAGTATTGACCGTGACGAGGGCGATTTGCCCGTTCGCTTTTTCATCCACCTGACGGCAAATATCCTCGATCTGCGCCTTGGTCGCGGGATCGAGAACGTTAGCAAAGTCGTTGACGTAACCGGAGGGTTGAAGCTGAGAGACGGGTTCTGCCTTGGCCAAAATGCCCGTAATCAACAGTAGGGCGGCCAGGCAGGCTCTTGCGCGAGCGCTCACAGTCAAATTGTACAGGACGGTCAGATACGCTACCCCCCAACCCTTGTCATTCCGACGCGGCGCGCAGCGCCAAGAAGGAATCTGCTGTCCTCTCTGCGACAGCCCCTGCAACCCCGATCCTCCTTGGGCATCGAGGGCTTCGCCAAGCCTTCGAGTCTCGGTCAGGCAGCCGGGACCTTTCACTTTGGTAATTTGCAGTCCGGTGGGTACAAAGATAATGATGAGCAACGATGACGGATTCTAATAAAACCCGCCGTTGGGATCGCCTGCCCGTCGACCTGCCCGTTCGCGTCGTCACGTCGAAAGGCTTTTCGACCACCGTTGTCGAGGGCCGTGGCACCGAGATGAGTGAGGGCGGCATGACACTGTACGCAGGCATCCTGCTCAATCCGGGCGACCTTCTGGAAATTGAATTCGATACGCCCACGCATTCGCGAATGCCCGCCATCGTGCGCTCGAAGAACGGTTTCTGCTTCGGCCTGGAGTTCATCACTCCCTTACCCTCCTGATTTTCCTGCGCTTACCTTCCCAATAGCATTGGCTCGCAATTTGGTCTAGCATCTTAGGCGCGCTAGGGTGTCGCCTATGTACTTCGAACAGTTCTATCTAGGATGTCTCGCCCATGCTTCCTACCTGCTGGCGTCTGATGGCGAAGCGGTGGTGGTGGATCCACAACGCGATGTGGACTTGTATATGAAAGCCGCCGCAGAACACGGCCTCGCGATCCGCCATATCTTCGAAACTCATCTTCACGCCGATTTCGTCTCGGGGCACAAGGAGCTTGCAGCACGCACTGGCGCGAAGATCTACATGGGTGCGCAGGCCGGAGCCGAATTTGAACACGTACCTGTCGGAGATGGTTTCGAATTGAAATTCGGCAGGGCTTCGATTCGCATCCTTGAAACACCGGGACACACGCCGGAGAGCATCTGCCTGGTGATTACCGATAAGGAGAAGTCGATTTCGCCGTGGGCTGTTCTTACAGGAGACACTTTGTTTATCGGCGATGTTGGGCGGCCAGATCTGTCGCCGAGGCACACGCCAGCGCAGCTTGCGGGCCTGCTCTACGACAGCCTGCACACCAAGCTGCTCACCCTGCCCGACAACGTGGTGGTCTATCCAGCCCATGGGGCGGGCTCTCTCTGCGGCAAGAACATGCGGGCCGAGCGCTCTTCGACGATCGGCACAGAACGGCTGACCAACTATGCGCTGCAAATCAAGAGCAGGGAAGAGTTCATCGCGCAGCTGACGAGCAATCTTCCGTCGCGGCCTGAGTATTTCCTCAAAGACGCTGAGATGAACCGCACCGGTGCAGCAGCGTTGTCAGAATTGCCCGCGCTGCGCGCGATCACGCCGCCGGAATTGGAGCGCATGTTGCGGGATGGTGAACTCGCGCTCGATGTGCGTTCTGGAGACGAGTTCACTGCGGGGCACGTGCCCGGCTCCATCAACATTGCTCTGTCAGGCCAGTTCGCCTCGTGGGCGGGCACGGTGATGGGATTGACGGCGCATCCTGTGCTGATTGCGGACACTGATCAGCAATTGGAAGAGGCTCGCGTGCGGCTGGCTCGTGTGGGCATGGAAGCACTCGACGGCTATCTTGCTGGCGGCGTTGCAGCGTGGAAACGGGGCGGGCTACCAATGGCGCAGACCCATGAGATCACAGCAGAAGAGCTGCATGCGCAGTCGCAGGCGCGTGGAGTGCAGGTGCTCGACGTGCGCCGCCAGCCGGAATGGGATGCGGGGCACATCGAAGGCGCGACCTGGTGGCCGCTCGACAACTTCAAGGTGGCGCCACCAGAGACCGATCGTGACGCTCCGCTGGCCGTGCACTGCAAGAGCGGATACCGCAGCATAATCGCCTGCAGCCTGCTGGAGCGCGCTGGCTTTCATCACGTACTCAACGTGGCGGGTGGCTTTGACGCCTGGCAGCAAGCCAAGCTGCCCGTTGTGACTGCAATCACAGCCTAGGCCCGTCTTTTGGCCTGTTGAAAAAGTGTTCCCGAAGGAACATTTGTCGTACAGATTTGTACGTATAGTCTACAGGAGACTGCAACTATCAGTATTTGCAGTGAGTTAGGGGCCGGCCTTTTGGTCTGCGCACTCCCGCCCCTGGCTGCGGATGAGCTCGATCAGCCTTTCCATATCAGCATCTGTCGTTGCTGGGTTCATGCAGGTTAGTTTCAAATAGCACCGGCCTCGCACGCGGGTACGACCGATTACGGCCACTCCGCGATCGAAAAGTTTCCTTGGAATTTCCGTGTTGATTCGATTAGCGTCCGATTCAAGTCCGGATGAAATACAACGAAACACGACCGTGCTGAGCTGCGGTTCGCAAGCGAGTTGCAGATCGTCGGCGGCGCCTATGACGGCTGCGGCGTGGTTGGCTAACGCAACCGTGCGGTCGATCATGGCGGCGAGTTTTTCTCGGCCCAGTGCCTGAAACGAGATCCACAACTTCAACGCATCGAAGCGGCGGCTGGTGAGCAGGGAAGTGGTGACCAGGTTGGGGATCCCTTCGTGTTCGTGGAACTCCGGATTGAGATAGTCGGCATAGAGCTTGATCGCGTCGAAGTGGACCGCGTCGCGGACCAAGAATGCGCTGCACGGGATCGGCTGCCAGAAGAGCTTGTGGAAGTCGATGGCGGCCGAATGGGCGTTTTCGATTCCTGCGAGCCGATCGCGATGCAGGGCCGAGAAGAGTAACGCGCCGCCGTAAGCGGCATCAACATGGAGCCAGACATTCGCTTCACGGGCAAGGGCGGCGATCTCAGGCAAAGGATCGATCGACCCAAAGTCGGTGGTTCCTGCCGTGGCAACAATGGCCATGGGCAGCAATCCCTGGGTCTTGAGCGCCTCTAGATTGCTCCGTAGAGAACTGGACTTCATACGGAAATAACCATCGACGTCGATCCGTACGACGGCATCAGTTCCAAGTCCCAGTTGGGAGGCTGATTTCTCCACTGTGAAATGTGCCGCGTCTGAACAGAGAATGCGCATTCGGCGAGCTTCTGGTGGAAGGCCGGATTTCTGCGCCGACCAGTTCCAGTGCCTCTGCAGAAAGGCATCACGAGCGAGCAGCAAGCCCATGTAGTTGGACTGCGAACCTCCAGTGGTGAAAGTGCCGGCCGCGGCCGCAGGCAGCCGGGCTTCGGTGCATAACCAGCGAATCATCTTTTGCTCAACCACGCTGGCGATGGGAGCCTGATCAAAGGAATCCATCGACTGATTGAGGGCGCTGATCACGATTTCCGCCGCGAGAGCTGCTAGCAAAGGTGGGCAGTGCAGGTGGGCTGCGGTGTATGGATTGCCGACAGCCACCGATTTAGCCACGATCGTCCCCAGCGTTTCCGTGATGTGTTCCGGGGAGATTGGGTGCTGCGGAAGAAAATCGTCTCCGACGGCTTCCGCGAGTGCGGCCGGGGGATTACCGCAATAGGGCTGATTGGGGAGCGACTCGCAGACGATCTGAGCCGCTCGGGCAATGAGCCTGCGGTAGGCATCCTTGCTGTGCTCAGTTGATGTCAGAAACTCGGATTCGTACAAGAAAACCTCGGTGGGCAGGGATCGATCAAGCCTTGCGCAATCCGAGAATCAGGGCAACCACGCCGCCGCCGACGAGAATGATTCCTACAGCGGGGGGTAGCTTCTCACTATCTTCCGTCTGGATGCTGAACTTGGCATCGCCGACCTTGATGCCATGCTTCTCTTGATGGGGCACAGGCACAATGAAAGACAGCACGCCCAGAACTATTAGCAGAACGCCCACAACCGGAAGAGCTTTCATCAGAACTCCTTTCGAGAGAAGCGAACGGCTGCCCTCGATGATACATAAAGAAACTGAATGGGTGTGTGCTTGGGATGGGCGTTCAGTCTGGACTTGGCGGATGGTCGGCGAAAAGCATTTGACCGCAGAGAGCGCTGAGACTTTCGGCGAGGGCGCAGAGGAAAACGGGGAATCCACGCACAAACTGAAGGGTCAGTGTCAATTTTCGAAGAAATTGTTATCGTGGGGAGACTGGGAGTAGCGGCATAAGGAGCGGATACCGATGAAAACCGGCAAACTCGCCAAGACTTTCCGCGTCGAGAGCGGGAAGCATTTTCACCTGAAGGATTTTGATCCCGCCGACACGGGACACTGGAAATCCAAGGACCATGCGACTGAGGCATTGGTCGAGGGCATCGCCCGGACGGCGGAACTGCAGGACAAGCTTTATGCGCAGAACAACTGGGCGCTGCTTCTCATCTTTCAGGCCATGGATGCGGCCGGGAAAGATGGCGCCATCAAGCATGTGATGTCGGGAGTGAATCCGCAGGGGTGCCAGGTGTATTCGTTCAAGGCGCCATCGGAACTGGAGCTGCAACACGACTTTTTGTGGAGGACGACCCGAGACTTGCCCGAGCGCGGGCACATCGGGATATTCAACCGGTCTTACTATGAAGAGGTATTGGTAGTGCGAGTGCATCCGGAGATTCTGAAGAGCCAGAAGACGCCGCCCTCCTTGGTCGGCAAGAAGATATGGGAGGAGCGGTTCGAGGACATCCGCTCCTTCGAGCGGCATATGGCGAGAAGCGGTACCGTCATCCGCAAGTTCTTTCTGAACGTCTCGAAGAAGGAGCAGAAGAAACGATTCCTCGAGCGGCTGGAAGAGCCGGAGAAGAACTGGAAATTCTCCGCCAGCGACGTCCGCGAGCGGGCATGTTGGGACGACTATCACGATGCCTACGAAGATATGATCCGCAATACCGCGACCGAGCATGCGCCCTGGTATGTGGTGCCGGCGGACAACAAGTGGTTCACGCGGCTGGTGATCTCTACGGTCATCGTTGACACGTTGGAATCGTTGGATTTGGAATATCCGAAGGTGGATGCGGCGAAGCGCAAAGAGCTTGATGCAGCGAAGAAGGGCCTGCTGAAGGAATAGCTCCGCTGGTGGTTGAAACTCCGAGCTCACCTCGCTTAACACGGGCTTTCCTTCCTGTGTGCCCGTCATCCGCGAACTCGCTCGAGGGCCAGAGCGTGCCAACCACTGCAGGGCCTACGCCGTTTTCCACAAACAATCACAAGTAGGTCAGCCACCAATCATGCCGACGCTGTTTGAGTCGCGCAAACCAAAGGCATGCCGGATAGAGAATCAGCAGTACCACAAGCCAGACCGCATACACCGTCCAAAGCGGCAACCCGTAGTCAACGGGAAAAAGTTCGCTCGAGCTTCCCATCGAGGGAGGGGCAATCGGCAGGAATGGCTTTGCACCGTAACGCACGAAGTTCATCGCAATCGCAATCAGATGAGCCAAAAACAAGTGTGCCCCGTAGTAGAAGAACGGCACACGCCCGAAAACAATCAGCGGATTGGTGAAATGAAAGTGAAAGTTTTCCAGCCACGCCATGACGACCATTGCCGGAGCGAGTGTCATCAACAAGAAGTCGAGTGAAGGCGGATATTTTGTGACATTGAGAAAAGAAAGCACCGTGAAAACTGGCGACGCTTGATGACTCCAACGGAGAGGATCGCCATAAATATTAACGGCGCGTACCACAACGAATGCGGCGGTAAGGGCCAGTCCCAGACGCACCAGAAAGCTCTGCCGGCGATGCGCATCCCACTCGAAGACCGTCCCGAGGCAATAGCCACCAGCCATCACTCCAATCCAGGGCAGTACCGGGTATGCGGTCACGAAGTTGATTCCATGGAAAGTGAAAACACTTTGCTGGTGCAGGATGTCCCAAATCCACGCCGCACGCCCGAAGCGCGCGGCAGAGATGGGGTCGAGTAGATTGTGCAGGGCAATAATCGCGATACTCACCGCCGCAATAACGCGCATCGGAAGATAAATCAGCCCGGCAAGCGCGATCATGGAAATCCC
>Ga0070732_10000701_pt1 | contig 19694 bp, 18 predicted proteins | sample Coa_R1_5_FD_66449 | JGI IMG/M metagenome (GOLD analysis project Ga0070732, IMG submission 66449) | Surface soil microbial communities from Centralia Pennsylvania, which are recovering from an underground coalmine fire - Coalmine... | ecosystem: Environmental > Terrestrial > Soil > Unclassified ... | reverse complement strand
ACGCCCTTCTCACGCAACACGGTCTTGAGGCGCGCCAACTGCCGGCGCAGGGGCCGCATCTTGTGCCCCGCTTCGGTCTGGCCGATGGCCCTCTGAATCCGCAACCGGAAGACCTGGTCGTCGATCTCCGCCGCCCGGCTCTGCAAGTCATCGACCGGCAGACCGCGCAGCTCCGTCAAGACCTCGGTGACCTTCATAGCGCGATCTCCTGTCCAAACCGCGTCGCGAACCGGGTCGGCATCGGCAGCTTCGCCGACGCGAGCCGCATGGCGGCCCGCGCCTCGGCGGCCGTCACGCCTTCCATCTCGAAGAGGATGCGTCCGGGCTTGATCACGGACACCCAGGCCTCCGGCGCGCCCTTGCCTTTGCCCATGCGCGTCTCCTGGGGCTTCTTCGTGATCGGCTTGTCGGGGAACACCCGCACCCACACCTTGCCGCCGCGTTTGATGCCCCGGGTCAGCGCGACGCGCGCGGCCTCGATCTGGCGGTCCGTCAACCAGCAGCACTCGAGCGCCATCAATCCGAAGTCCCCGAACGCGACCGTCGACCCGCGCCAGGCCTTGCCTCGGCGCCGTCCACGCTGCTGCTTCCGGTACTTGACCTTCTTTGGCATCAACATAAAACGGTTCTCTCGTTTGTCAGGGGTCAGGCCCGGCCCACGCCAGGCAGGGCCAGACCCCTACCGACCCATGTCCCGACGGTCGCGGTCGCCACCCGACGCGCGGCGCGGCTGGCGATACTCCTCCTCGCGGCCGACGCGGGGCGAGAGACGCTCGCCCTTGTACAGCCACGTCTTCACGCCGATGGCGCCGTAGGTCGTGAACGCCTCCGCGAACCCGTAGTCGATGTCGGCCCGCAAGGTCTGCAGCGGCAACTGGCCGTGTAAGTACCATTCGGACCGGGCGATCTCCGCGCCGTTCAATCGCCCCGACACGCGCACTTTGATGCCGCGCGCGCCGAACCGCAGCGCCGACTCGACCGCCTTGCGCATCGCTCGCCGGAACGCGACGCGCTTCTCGAGCTGCATCGCCACCGACTCGGCGATGAGCTGCGCGTCGAGCTCGGGCTTCTGGATCTCCAGGATGTTGATGAACACCTCGCGGCCGGTGCCCTTCTGCAGTTCCTGCCGGAGCTTATCGACCTCCGTGCCCTTGCGCCCGATGATGATGCCCGGGCGGGACGTGTGGATGTCGATCTTCAGCTTGTTGGCGGCGCGCTCGATATCGATGCGCGACACGCCGGCATGTGCGAACCGCTTCTTCAACTCCGCGCGCAGCTTGATGTCTTCGTGCAGCAGCTTCGCGTAGTCCTTGTCGGCGAACCAGCGCGACCGCCAGGTCTTGTTGAACCCGAGCCGGAAGCCGTACGGATGTACTTTCTGACCCATAGTGTCCCCAGTCCTACGCCTTCGGCTTGTCGTGACGCGGCTTTGCCGGCCGCTCCGCGACCGCCACCGTGAGGTGCGTCATGCGCTTCACCACGCGAAACGCCCGCCCCATCGGCGCCGGGCGGATCCGCTTCATGCTCGGCCCCTGATTGGCAAAGCAGGCCGCGACGTACAGCCGGTCCACGTCGCCGGCGAACCCGTCCTGCTGCTGCACATTGGCAATGGCCGACCGCAGCACCTTTTCGATGTCGCGCGCGATGAGCTTGCGCGAGAACCGGAGCGCTGCGAGGGCCGTGTCCACGTTCCGTCCGCGAATCTGGTCGAGGACGAGGCCGGCCTTCTGCGCCGACGACCGGACGTACCGCGACGTCGCTTGGGAGGCGCTCATGCCGCACCGCCTTTGGCGCCGCCACCGGTCGGCGCCGGCCCGCTCGGGGCGGCGGCTGCGCCGGAGCCGCCGGCTGGCGTCGGCGCCGCCGCCGCGGCGGCGGCCGCCATCTGCGCGGCCTTTTCGGCCTTGGTCGTATGGCCTTTGAAGAACCGGGTGGGCGCGAACTCACCGAGCTTGTGCCCGACCATGTTCTCCGTCAGGTACACCGGCACGAACTTCTTGCCGTTGTGCACCGCGACGGTGTGCCCGACCATCTCAGGGGCCACCGTTGACCGGCGGGACCACGTCTTGATGACCTTCTTCTCGTTGGCGCGATTCATCGCCTCCACCTTCTCGAGCAGGTGCAGGTCGATGAACGGCCCCTTCTTGAGTGATCTGCCCATAGTCGTTTCTCTCATCGGCGGGGGCCCCTGCACCCCGCCACGCTCGCTTCCACTCCGTGGGGCCCCTCGGCCCACTCCGTTCCGCTCGCGCCCCTACTTCTTGCGGCGTTCCACGATGAACCGGGTCGTGCGCTTGTTCCGGCGCGTCTTGTATCCCTTGGTCGGCTTGCCCCAGGGCGTCACCGGATGCCGCCCACCCGAGCTCTTGCCCTCACCGCCGCCGAGGGGATGATCCACGGGATTCATGACGACGCCGCGATTGTGCGGTCGCTGCCCGAGCCACCGGCTGCGGCCGGCCTTGCCAATCGAGACGTTCTCATGGTCGAGATTGCCGACCTGGCCGATCGTCGCAAGGCATTCGATGCCGATGAGCCGGATTTCACTCGACGGCATCTTCACCGACGCATAGAGGCCTTCCTTGGCGACCAACTGGACCGACGAACCGGCCGAGCGCGCGATCTGGCCGCCGCGCCCCTGCTTCAGCTCCACGTTGTGAATCATCGTGCCGAGCGGAATGCTCTTCAGCGGGAGGCAGTTGCCCGGCAGGATGTCGGCATTGTCGCCGGCGATCACGGTGTCCCCGACCTTGAGGCCCAGCGGGTGGAGGATGTAGCGCTTCTCGCCGTCCGCGTAGGTCAGGAGCGCGATGCGCGCGCTGCGGTTCGGGTCGTATTCCACGGTGGCGACCTTCGCGGGGATGTTCTTCTTGTCCCGCTTGAAGTCGATGACGCGGTAATTCCGCTTGTGCCCGCCCCCCCGCCACCACGACGTGATCTCGCCGCGATTGTTCCGGCCGCCCGTGCGCTTCAGGGGCTCGGTGAGTGGCTTGTGCGACGTCGTGGACGTGATGTCGTCGAACGTCTGCACGCTCTGGGACCGCCGCCCGGGCGACGTGGGCCTGTAGTTGCGAGTCGGCATGCGCTACGCCCCTTCCATGAACTCCGGCACTTTTTCGCCGGCTTTGAGCCTGACCCACGCCTTCTTCCAGTCGGACCGCTGCCCGACGAACCGGCCCTGGCGCTTGAACTTGCCGTGCATGATCTGGGTCTTCACCGAGGCGACCTTCGATCCGAACAGGGCCTGCACTGCCTTCTTGACCTCGACCTTGGTCGCTTCGGGCGCGACCTCGAACACGAGAATGCCGGCGTTCGCCCGCGCGTTCGACGTCTTCTCGGTCACCAGGGGACGACGGATGACGCTCGTCAGCTTCATCGGAGCACCTCCTGCAGTCGCTCGATGGCGGCGCGTGTCGCAATCACGTGGGCGGCCGCCATCAGATCGCGGGCCGTGACCTTGTGGCTGGCGACGAGCGAGACGCCCGGGATGTTGCGGGCGGAGGCGACAAAATTCTCGTCGAGATGCACGTCGACGATGACCGTCCGGCCCGCGGCGCCCAAGCGCTTCAGCAATTGCGCCGTCGGCTTCGTCTTCTTCTCCTCGGCCTTCAACGAATCGACGACGACCACGACCCCGTCGTTGAGCTTTGACATCAGCGCCGCGCGGAGCGCGCCCAGCTCGACCTTCTTCGGCAGCTGATAGTCGTAGCTCCGCGGCCGCGGGCCGAACACGGTGCCCCCATGCCGCCACAGGGGGGTCCGGCTCGATCCGACCTGTGCGCGGCCCGTGCCCTTCTGCTTGTAGGGCTTCTTGCCGCCGCCACTCACGAGCGCCCGGTTCTTGGTCATGTGCGTGCCGCGCCGTTCGGACGCGTTCTGCCGCACCACGGATTCCCACACGAGGTCCGTCTTCACGGGTCCGGCCGTGAGCTCGTCGGCGAGCTCGAGGGAGCCAACCTTCTGCTTGTCGCCGTTGACGACATCGATGGTCATAAAGGCGTCCTATTTCTTTCCCTTCTTCGGCTTCTCGACCTGCGGCCGCGGATCCGGCTTCCGCGCCACGGCCCGGCGCACGATCACGATGCTGCCCGGCGCCCCGGGGACCGCGCCACGCACCACCAGGAGATGCTTGTCCGCATCCAGGCTCACGACCTTGATGTTGCGCGTCGTGATTCGATCGCCTCCCATCCGTCCGGCCGCGCGCATGCCCTTCACGACCCGCGACGGGAAGGAGGACGCGCCGATCGACCCTGGCGCGCGGTGGAACATCGACCCGTGCGTCGCATCGCCGCCGGCGAAGTGATGGCGCTTCATGACGCCCTGGAACCCGCGCCCGCGACTCGTCCCGATGACGTCGACGCGGTCACCCGCGTTGAAGATGTTGACGAGGACCTGATCGCCGGCCTTCACCGCCTCGCCGCCGGCCTTGAGGCGCACTTCGCGCCGGACCCGCGTCGGCGGCACGCCGGCCTTCTTGAAGTGGCCCGCGGTGGCCTTGTTGCCCTTCGGCGTGGTCTCGTCGACCAGGCCCAGCTGCACGGCCTCGTAGCCGTCGGTCTGGACGGCCTTCGCCTGGACAACCACGCACGGCCCGGCCTTGATGACCGTGGCCGGTACGACGGTGCCGTCGCCCTCGAAGACCTGGGTCATCCCCACTTTGCGTCCAATGATTCCGTTCACCATATGAACCTTGAAGGCTGGGAGGCTGGACGGCTGGAAGGCTTGGAGGACGCTCGCCCTCCCAGGCTTCCGTCGTTCCGGCCTTCAGGCCCTACTTATGTTCCTTCCCGAACGCCTTGATCTCGACGTCCACGCCCGCGGGCAGGTCGAGCTTCATCAGCGCGTCGACCGTTTGCGGCGTCGGTTCGAAGATGTCGATCAGGCGCTTGTGCGTCCGAATCTCGAACTGCTCGCGCGACTTCTTGTCGACGTGCGGCGACCGCAGCACCGTCCACTTGTTCTTCTCCGTCGGCAGCGGCACCGGGCCGGCCAGCCGCGCGCCCGTGCGCTTCGCGGTGTCGACGATCTCGGTGGTCGACTGGTCCAGCACGCGGTAGTCGTAGGCGCGCAGGCGGATGCGAATCTTGTCGCTGAATGGTGATGCCATAAGTCACTCGTCCCAATCACTTGTCAGGGGTCAGGCCCGGCTTACGCCATCAGGGCCAGACCCGTCTATCTTCCTTGCGCCTTCTTGATGACCTCGTCGCTCGCCGAGCTCGGCAGCTGCTCGTAGCGATCGAAGTGCATCGAATAGGCCCCGCGGCCCTGGGTACGCGACCGGATGTCGGTGGCATATCCGAACATCTCCGACAACGGCACGCGCGCGTTGATGACCTGCGATCCCCCGCGGGCCTCCATCGACTGCAGATGGCCACGCCGGCTCGTGATGTCCCCGATGACGTCGCCCATGTACTCCTCGGGCACGACGACCTCGACGCGCATCACCGGTTCGAGCAGCACGGGATGCGCCTTCTTCGCGGCGTCCTTGAACGCCATCGATCCGGCGATCTTGAACGCCATCTCGCTCGAGTCGACGTCGTGGTACGACCCGTCGTACAGCTCGATCTTCACGTCGTCCATCGGATAGCCGGCGAGCACGCCCGTCGTCATGGCCTCGCGAATGCCCTGGTCGATGGGCTTGATGTATTCCTTCGGAATCGAGCCCCCGACGATCTCGTTCTCGAACTCGTAGCCCTCGCCCGGCTTGCGCGGGATCATGCGGATCTTCGCGTGGCCGTACTGGCCGCGGCCACCGGTCTGCTTGATGTAGCGGCCCTCGCCTTCCGAGGCGCGCGTGACCGTTTCCTTGTAGGCGACCTGCGGCTTGCCCACCGACGCCTCGACGCTGAATTCGCGCTTGAGGCGGTCGACGATGATCTCGAGGTGCAGTTCGCCCATGCCGGAGATCACGACCTGCCCCGTTTCCTCGTCCGTCTTGACGTGGAAGGTTGGATCCTCCGCCTTGAGTTTCTGCAGCCCCAGGCCGAGCTTTTCTTGATCGGCCTTGGTCTTCGGCTCGATGGCGAGCGAAATCACCGGCGCCGGGAAGTCCATGGCCTCGAGGATGACCGGCTGCTTTTCGTCGCACACCGTGTCGCCCGTCGAGACCGTCTTGAGCCCGACCGCCGCGGCGATATCGCCCGCGTAGACTTCCTTGATGTCCTCGCGCTTGTTCGCGTGCATCTTCAGCAGTCGCCCGATGCGCTCGGTCTTCTGTCGGCCGGCGTTGTAGACCGCCATGCCGGACGTCATGACACCCGAGTACACGCGAATGAACGTGAGCTGCCCGACGAACGGGTCGGTCATGATCTTGAACGCCAGGGCCGACAGCGGCGCCTCATCGGCGGCAGGGCGCACGGTCGTGGCGCCATCGCCGCCGTTCGGATCGATCCCGACGACCGGAGGAATCTCCACGGGCGACGGCAGGTAGTCGACGATCGCGTCGAGCAACGGCTGCACGCCCTTGTTCTTGAACGCGGCCCCGCAAATCACGGGGACGAACGCGGTCTTCTCGCTGCGAACGGACGCGACGGTGCGCTTGCGCAACGCCTGCTTGACGTCCGCCTCCGGAATCGCCTGACCGTGGAGGTACTTGTCGAGGATCGTGTCATCGACTTCGCTCACCTTCTCGATGAGCGCCTCGCGGTACTCCTTCGCGAGGTCGGTCATATCCGCCGGGATGTCGCCGACGACGTAGTCGGCGCCGAGCGTCTCGTCGGTCCACCGGATCGCCTTCATCTGGACCAGGTCGACGATGCCGTCGAAGCGGTCTTCGCTGCCGATCGGGAGCTGGATCGCGACCGGGTTCCCCTGGAGCTTGGACTTGATCTGCTCGAAGGTCCGGGTGAAATCGGCCCCGATCCGGTCCATCTTGTTGACGAAGCAGATGCGCGGGACGCGGTACTTGTCGGCCTGCCGCCACACGGTCTCGGATTGGGGCTCGACGCCTGCCACGGCATCGAACACGGCCACGGCGCCGTCAAGGACGCGCAGCGAGCGCTCGACCTCGGCGGTGAAGTCCACGTGACCGGGGGTATCGATGATGTTGATGCGGGTGTCGCGCCACGTGCAGGTCGTCGCGGCCGAGGTGATCGTAATGCCGCGCTCCTGCTCCTGCTCCATCCAGTCCATGACCGCCGTGCCCTCGTGGACCTCGCCGATCTTGTACGTGATGCCGGTGTAGAACAGGATCCGCTCCGTAGTCGTCGTCTTCCCGGCATCGATGTGGGCCATGATGCCGATGTTCCGACAGCGGGGAAGGGGCGTGACACGCGGCATGGTCTACCAGCGATAGTGGGCGAACGCCTTGTTCGCTTCCGCCATCCGGTGCACGTCTTCGCGCTTCTTGACCGCGCCGCCGCGCAGGTTTGCCGCGTCCATGAACTCGTTGGCCAGCTTCTCCTGCATCGTCTTGCCGTCGCCGCGCTCGATGGCGTAGGCGACGAGCCAGCGGATGGACAGCGACAGGCGACGGTTCGGGTTCACTTCGACCGGCACCTGATAGTTCGAGCCGCCGACGCGGCGGGATTTGACTTCGAGGCTGGGCTTGACGTTCTCGACGGCCTTCTTGAAGGTCTTGAGCGGCTCATCGGCCGTCTTTTCCTTCACGATGTCGAGCGCTTTGTACATGATGCGCTCGGCCGTGGACCGCTTGCCGCCCTTCATGATGGTGCTGATGAACTTCGTCACGAGCGGACTCTGATAGATCGGGTCCGCGGGCACTTCACGTTTGGCGATTTCTCGGCGTCTCGGCATGTCGGTACTTCGCTGTCTAGGGGGTCTCGGATGTTCCAGGGGTCAGGCCCGGCGTCCGCTCGGGGCCAGCCCTCAGGCCTTCTTTGGTCGCTTCGCTCCGTATTTCGAGCGACCCTGCATGCGGCCGGCGACGCCGACGGCATCAAGCGTGCCGCGCACGACGTGATACCGCACGCCCGGCAGGTCCTTCACGCGGCCACCGCGAATGAGCACGAGCGAGTGCTCCTGCAAGTTATGTCCGACGCCGGGAATGTAGGTCGTCACCTCGATGCCGTTGGTCAGCCGGACGCGCGCGACCTTGCGAAGGGCCGAGTTCGGCTTCTTCGGCGTCTGCGTAAAGACGCGCACGCACACGCCGCGCTTCTGCGGACTCCGCTGAAGCGCGGGACTCTTCGTCTTCGTGAGCACGCGGTCACGTCCTTCACGCACCAGCTGGCTGATCGTCGGCAAGATCACTACTCCATCTTCCGTGCGCCCCGCGACACCGCTCGTCGCGGCGCACGCGGAGGACGACGGGAATGCGCACGCCGCTCGCGGCGGCGCGACTCGTGCGCCCCAGGCCTAAGAGCCGAAGCTCGGCGCCCGGGACAATCCCCTATTGCTGCAACCAGCATGGCGACCGGGCAGCGCCGCCGAGAGCGGCGCGCCGATCGCGCGGAAACAACCAAGAAGCGGAGGCCTCTTCTGGACGCGAGCCTAGATAGGGTGTCCTAGACTCGAAACCAACCTTACGAATTTAACACGCCTCTAAAATCAGGGTCAAGCTCCGACGGAGCGGGCTCGGCAGGGGCGAGCCGGTCAGAGCGGGCCAAACCAGGCCGTTTTCGCGGCCGACGGGACCGGCGGGGCCCCTTGGAGCCTACTGGCAACCCTTCACCTCGTCGGCCATCGCGCCAAGGCTCGACACGAATCCGCCTCCGGGCCCGATGCCTCCGCCCTGTGCCGACCGAATGAACGTGTGTGGCCGTCCAGGGGCAACGCCGCGACGTTTAGGCAACTTGATCCGAGGGTCAATCTGGTCTCCCGCGGAGGAGTGGATCGCAGCAGGCCGTGCGGTCGCAACCGCGAGGGCGATGACCACGGCCGCTCGTGCCGATATCGTCGATGTGAAGCGACGAGCACGACGATTGGTCATGCGCCGCCGATGGTAAGAGAGGGGCTGGCGATTCAACCTTTCCGTCGTGCTCAAGGTCTCTTCCTGTAGGCCTGTCAGCGCTCATCGGGAGGTGAGGACATGTTTCGACGACATTTGCTCCGTGCCGCAGTGGCGGGGTCGCTCCTTGCCGCGTCCCTGGCGGTGAGTTCCGCCTGCGTCGACGCGTCCGGACGTCTGTACGTCCGCATCGGACCGCCGCCGCCGGTGTATGAAGTGCGCGTCGTCGCGCCGGGTCCGGAGTACGTCTGGATTGACGGCTACCATCGGTGGGATGGGAACGCCTTCGTGTGGGTCGGCGGCCGATGGGAACGCCCGCCGCGTCCCCGCGCCGTCTGGGTGCGCGGCCACTGGGACCACAACAACCGCGGCTACTACTGGGTGGCGGGCCGCTGGCGCGGCTAGTGTTACGATGCGGCGCATCGAGGCCTCCTCATGCGCCGCATCGTGCAGTTCTCATCCGCTGTCAGTCTGGCGGCTCTCTTCGCGGTCGCGCTGAGAGCCGCGCACCTCCCGCCATCCGGCCCTCGTCTTGACGTCACGTTCACGGCGGCCGCACGGGCCGCCGCCGTCACCGGCCGCGTTTATGTTGCAATCAGCCGCTCGAACGATCGACCGCCCATTGAGCAGACCAGTCCGACCGGTGTGCCCCTCTTTGCGGTGAACGTCGAGAATCTGGCTCCAGGCCAGGTGGCGGCGATCGACGCTGATGCGGCGGGGTACCCGGTCAGGAGCTTGCGCGACCTCCCTGCGGGCGACTACTGGATGGAGCCCTTCGTCAACGTCTACACGCGGTTCCCACGGGCCGACGGTCATGTCGTGTGGCTGCACATGGATCAGTGGGAAGGCCAGGATTGGAAGCGTTCCCCCGGCAACCTGTACGCTCACCCGGTCCACGTCCACTTCGATCCGCAGTCGAGCGCCGCGATTCCACTCGTGGCCGACCAGGTCGTCCCGCCCATCCAGGTTCCGCCGGACACCGCCACGGTTCGCCGAATCAAGATTCAAAGTCAGATCCTGTCGAAGTGGTGGGGTCAGCCGATCTACCTCGGCGCGACGATCCAACTCCCGCCAGGCTACGACGAGCACCCGGCCGTGAAGTATCCGATCGTGTACTCGGAAGGGCACTTCTCGCTCAACGCGCCTGGCGGCGCACGCGAGGGCACGGGGGCGGCCGATCAGGCGCCGGGTCCCAGGCTGATTTGGGTCTCGCTTCAGCACCCGTCGCCCTACTACGACGACTCGTACGGCGTGAATTCCGCCAACAACGGCCCCTACGGCGACGCGATCATGCAGGAGCTCATTCCCGCGGTCGAATCCGGCGTTCGCGCGATTCGGGAGCCCTGGGCCCGCATCCTCACCGGCGGTTCGACCGGGGGATGGATCGCACTCGCCCATCAGGTGTTCTACCCGGATTTCTACGGCGGCGCGTTCGCGCTCTGCCCCGACAGCGTCGACTTCCGCTATCACCAGATCGTGAATCTCTATCAGGACCAGAACGCGTACTACCTCCCGGGTCAGAGCGAATGGGTGACGATCGAGCGCCCCGACACGCGACGGCCCGACGGCAATATCACGTCGATGATGAAGGACGAGAATCGGTACGAAGCTGTGGTCGGCGACCACTCGCGCTCCGGCGGTCAGTGGGACATCTGGGAGGCCACGTACGGTCCGGTCGGGCCCGACGGGTACCCGCAGCGGATCTGGGACAAGACGACGGGCGCCATCGACCGGACCGTGGCCGATTACTGGAAGCAGCACTTCGATCTGCGGAACATCCTCGAGACGAACTGGGCCACTCTCGGTCCGAAGGTCGCCCACAAGATCAACGTCTACGTAGGTGACGCCGACACGTACTACCTGAACATGGGTGTCCACATGCTGAACGACTTCCTGACGAACGCGGATCGGCCCAAGTGGTCGGGCGAGATCGTCTTTCAGCCGATGGCCCCGCACTGCTGGGGTCCGCGCGGAGCGGACCTCACGGCGAAGATCGTCGCGCAGATCACGACGTACGCGCCTGCCGGGGCGGACCTGACCAGTTGGCGGTACTAGCAGCGATTCCACGGGCACCGCCGGTCCGGGTCACCGGCTGCGCGCGTTGACGTCGTCGTACGACTGAATCCGGCCGGCCTCGACGTCGCGGACGAACAGACGAATCGGATCCAGTGCGCTCGCGCGACCGTCGGGACCAAGGAGTGAGCCCTGGTAGCCGTACCGAGCCCAGACCGATCGGATAAACGTGCTGTGGCCGTCGGTCGGCAGGGTGGCCACGTTACGCGCGAACGCCTCGAAGACGCCGTCCTGCATGAGGTACTGCTCCACATTCGACACGTAGAACGCCACCACCGTCGCGCCGTGGGCGCGGACGTACGCCCCCACCGCGCGCAGGGCCTTTGGGCCGGCGAAGTCCCCGACGATCGGGACGAGGAGGTTACTGGCCTCGAAGGCTTTTAGGTACTGGTAACTGGCCTCCGTGCCGAGGTACCCGCGGTTTTGACCCGCCGCGTCGGTGGCTTCCTGCAGGTCCTCGTACGACGGGAAGTCCGGGAAGAGCGGCGCGAACCGGTACCGGCCACCCCCGCCATTGAGGCCGTTGACGGCGAACGCCGGCGAGGCGGTGTACCGAAGGTTCGGCCCTTCGTTCAGGAACGCGGCGTAGATGATCTCGATCTGCGACAGGTCGTCGTTCGACAGCGCAAACCCGTGCCGGGACGTCAGGAGGTCGCGGATCGCGGCCAGGTTTTCCTGAAAGAGCGAGTCGCTCGCCGCGGTGCCGTCGAACGCCTTGAACAACTCCGCCGCGGTGGCGCTCGGCCCGAGGCCGGCCGGCCGGGGCCGCGAGAAGAGCCGCGACAGGAACGCGGCGCGGTCCGCGGACAACTCGAACAGCGCCTTGTACATCAGGTGCTCGAGCAGGTTGCCGCGACGGATGTCGACGATGAACGCCATCTGGGGATGGAGCGCGATGATGTAGGCAAAATTCTGGTCGGGTGCGACGCCGAGATACACCCCCCCGGACTCAGCCGTCCTGACCAAGCTCGGAATCACGTACTGGTAGGTCCGTTCGTTGGACACGAGGTTCTCGGACCGAAAGTAGCCGTTCGGCTCGGACATGTCGGTGACGATCCGCCAGAAGGCGCGATCGGTGAGCTCCGACGGCAGGACCTCGGCGGCTGCGCGCCCGGCGCGGCTGCCGGCGCTCGCCACCGAGACGGCGCAGGCCAGGGCGGACGCGAGTAGACGGCCTCGAATCGTCATGGCGGCACAGCGGCAGGCGCAGCCTAGCGGGAGTGCTGCAGCACCTGCCAGTAGTTCTGGATGCGGCCCTCGTTGAAATCACGAAGGAGGCCGGACATCGAATCGAGCAGGGCGACAGCCCGCGATCCATTTGGCGTCCCGCAACTATTGAAGCACGACCGGATGAACGTGCTCGCGTCGTCGAGCGGCAAGGTCGCGACGTTCCGGGCGAACGCGGGCCACACGCCGCTCTGGAAAAGATACTGCTCCACGTTCGAGGTGTAGAAGACCGACACCGTGGCCCCGTGCTCCGCCAGGTACGCCCCGACCGACCGCAGGGCTCTCGGTCCGGCGAAGTCCCCGACGATCGGGACAATCCGGTTGTCCTGTTCCATCGTCTTGAGCACGGCAAAGTTCGCTTCGTTCGCGAGGTACCCGCGGCTCATTCCCTGACCATCGGTCGCCATTTGCAGATCCTGATAACTCGGGTAGCGTGTGGGTCCCCCGCGGCCGTAGCTGTTGACGGCGTACGACAGCGTCGGTCCGACGGAGACGAAGCTGTCGTACACGTAGGCAATGCCGGCGGCATCGTCGTCCGACAAGGCGCTGCCGCGTCGCCGTGCCAGCAGATCCAGTAGGGCCCTCAGGTTGTCGTCCCTGAGGGCCGGGCTCATGGGCACGTTGAGGTACGCCTCGAAGAGCTCCAGTGCCGTCGAGGCCGGCGTCAGACCGGCGGGCCGCTTCCGAGAGAACAGGCGGGACAGGAACTCGGCCCGGTCGGCCGACAGCTCGAGGAGCGCCTTGTACATCAGGTGCTCCTGGAGGTTGCCGCGCCGGATATCGGTGATGAAGGCGATGCGCGGCCGCAGGGCCACGATGTAGGTGAAGTTCTGATCCGGACCCACGCCCAGGTACGTGCCGCCAGGCGGCACGGTTCTGAGCAGCTCGGGAATCACGTACTGGAACGTGTCCTCGTTCGAGACGAGGTTGTCGGACTGGAAGTACCCGTTGGCCTCGGAAAGGCTGTCCACCAGCCGCCAGAACTCACGGTCGCTCAGGCGAGCGGGGAGATCGTTTCTCTGGGCGGCGAGCTGCGGGCGTGCGAGCACGCCCAGGCCGGCCGGTGTCCCGATCCACACCGGAATCGCCAGGACGATTGCCAGCCAAGCCGCGGAGGTGCGGCGCCCGGTCATGGTGTGATCTGACGCTTTCCCGGTCCTGCCGGCCGGCCGGGGCTACTTGCAGCCCTGGGTGTCGGCCTGCATCGAGCCCAGCTCCGACTGGAGACCGCCCCGACCGCCACCGCTCGAGGACCGTATGAACATGCTGTGATCGTCGAGCGGCATGCTGGCGACGTTGCCACAGAACGCGGGCCACTTCCCGTCCTGCGTCAGGTACTGTTCGACGTTCGACAGGTACATCGCCATGACGAGCCCGCCGTGATCGCGTACGTATTGTCCCACGGCCCGCAGCGCCTTCGGTCCGCCGAAATCGCCGACGACCGGGACGATCAGGTTCTTCTCCTCCAGATCCTTCAGCACGTGGAAATTCTCGTCGTTGGCGAGGTAGGCGCGCGGGACGCCCGCCAGATCCGTGGTGGTCATGAGGTCGTAGTACATCGCCATGCTCGCACCGCGGCCGCCCGTCGACGTCGACGAGTTGTAGTTGATGCTCGGACCGTACCAGTAGAAGTAGTAGTAGACGTCGTCGATGATGCCTTTCTGGTCCTCCGGAGCCAGCGGGATGTGATGCTTCTTCGTCAGCAAGTCGATGATGTCCTGGCTGTTCTTCTTGAACGTGGCCTCATCGCTCGTCGAGACATCCCAGTACTTGTCCATGATGTCCTTGCCCGTCGACTGCGCGGTCAGCCCATTGGGCCGCGGCTTGGTGAACAGGCGGCCCACGAACTCCACCCGATCGGCAGAGAGCTCGAAGAGGGCCTTGTACATCATCTGCGTCCACAGATTGCCGCGACGAATGTCGGTGATGAACACCATCTTCGGCTTGAGCGCGGCAATGTAGCTGAAGTTCTGCTCTGGTCCGACGCCGAGGTACACGCCGCCCGGTTTGGTTCGGGCGACGAGGTCAGGAATCACCCACTGGAACCCCATCTCGTTCGACAGCAGGTTGTCGGACCGGAAGTAGCCGTTCGGCTCGGACAACTGCGCGCTGAGATCCCAGAACTCCTGATCGGTGAGGCTCGTCGGCAGAGCGGACGATCCCTGGGCGCGCGTGACCGGGACTGCGGCCACGAAGCCGAATACCAGAACGAGACCCGCTACGAAGACGGCGCGATGTCTGGTCATCACAATGGTCACCACTCTAACACGTGGGTTTACTTACCCTGCGCGCGTTGAATCGCGTCGCGCAGCGCCTGCAGCGACGCGGGCGATCCCGTGAAGACATTCTCCGGGAACCGGCTCGAGGCAATCATGTTCGCGTAGATCGGCCCGCTCTGATACAGGTTCAGGCCCATGCCGGCGAGGAACTGCAAGCGAAGATTCCGGTCGTGATTAATCTGCGCATCCGCCAGCCAACCCTTGAAGTCCGACGCCTGGCCGGCGAACGTCGAGAAGAGATCGATGGCAGAGTTGAAGCCGATTTCGCGGAGGGACTGCGCCATGGCTGCGTACTCGGGCCGGCGCAGGCGCGCCTCCATCTCGTCGACGTCGATCCGGGTCGGCTCGACCTGGCCCACGAGCACCAGGTCGTACCCCTGACCGTTCTGGGTGTTCCCGAACACGAGGGCGTTCGGGAACGCCTCGAAGAACGTGCCGACTTCGCTCTTCACGGCCGCCTCGTTGCTCTCGTAAAGCTGGACGAACAGCGTCACGACGCCGCCAGGATTCAAATGGTCCTTGACGACGTCGAAGAACTCCTTCGTGTAGAGCGTCGCCGCGCCCTTGACCCACGGATCGAGCGGGTCCGAGGTCACGGCGTCGAACTTCTGCCGCGTCGTCAGCAGGTAGTGCCGGGCGTCGTCGATGGTGACGTGCACCTTGGGGTTCTTGATGACCTCGAAGTTGTACTGTCCGAAGTACTCGTCCACGGAGGTCGGCACGAGCCTCTCGATTTCGGCGATTCTCTCGCTCTCGACTCCGACGCCGATGCTGACGGCGCCGGCCGTCACGCCCGCGCCGCAGCCGATGACGAGCACATCCCTCGGGTGCTCCGGGACGAGCGTCGTCAGGTGGCCGAGCATGCGTTGGAGGCGCATGTCCTGCGGCTCGCTCGAGGCCTGGACCTTGCCGGCGTTGTGGTAGTTCCGGACGCCGCTCGGCAACTGCGAGACGGCAACGAAGGCATTCATCCCCTCGCCGGTGTAGATGATGTCGCTCAACCCGATCCAGGTCGCCGCGTAGCGGCCGTAGGCGATGAGAATGCCGGGGACCTCCGGAACGTTGCGTGCCAGCCAGCCGGCGCCGCCCGTGCACGCGACGAGGACGAGCATCCCGACGACGTTGAACTTTCGGCCCGTGCCCTCCCCGCCGGCCACGATCGGCGCCAGCATGATGAGGGCCGACAGGGCGGCCACCACGATCAGGAGTTCCTCGGCACGCGGGCTGTGCAGGTACACCACCATGGCGAGACTGCCGACCGCGCCGAAAATCGCCCCGACCGTGTTGGCGGCATACACGCCGCCCACCAGTCGGGCGGGATCCTGCCCTTTGGTCGCCACCGAGGCGAGGGCGAGGGGGAAGCTCGCGCCCCACAGAATCGCGGGCGGAAGGACCGCCCACAGACAGCGCACGAAGTCGAGCTGCATCGTGAAGTACGGGCTCGTCGAGATCTGCGGGTTGATGGGCCAGTACGGAAGGGACTGCGTGGTGATGTAGGCCGTCCAGGCGATGCCGGCGCAGAGCAGCATCTGACACCAGCCGAGCGCCGCCCGCGGCCGCTCGAGGTCCCGCGCGAGCGTCGCCCCGATGCTGCTGCCGAGGCCGAGGCCGATGAGGAACACCGCCAGAATCTGCGAGAACGTGTATGTCGTCGCGCCGAACAGCAGGCCTAAGATGCGCGTCCAGATGGCCTCGGCCGCGAGCGCCGTGAAACCGGAGAGCGCGATGGTGACGTAGACCGCCCGCGCGCCGGAGGCCAGCTCGACCCTGGCCGCCGTTGTCGACAGCGGCTCATAGCGCGTAACCCTGGCGAGGAGGAGTCCGATGCCGGCGACGGCAATGTTGATCAGCACGGCGACGTACGTCGTCACGGCCATGTCGTACACGCGGAGCAGGTAGAAGCCCGCGAGCAGGCTCCCGACCACCGCGCCGGCCGTGTTGCCGCCGTAGAAGAAGCCCAGCCACGCCACTCCCTTTGGCGTCGTCTCGACCCACCGCGCGATGGCGGGCAGCGTGGCGCCCATCAGGAGTGTCGGCGGCAGGAGGCAGATCGCGGCGACGACGGCGCGGAGGAACGGTCCGCCCCCGATCATCGTGTACAGCCCATTCACCAGCGGCATGCCGAACAGCAGGACGAGCCCCATCGCGCCTATGCCGAGCTCGAGGCAGGCATAGACCTTGAGCGGATGGTGCTTGCGGTCGACGTAGCGAGGCAGCAGGAAACTGCCGAGACACATGCCGCCCATGAACGTCCCGAGGAGCACGCCCATCGAAATGGCGGACGACCCGACGACGAGCTGCAGGAGCTGCAGCCAGACGACCTCGTAAATCAGGGCCGCGCAGCCGCTTCCGACGAACAGGAGCAACAGAACGGGAAGGAAGCGGTGAGACGCATCAGCGCGGCCCTCGGGGCCGGTTTCCGGCTCGGTCATAGACGGCGAATCGTATATCAAGTGCCCCGGGGCCCGGGGGCGACAGGCGCCGGGGTTACACGTCGAGGCCGCCCGTGCGGCGACCTCGACGTACTGGTCTCGAGTAACGCTGGGCCTGAGCGAGTCTTGTTCAGCCGACCGGCAACCGATTCAGACTCCTGGCCGACTACTCGATTTCGTCCTTGATCGTGAAATCGAGATCGGCGTAGTCGTCCATCTCCCGGGCTTCGAGTTCCTCCGGCGACGGCGGCGGCGGTGGCGGCGGCTCGTCGGGTGGAATCGACACGTGCCGGTACCACTCGAACCCCGTGCCGGCCGGAATCAGCCGGCCCATCGTCACGTTCTCCTTGAGACCGCGCAGGTAGTCGACCTTGCCGGAGATCGAGGCCTCGGTCAGGACGCGCGTGGTTTCCTGGAACGAGGCGGCGGAGATGAAGGACTCGGTCGACAGCGACGCCTTCGTGATGCCGAGGAGCAGGGGCCGCCCCTTGGCCGGCATGCTGCCGTTGGCCAGGACGCGCTCGTTCTCCTCCTGGAAGCGGAACTTGTCCACCTGCTCCTCGATGAGGAACTCCGTGTCGCCCACCTCCTCGTCCTTCACCCACCGCATCATCTGGCGGACGATGACCTCGATGTGCTTGTCGTTGATGCCGACGCCCTGCAGCCGGTAGACCTCCTGAATCTCGTTCACGAGGTACGCCTGCAGTTCCTTTTCGCCGAGCACCGCCAGGATGTCGTGCGGATTACGCGGGCCGTCCATGAGCGGCTCGCCGGCGTGCACGCGGTCACCTTCCTGCACGTTCACGTGTACGCCTCGCGGCAGCGAGTACTCGCGCGCCTCAGCTCCCTCGTCGGGCACCACCAAGATCTTGCGCAAGCCCTTGACGATCCCCCCGTGGCGGACGACGCCATCGATCTCGCTGATGACCGCCGTTTCCCGTGGCTTGCGCGCTTCGAACAGCTCGACCACCCGCGGCAACCCGCCCGTGATGTCCTTCGTCTTCGTCGTCTCGCGCGGAATCTTCGCGATGACGTCGCCGGCGGTGACCGCGTCACCGTTGCCGATCATCAGGTGGGCATTCGACGGCATGTGGTACTTGTGCAGCACTTCACCCGAGGCGCCCACGATCTCAATCGCCGGCTGTTTCTTCTCGTCCGGCGAGTCGACGATGATGAGGCGGGACAGGCCGGTGATTTCGTCGACCTCCTCGTGGACGGTCACCTTGTCGATGATGTCCTTGAAGCGCACCGTGCCGCCCTGCTCGGTGAGAATCGAGAACGTATACGGATCCCACTCGACCAGGATTTGCCCCTTCTCGACGTGCTGACCGTCACGCACCTTGAGGCGGGCGCCGTAGACGACCGCGTAGCGTTCACGAACGACGCCCTTGTCGTCGACGACGTTGATCGAGCCGCTCCGGTTCATGACGATGAGCGACTTGCCCTCGCGGCCCTCGGTTTCGCGCCGGCCTTCGACGGCCTGCAGTGCCTCGAACCGCACGACACCCCGGTGACGCGCTTCGAGCGTCGACTGCTCGGAGACCCGCGAAGCGGTGCCCCCGATATGGAACGTCCGCATCGTCAACTGTGTCCCGGGCTCGCCGATGGACTGCGCGGCGATCACTCCGACCGCGAGCCCCCGCTCGACCATCCGGCCGGTCGCGAGGTCGCGGCCGTAGCACTTGGCGCAGACCCCGCGGCGGGCCGCGCAGGTCAACACCGAGCGAATCTTCACGCGCTCGATGCCTGCGTCCTCGACCCGCTCGGCCAGCGCCTCGTCCAGCTCGCCCGCGGCCTCGACAATCACCTCGCCGGAGGCCGGATCGACAATCGGCTCGAGCGCCACGCGCCCGATGATGCGGTCGCTCAACCGCTCCACTATCTCGCCGCCGGAGTCGATAATCGGCCGTGCTTCGATGCCGTCGAGCGTCCCGCAGTCGATCTCCGAGATGATGACGTCCTGCGCGACGTCGACCAGCCGGCGGGTCAGATACCCGGAGTCGGCGGTCTTGAGGGCGGTGTCGGCGAGGCCCTTGCGCGCGCCGTGCGTCGAGATGAAGTACTGCAGCACCGTGAGGCCTTCACGGAAATTCGACGTGATCGGCGTCTCGATGATCTCCCCGGAGGGCTTCGCCATCAGGCCTCGCATGCCGGCGAGCTGACGGATCTGCTGCTTGCTGCCGCGGGCGCCGGAGTCGGCCATGACGTACACCGGGTTGAAGCTGCGGCCCGACTTGTCGAGCGCCTCCATTTCGCCGAACATCTCGTCGGCGATCTTCTCGGTGACCTCCGACCAGATCGCGATGACCTTGTTGTAGCGTTCGCCGTTGGTAATCGCGCCGTCCTGGTACTGCCCCTCGACCTTGATCACCTCGTCCCGGGCCTGCTGAACGAACTCCACCTTCTTGGCGGGGATGATCAGGTCATCGATGCCGATCGAGATGCCTGATTTGGTCGCGTAGGTGAAGCCGACATTCTTCAGACTATCGAGCATCTCGACGGTCTTCTCGAGCCCGAACCGCAAATAGCAGAAGCGCACGGCCTGCTGCAGGCCCTTCTTCTTCAGCAGACCATTGATGAACGGCATCTCCCGCGGCAACGCGTTATTGAGGATGACGCGGCCGACGGTGGTGTTGATGATGCGATGGTTCACGACCTGCTCGTCGGTCTCGAGCACGTCCTGGGAGTCGCGGGACGCCGTCAGGTCAATCATGCGGCCCGTGTAGCGCAGGCGGATGGCCGACAGCGTCTCGACCTCGCCCATCTCGAGCGCGAGCA
>Ga0070732_10000700_pt1 | contig 19710 bp, 16 predicted proteins | sample Coa_R1_5_FD_66449 | JGI IMG/M metagenome (GOLD analysis project Ga0070732, IMG submission 66449) | Surface soil microbial communities from Centralia Pennsylvania, which are recovering from an underground coalmine fire - Coalmine... | ecosystem: Environmental > Terrestrial > Soil > Unclassified ... | reverse complement strand
CCATCACGCTGGCGACCGGAGTGGCGGTCGGCGTGCTGCCAGCCGTCCGTCAGTCCCGTCTGTCAATCGCCCCGGCGCTGAAGAAGGGCGAGCGCGGCAATACGCGCGGCGGCGATGATGGGCTGCGGAACGCGCTGGTCGTCGCGGAGGTCGGCTTGTCGGTTCTGTTGCTCACCGGAGCAGGCTTGTTCTTGCGGAGCCTCGTTCGGCTCGAGAGGGTCGACCTCGGAATCGCGGCACCTGTTGACCAGATCTTCGTGGTGGTGCTGTCGATCCCCCCTGCCGCGCCTGGTGACGCGAAGGACCACGCACGTGTGCAGCTCTTCGATCAGCTATTGGAGCGCGTCCGCCGGCAACCGGGCGTCACGGCAGCGGCCCTGACCGACGCCCGCATGCCGGACTACTGGACGGTCAGTGACACGTTTCAGGTCGAGGGCGAACCGTGGAGTGCACAGGCGTTCCCCTCGACGCCGCTGCCAAGCGTCTCCGATGGCTATTTTGAGACCTTGGGAATTCCTTTGATCAGAGGCCGCACATTTGATCAGCGTGACACGCCTGACTCGCCAATCGTGGCGGTGATCAGCTCCAACCTTGCCCACCGCTACTTCCCGACCGTCGACCCCATCGGGCGGTACTTACATGAGAGCAGCCCTGGGGTGCCGGGAGCTCGGCGTGTGGAAATCGTCGGGGTTGCGGGGGATGTGCCGTATGGCGGCCTGCAACGACCACCTGACCCCGTGTTCTATGAGCCCTTGGCACAATCCATGTCCAACCGGGTGTTCCTCGTCGTGCGTTCGAGCGTCGACCCGCACACGCTCGCGGCCGCGATCAGACGGGAGTTGCAAGGGCTGAACCCAGACATTGCGACGGCGAGGGCCGCCACGCTGAGTGAATATGTGTCCGACGAGGTGATTCCATCGCGCTTCCTGGCGCAACTCACGGGCGGATTTGCGTTGGTCGCGCTGGTCTTGGCCAGTGTCGGACTGTATGGCGTCATCTCGTACTTGGTGGGCGAGCGAACCCAGGAAATCGGCCTTCGACTCGCGCTTGGCGCCAGCCCACGCGAGGTTCTCGTCATGATTCTTCGGCGCGGAACCACGCTTGCCGTAGGAGGCGTGATAGTAGGCGGAGCAGCGGCCTTTGTGACGACGCGAGTCGCGGCGAGGCTGTTGTTCGACATTGCGCCCACGGACCCGTTGACGTTCGTCAGCGTCGCTTTCATCCTCTTAGTCGTTGCGATGGTCGCGTCATACCTGCCGGCACGGCGTGCGACTCGGATCAACCCGGTCGTCGCCCTTCGGGACGAGTAACGGTCAGAATCGACTGGGCGCGCTACGACCCGCGGGGAACCGCGGCATCGGAAGAGCTGCGTCTTGCGATGCGTGAGGTTACATTGTATAGTTCGCATGGAACTACATTGTATAGTTCTAATTCGACGGTCATCATGCCAGCGCATCTGGGCGAATTCGAACAACTTGTTCTCCTTGCGGTGCTGAAGCTGGACGACCAGGCGACCGGCGGGGCGATCCGATCGGCGATCGCGGACGGCAGCCAGCGTGTCGTGTGGATCGGTGCCGTGCACACGACGCTGGAGCGGTTAGAGATGAAGGGCCTCATCCGGTCCGGGGTCGTGCCGAGTGCCGCCCCCAGCGGGCGTCGCCGAAAGGTTTATGCCCTGCAGCCTGCCGGCCGCGCCGCCATCGCCCACGCCTATCTCACGTGGGTCCGCATGACGCGCGGTCTCAAGCCCAAGCTGGAATCGTCGTCGTGATGCCCAGATACCACGCGCCACCACCTTGGGCTAGGCGGCTCGTCATGGCCGTGCTTCCGAGCCACGATCGCGAATTCCTCATTGGCGACCTGGATGATGAGTTCGCTGCCCGGCGCGGTAGGGGCGATGGCGCGCTCCTTTGGTACCTCGCACAGGGTGCGCACGCCGCGTGGATGAGGCGGTTCGCAACGACGCTCGCAGACGAGCGCAATCCAGGTTCCGGAGGCCCTATGCTCACGTCGATCGCCTCGATCACCCCCGACCTTCGATCCGCCTTGCGGGGCTTCCGTCGCCAGCCCGGCATCACCGCGGCCATCGTCCTGTCTCTCGGTCTCGGGATCGGCACGGCCAGTGCGATGTTCTCCGTGGTTCGCGCGGTGCTCCTCGCTCCGCTACCCTATCGCGCGCCGGATCAGCTCGTCATGGTCTGGAGCAAGTGGGCGGCATTCGAGCACACCACGCTCGCGACCAAGGACGTGATTGACTTCCAGGCCGACTGTCGGTCAATCGACAAGATCGCGATGTGGACGACCCTGCACGTGACGCTAACTGGAGTCGGAGATGCGGCTCGCGTGACGACAGGGGTCGTGAGCGCCAACACATTCGACGTGTTAGGCGCATCCCCGCTCTACGGCCGCGTGTTCACGCCGGAGGAGGCCATCGCATCAAGCCAGGCGGGCCGACCGATGGTGGCAGTCGTCAGCTATGCCTTCTGGCACAGCATGCTCGGCGGTGATGTGTCCGCCATCGGCCGTCAGATGGCGATCAACGGTCAGCCTGTCGTCGTCCTCGGCGTGATGCCGACGCATTTCCGATTGCCGACAGACTTCAAGGAAGACGCCGCCGAGCCGACGGTCATGTGGACGCCCTACTACAACGACCCGTCAACGGCCGACCGAAACAACCACCGTTACTACGGCGCGGCCCGGCTGGCGCACGGCAACACCGTTCAGCAACTCAATCACGAACTTGCGACCCTGACCGCTGAATGGACGCGAACCGGTCTGTATCCGGCCGGGATGCACTTCACCGCCTTCGCGCAACCGATCGACGACGACGTGCTGGGCGCCGTGCGGCCGTCCATGCGGGTCCTCGGCGGCGCGGTCACGTTTCTCCTGCTCATCGCCTGTGCCAACGCCGCGGCGCTGCTGGTCGCGCGCGCCGAGGCCAGGCGCCGCGAGTGGACCACGCACGTCGCGCTCGGCGCCGGTCGATGGCGATTACTTCGTCTGCAATTGGCCGAAGGCGTGCTGTTGGCGCTCGCCGGCGGCGCGCTCGGCGTCAGCGTGGTGCTAGGTGCGAAACACGCGCTCGACGCGATTAGCTCGACGGCGATTCCGCGGGCCAGCGACGTCGCCATCGACTGGCGCGTCGTCCTGTTCATGTTCGGCGTCAGCGCGATGTCTGCGGTGTTGTGTAGCCTCGCGCCCGCCCTGCACGCCATCCGGTTCAGCGTCGTCGATGGCCTCAAGGACGGCAACGCGAACGTCTCGGCGGGACGTAGCCGTCTCCGTCTTCGGGCGCTGCTCGTCGTGACGCAGCTCTCGCTTGGCATGGCGCTTCTTGCCGGCGCCGGCCTCATGGCCCGCACGCTCTGGTCCATGCGGCGAATTGATCTGGGATTTCAGCCGTCCGGCGTCTTGACGGCCCGGGTGACGCTGCCGGCCACCCGCTATCAAACCCAAGACCAGGTGGACGCGTATGCAGACGCCGTGCTCACCCGCCTCCGAGGGCTACCCGGCGTGATCTCCGCCGGCATGGTGAGGTCCCTTCCGCTCGCCTCGTCCATCGGCGACTGGACGGCACGCGTCGAAGGCTACACGCCCCCGCCCGGCGACTCGGCTAAGGGCGACTGGCAGGTGGCCACACCGGGCGCCCTAGAGGCGCTCGGCGAGCGGCTGGTTCGCGGACGTCTGTTCTCGGAGGCGGACACGGCGACCTCGATGCCGGTCGCGTTGGTCAACGAAACGATGGCTCGCGCCTATTGGCCGGACGGCAATCCGATCGGCCGCCGCGTGCAGTTCGGCAACGACACGGCACCGTGGGCCACGGTGGTGGGGATTGTCGGCGATGTGCGACACAACGGTGTCACGGCGCCGGTCAAGACCAAGTTCTACTTGCCTTGGACCCAATTCGCGGTGGCGACAGGTGCCTCGCCACGGACGGACGGCACGATCGTGCTCCGTGGCGATCGGGAGCCGCTCAATTTCGCCGCACCGCTGCGGTCGGCCGCCGCAGCCGTGGATCCGAACGTGCCCGTGGCGGCGATCCGGCCGATGACGGAGGTCGTGGACACCGCGCTCACGGCACCGCGGCTCACGAGCGCGCTAATGGCCGCGTTTGCGGTTGTCGCCCTCCTGCTGTCGGCCATCGGCCTCTTCGGCCTGCTCGTGTATCTCGTCGCGCAGCGCACGCAGGAAATCGGCGTCCGGATGGCGATCGGTGCCGGCACGCCGCACATCGTTCGTCTCGTCCTCGTTGAGGGCCTGCGGATCGCCACCACTGGCGTCGTGATTGGCCTCGCGCTGGCGGCTGCCGGTACCAAGGCGGTGTCGAGCCTCCTCTACGGTGTGGCGCCGTGGGACCCGATGACGTGGCTCGTGGCTCCGGCGGTGCTAGTCGTGATCGCCGCGCTGGCGTGCGTGGTGCCAGCCGTACGGGCGGCGGCGATCGATCCGTTGCGGGCCTTGAGACAGACGTGAGGACGAGACCGTGCGCGTCTGAGACCTCCGGCTCCTGGCAGTCAGGCCGCTCGTGGCGGTCGCCGGGCTACGCCCCGCGCCACGTCACGACCCGGATCTGTTCAGCTTTGGTCATCTGGTCCCTGCCTGGCTCGAGCCAAGAATCAGAGAGCAGAATGTGTTACCCGTAAAGTGAGCCTTCACAAATGACTTGCGACCGTTTCGCAAGCAGCCGTTTTCATCAAATGCAGCAGAACTAAATTTCCGAGGACGTGATGAATGGCAAGAGCGTCCTTGTCTGCACCTACAATGCGGTTCTTAGCGGCCGTAGCCGCTATGCACGCCTCCTCCCTCCGCCTATGCTGTCGAGCGGCCGAAAACAGCCGGACTCGTGCTCGGTTACGGACATCGCTCAAATCAAGCTATCCGCTAAGGTGTCGAGAGACTCGCGGGAGCCCTGAGCGGACGTCGCCATCAAGCGGCTCCTTCCAGTCGGCACTGAGTGGTACTTGTCGGGTCACCCGGCGAGTGGGACAGTCAGGTTCGCGATGGTGCTTCAGCGCGCGTGCCTGATTCCCCTGCTACTCTCGATTGGATCGTCCGCTCAAATACCTCAGCCCAGTAGATCGGAACCGGCGGGGCCGCAAAAAGGCGCGGTCGCGCCCGCGCACTCCCGTGAGTTCTGGCAGGGCGTCATCCACCATGACTTCACGCCACCGGACGGAGTATCGGTTGCGGATCTCTCAAACGAACTGAGCGGGCTTCTTGGATCGCCGGACCCGGAACTACGCGACGAGACCGCATATACGGTCTTCGTTTCCTGGATTTACCAGAAGCGACTGATTGGGCCAGACGCGCTCCTCGCCTTAGCCGAGCAGTGGATCTCGAATCTGCAGTATGAGATAGGAACGCCGCCCTCCGACGCGGTCTTTCGAAGATCGTTCTCCGCCCTAGCGTTGTCCGTCGCGGTCGCGAGGGACAACGACGCCCCGGTACTGGACGCGGCCGCGTTCCGTCGTATTCTGACAGCCGCCCTCGAGTATCTACATTCCGAACAGGATCTGCGGGGCTACGATCCGATCAAAGGGTGGATCCACTCCGCCGCCCACACGGCGGACCTGCTGAAGTTCCTCGGCCGGAGCCGCTATTTGGACCCTGCGGACCAGCGCGCCATTCTCGACGGCATCGGCGCCAAAATGGCCGCCGCCACCGTCGTCTTCACGCATGGCGAGGACGAGCGTTTGGCTCGTGCCGTCCTCTCGCTCATCAATCGGCCCGATGCCGATCGTGAAGGGTTTCGGGCCTGGCTCACGCAAATCCGCCCGAAGCGCCTCACGGCGCCACTGCCGGCCGTGGAAGAACTGCGGGCCAGTCAAAACGTCAAGAACCTCCTTTCAAAGCTCGAGGTGGTGCTCTCGGTCGACCCGAAGCCCTCCGACGGGGCGAAGACCGCGCTCGAAGACGTCCGCAAGGCGCTGACGGCGCTGTTTTGACTCGCGTTACTTGCGATCGGTGCGATTCCGTGGACATGAGGGTCAGTCCTCAAGTCGAGGGTTGACCTCGTTGCCGGCCACGGCCCGGCCAACTCAAAGACGGCGACAGCGCGGGCCCCTGACTGGCAAGCCGGAACTCCGTCCCGGGGGCTACGGTCTGCAGACGGCGGTCGCTTGCACCATCCTGGTCGCGATGGCGTGCGCAGTCTACGCGCCGGTTCGGCACTTTGGGTTCGTCAACTGGGACGATGCCACGTACGTTGTCGACAATCCGCAGGTACGAGCGGGCCTGACGTGGACCGGGCTTCGCTGGGCACTGACGACTGGGCACGCGCCTTACTGGCACCCATTGACATGGCTGTCTCACATGGTCGACGTCAGCCTCTTTGGATTGGATGCGGGCGCATTTCATGTCGTCAATGTGGCCATCCATGCGCTCAACTCGATGCTGGTGTTCTTGTGGTGGCGCTCCGCCACGAAGGCAACCCTGGCGAGCTTCTTTGCTGGGGTCCTGTTTGCCGTGCATCCGCTCCACGTTGAGTCTGTAGCCTGGATTGCTGAGCGCAAGGACCTGGTGAGTTCTGCATTCTTGCTTCTCAGTCTCGCTTCGTATCTCTCCTATGTACGGGGGGGGCATTATCTATTGGTCCTGGCCACGTACTGCTTGGCTCTCATGTCCAAGCCGATGGTCGTCACATTCCCGGTCCTCCTGCTTCTGCTCGATTTCTGGCCCCTGAGGCGGGTGACGGCAGCGGATGATTCGGCACGGTGGTGGCCGCTGCTCCGTGAGAAGGTCCCCCTCCTCGCACTCGCGGCTGCCGCAAGCGTCGTAACAGTCGCCATCCAAGCACGCGTCGGGGCACTTCCCATCGTCGGTCGGATCACGTGGTCCGGTCGCTTCGCGAACATCGTCGTCGGGTACGCACGCTACTTGTGGATGACGGTCTGGCCGGTCAATCTCGGTGCGTACTACCCACTGCGCGGGTGGTCCGCAAGCGTGATCGGCCTTGCTGGCGGTCTGCTCGCGGTCTTGACCATTGCGTGCTTCCTCGGTCGCCGCCGGTACCCGTTTCTCTTGATTGGATGGCTGTGGTTCCTGGTCGGCCTCGCGCCCGTAAGTGGCGTGGTCCAAGCCGGCGGCCAGTCAGTCGCTGACCGCTTTGTGTACCTGCCGCTTGTTGGACTTCTAGTGGCGGTCGTGTGGGGTGCGATTGGCCTTCTCGAGGGGCGTTCTGAACGGATGAGCCGCCTTGCGGCCGCTCTCGTCGCGTTGATCGTGATAGGCGCCGCGGTGCTTGCACGCGGCCAAGTGATGACGTGGGCAGACAGCGAGACCCTCTGGAGGCACGTGCTGACCGTGACCGAGCCCAGCTCCAGAGCGTATGAGAACCTTGGCCAAGCCCTCAGGGACAAGGGTGAATTCAATGACGCGATCGCGGCTTATGAGAAGGCTATCGCTGTGCCGCAGGGTCCCGGCGACGCATCGTCACCGGCACAGCTCCGGGATTCGCTCGGAATCACGCTGGTCCAGGCGGGACAGACCGCCGCTGCCGCCGCCGAACTCGAGAAGGCAGCCCAACTCGACCCCGCTCTTCCCGAGATCCGCGTGAACCTGGGAAACGTGCTCGCAAGCCTGGGGAACTTCGCTGCGGCGGAACCGCAGTTTCGCGAGGCCATTCGTCTCGATCCGGAGATCGCCGAACCCCGAGTGGGGTTAGGGAACGTGTGCCTCGAACGCGGGGATCTCGACGAGGCCGTCAGCGAGTACCGCGAGGCGGTTCGACTGGCGCCAAGGCTAGCCCAAGCGCACAGTGGTCTTGCTGGCGGACTTGCGGCGCAAGGGGCTCTGGATGCCGCTATCGCGGAATATCGGGTCGCACTGGGCCTCGATCCGAATTCCTTTACGGCCCACCTGAACCTCGGCCTCGTGCTCGCTCGGGAGGGGAAAGCGGCCGCCGCGATTTCGGAGGTCGAGACGGCCCAAAGACTCGATCCGAGTTCCATTGCCGCGCGACAAGCGTTGGCCTCGCTACGTCGCTCTCGACAGTGACCTGTGCGTTTCGCACCCAATCGAGTGCATCAGCCGGGCGTCCCGAGCGATGGCACATCCGAGTGTCTTGTGACCTCCTCGGTGACGACTTGGGTGTTGTCACATGGCTACTCGGGGCGACTCTTGCAGGTCGCTGGAGAGAACGCGCGAATTGGCTCGGAGACAGGGAGACTATCTGGCGGCCTTTCGCCTGTTTGTGTTCTTCTTCGTCTCCCTTCTAACTCCTTCGGACTCTGAGGCTTGCCACGACCGGCGCCGGTTCGACGGCGCCTCGGTTGCCTCCGTCTTCGTCCTGCCCGGCGTGGTGATGCGCCGACTCTTGCGACTCTCAATCGTCTGTTCAGCCCTTCCCCTCGCTGAGTGAGCCCGAGGAATGCGCTCGGCTAACAAGACCCCAGACCGGCAAGATGGAGTTGACAACAACGTTGTCACATCGCTAACATTGTCGTCACGATGGATGTCCCGGTCCCGACGCTCGGCGAGTTCGAGATCATCGTCCTTTTGGCCGTACTCCGCTTGGGCGAGGCCACGACGCTCGCGTACGGTTCGACGATTCGCGACGAGATCGAGCGCCACGCCAATCGACGCATCGCACGCGGGGCGATCTACGTCACGCTCGATCGACTGGAAGAGAAGGGGCTTCTCGCCTCCAAGCTGAGTGAAGGTACGCCGGCTCGGGATCAACGGCCGAAACGTCTCTTTAAGGTGACCCGCGGCGGCCGCCGGTCGCTCGTCCAGGCTCTGGAGCTGATGAACCGGCTCCAGCAGGGTCTGACTCTTACGCCGGTCCGTCGGTGAGGGCCAAGCCGCTCTCGTGGCGGGTCCTCGCTCGGCTGCTCCGCCGAAGCGTTCCCCCATCGAACCTCGACATCGTTGTGGGAGACCTACTCGAAGACTTCAGACGAGACCGACTCAGGATCGGCCGGATTCGGGCGGAGTTCCACGTCGCACTGGGCGCCCTCTCGATTGCTCGGTCTTATCGCCGAGCGGCGGTCGATCGACATCACCCTCACGGTTCCTCGGCCCAGCTGGTGGAGCCGATGTGGCGGGACGTGATGAACGCCTGGCGCCGCTTGGCGCAAACCCCGCTCCTCACGGTGGTGGCCGTCGTGACCCTCGCCCTCGGGATCGGCGCTAACGCGGCGATCTTCTCGGTGATGGATGCGGTCATGTTCCATCCCTTGCCTTACAGCGACCCCAACCGTCTGTTTCAGCTCTGGTCGACGCACCCGGACGGCTTACGCACGCTTTCGGTCGGAGCCGAGGCCGTCCGAGACTGGGCGGTTCGCGACGACGTCTTTTCGAACGTTGAACCGTATGTCCAAAACTCGGTCACGCTGATGACCGACAGCGGTGCCAGGCAGGTCTTCTCGGCTCGCGTCGGCGGTGGCCTGATGGCCATGTTGGGAGTGCGCGCGCAGCTCGGACGTCGAATCGAGGCCGCGGACACGCAACCGGGGGCTGAGCCGGTCGTCGTCCTCAGCGATGGGTTGTGGAGACAAGTCTACGGTGCGGACCCCACCATCCTCGGTCGACGGGTGGGGATTGACGCCGCGGTGAGCACGGTCGTCGGCGTTATGCCGCCCAGCTTTCGGTTTCCGTTTTCACGGCAGCAACTCTGGCAACCTCTGCCGCCGGCGTCGACCCGCCCAACCGGCCGGGCGCCAAACTATTTTGTCCTCGTGCGTCTTGCTCCCGGTTTGACGCGACCGCTCGCTCAAACCCGCCTCGATGCCGCCAACACCTCGAACCGTGCGCCCGGTAGGCCGGCGGGATCGAGAATCACCATCGAATCGCCCCTGGCGGGGCGCGTGGCAGGCTCGACCCGGCAGACGCTGCTCATCCTGATGGGGGCCGTTGGACTCGTGCTGCTCATCGCGTGCGCGAATGTGGCCAACCTGCTCCTCGAGTCGGCCTGGTCGCGTGCGCGGGAGCAAGCCGTTCGGATCGCACTCGGCGCGACCCGTGGCCGCCTCGTTCGCACATCCTTCTTCGAGAGCGCCTTCCTTGTGACGCTGGGCGGCATCGCCGCCCTGCTCCTGGCGACGTGGGCGGTCACGATTGTTCGGCCTGATCTGCCCGCTGACCTGACGGCGCTCGGGCCGAGCGTCGTGGAGGTGAACGGCGATGCTGTGCTCTTCACGGGCGCGCTCCTCATAGCCGCGGTGGTCCTTTGTGGTACCTTGCCCGCGCTGCGAACTTCCGCCGGGGCCGTGACCGGGATGCTCCAGTCAGGGGGCCGCAGTCTGACCCTGTCGCGGAGCCACACGATCGTCGGCGGGACGTTCGTGGTTGTTCAACTGGCGGCGTCCACGGCTCTCCTGACGGGGGCGATGCTGTTGATTCATTCGTTGATCCATGTCGTCAGTGTCAACCCAGGGTTCGATGTGCGCGGTCTGGTCGCCATAGATCTGGTCCTGCCGAGTTGGAAGTACCCCACTCCAGCCGCGAAAGAAATGGCGCTCGACCGGATCGGCGACGAGCTTCGCCGGGTGCCCGGGGTGCGCGAGGCGACGCTGACCGCCGGGATCGCGCCAACCGGAGGTGGGCTCACCGCGGCCAGGGCGGTGGAAATCGACGGCCAAGGTGTGGTGCTGGCGGATCGGACGCTGTACATCCCCGTCACGGACGTCGATCCAAACTTCTTTGCCACACTCGGCATCCCGATCGCGCGGGGGCGCGCTTTCGACTCGAGCGACCGCGCAAACGCGCCCCTCACGACCATCATCAGCGAGTCACTCGCGCGTCGCTTCTGGCCACGGGAGAATCCCATCGGCGGTCGATTGCGTCTCGCCGCGGATGCGCCCTGGTACACAATCGTCGGAGTGGCCGGCGACGTCTATCAATTCGACATCGCGCAAACACACGGCGGGTACGCCATGTATTTTCCGCGCTCACAAGCGACAGATATCCCCACGCAACCGACGTTGGTCTTTCGGGCCAGCGGCAGTCTCACTGCCGCAATCGGGTCGATGCGGGCCCAGCTCCGTGGGATGGACCCGGAGCTGCCGATTCAGTCGATCAGCACGGTCGAGGATCTGTACGGACAGTTCTTCTCGGGGTCTCGCTTCTATGCCGCGCTGATGAGTGGGCTTGCGTTCGTAGGCCAAGTGGTGGCGGCGATCGGTTTGTTTGGGGTTCTGGCATCCCTCGTCGGGCGGCGCCGTCGCGAGCTGGGGATCCGTCTTGTGGTCGGAGCCTCCCCAAGTCAGGTGGTGCGGCTCGTCTTACGTCACGCGGCCGGGTTGTGCGTCATCGGTCTCGGTGCCGGCATCGGGCTTGGCATCGTCATAGGACGGCCCCTGCGCGCGGTGCTCGTGGACGTTTCGCCAGCGGACCCGTGGGCGTATGTCTCCGTGTGCGTGATGCTGGCGCTTATCGCGACAGCAGCGGCGTGGATTCCCGCCCACCGAGCGGCACGCATCGACCCTGTCCGGTCGCTCCGCTTTGAATGAGAGGATCGGGTACGTCCGCTGTGAGGGCTCAGTACTACTTTGTTAGATCTGTAGCTTGACGTTTTTCAGGGCTTCGATGCGGCAGAGATGGCGGCTGCGCAAAGAGTAGGCGGTAAAGATTTCTTGGACGACGGCCGCAAGGCGGGAAACGTGAGCGAGGCGGCGGCGCGCCGGTTGTCGGCCGCAGGAAGTTGTAGGTGTGGCGACCCGGAAGACTCGGGTGCCAGGGAGATCGGCCTTCTCAGCCAACCTCACGGTGACATCAGCAAGTGAACGAAGACAGGATAGAACGAGCCGACGAAGGACGTTGTACTCATCACGGGCGGTCCGCTGAGATTAGGGCCAGCGCGGCGGTCGGGCGGGCTGCGCCGACAAAGAGTGCCAGTCTGCGCGGTCGGCGAGAACACGTCGATGACGACCGCGCCGTCCGGGCCTGCCATAGCCTCGTGGGCGATGTCACTCGGAATCTCGTACGTGTCGCGACGAGCGAGGTTACCCTCCCAGATCGGTAGCGGCGCCATGCCAGCCAGCGAGCGGAACGCACTCGTGTCCGGGTGGTCCTGACTCTTGGAGATGAGACGCGGTACGTTGGAGGAGTTAATCCTTGCCCTCGATCTTGTCCTTTAAGTGCTTGGCAACCGCCTCGGCTGTGCTCTGCTTCCCGTGCGCTGAACTGCTCTTGTCCACGCTGTATGAAAAGACGACAACAGAAGTCTTGAGGTCACTCACGACAACACTGGCTTCTTCGCTTGAGTGAATGTCGCCCTTCAGAAAGATCTTCGCCGCTCCAGCTTTCTGAGACTCCGCGTGGCCTGAGATTTCGAAATCCGCAAGGCTCCGGTCGGCGACGACTTGTACGGGGACCTTCTTAGCCTCAAACGCAGCCTTCAGGTAATCGTCAAACCCGTTCTCCATCGCAGAAACAAAGACCTTGGCGCCGGGGGGGATTGAGGGGACGCTCGAAGTCACGGCCTCGTCGCCACCGCCTTTATCCATGCGCTCTTTGATGTGCTTCGCGACCGATTCCCCGGCGCTCTGCCTTCCCCGAACAGAATTGCCGGTATGGTAGGAGTACGCGAACACGACTTTCTCAGACTTCAAATCGACGATCTTGATGCTCGCTGTCTCAGCGGTTGAGGTCGATCCGGTAAACAACGTCTTCGCCCAGCCAGCCTTGTCGGTCTCGGACACCCCGGTCAACTCGTAGTCTGCTTTCTCCCGCACAGTGACAACGACGACGGGTACCTGCTTATTTTGAAAGCCCGCGATCACGTATGTGTCGAATCCGTTCGGCATCGGCGCGACGTAGATTCTTGCGCCCTTCGGCAGCGGTTCATCTGGAAGCATAGTCGCTGGTGCCTGTTGCGGAGACTCCGCCGGTGCGACCCGAACCGGCCCAGCCGAGAGAATCCCGCACAACGCGACCACCGCGATCACCGTTCCAGCGACCGAGCGAATCTTCATTGGGACCCTTCTGTTGTCACGCGGACGAGTAAACGCCGCTGCCTGACAGACGTTAGGCCTCGAACGGCCTTAGCGTCAACTGGGTCGAGTCAGGCCGTGACTTCGAGCGGCCCTACGTTTGGCCGGCGGCGATCCCGGGCCTGATCGGCCGAGGATCAGTCAACCGAACACCGACCAAGCCCCCGAACTAGACGACCTCCTGGGGTCGCTCGTGCTAGCTGAAGCCGGTGAACCAGCTCGCGCGGAGGAAGGAACTACCCGACGGATCCCGGCCGCGTCTTCGCAAACCCGCAATCTACCCCCGTGGCCCCCACCGGCTGCTCAGTGACGGCGGTGAGAAGAACTGAAAGAATACCCGCCTCGAGAGCCACTTGCTTCACGCGACAGACGCCCGTCGGAACGTCGTACTCGGAACAGATGACCGGCGCGCGTCCATTTTCGGGCAGGCACACTGATCGTCCGATGACTCGACAGTAGGGGTTACTGGTCACGACGTAGCTTCGGAGAACGAGCTATGGGCTGTGGAGAAAAGTGCTCGACGGAGGCAAGCTCCACGTTGCAGCATTCTGTGGGCTTGGCTCGGCGCGGTCAAGCAGTAGGTTGAAGTACCAGTTATAGGTTGAGTTTTGGATCCACTTCGTGCAACGAATGGCTTTGCGGCTAGCGGCAGGCCAAGGCCGCTCTCTCGGCGACGAGGCCGGTGAAGTAGCGACGTACCACATCAACCTCGAGGTCCGTCACGCTACGCTTGCGGATAGAGACGGCGCGCGCCTGGTTTCAAACCGAAGGTCGGCCATCGTCTCGTCGATCGCGCGCCGCGTGCGACTGGGGTCGACAGCCGGTGAGGCGCCGCGGCGGGACCATCCGACCTGTCTCATCGCCCGCTCGCGCCCAGCGGCAAGTCCCCGTGGAGAATTTGGCTGGCAAAGAGCGCCCGCAGCCCAAGCGCGGTGGGCGAATAGACCCGGCGGGATGGGCCGCTCGTCGGCCCCTCCTCGAGTTGGGACGTCACATATCCTTTCTGTTCCATCCCGCGCCGCGGTTCATCGCCCTCCTGGACCTGCGCGCATCCGCCTGAACCGCCTTTGACACGTCGGGCTTCGCACACACCTATGGACATCGCATAGGTGCTTTGCTATCTTCATATGCGATCGCCAAAGGAGATCCGCGTCCCGTGACGGTCCCGAAATCGGACATCCTACAGGGCACGCTCGACCTGATGGTGCTCACGACGCTCGATGCGATGGGGCCGCTCCATGGCTATGGCATCGCCCGCCGCATCGAGCAGCTCAGTGAGCGCCTGCTCCAGGTCAACGACGGCACGATTTACGCCTCGCTCGTCCGGCTCCAGCAGCGTGGCTGGATCGCCGCCGCCTGGGGCACCTCCGACAACAACCGGCGCGCAAAGTTCTACCGCCTGACGCCCGCTGGAGGGCGTCAGCTGAAGGCCGAAACGGCCGGTTGGAATCGCGTGTCGCTCGTCATCGGACGGTTCCTGCGGCTCGCCTCGCGCGGGACATCATGATTGCGCGCCTGCGGGCGGTCGTGATCCGCGTGCGCGACTTCCTCTTCAGACGGCGAGGCGACGAGGACTTCGACGCCGAGATGGCGTCACACCTGGCGCTGCTCGTCGAATCGTTCGAACGGCGCGGCCTCTCAGCAGACGCCGCGCGCCGCGCGGCCGCGCTTCAGTTTGGAGGACCAGTGCAGACCATCGAAACGCAGCGTGACCAGCGAGGACTTCCGGCGCTCGACGCGTTGCTGCAGGACATCCGCTACGGCTGGCGCATGATGCGCAAAGCGCGCGGCCTCACATTCGTCGGGCTCGTCACGCTGGCCGTGGGTATCGGCGCCACCGCCGCGATGCTCTCCATCATCGACGCCGTGCTCGTGCGCGGGCTGCCGTACCCGGGCGCCGACCGGCTGATTGACACGACGGGCGAAGATCAGGCGCGAGGGCTCACGGGCCTGGGCGTCTCGTTCACGCGGTACCACTTCATTCGTGAGCGATCGAAAACGCTGGAGGCCTTTGGCGTCTACGCGTCGGTGTCCGTCAACCTCACGCAAGGCGGCACACCCGAGCGCGTCCAGGCAGCTCACGCCACCCAGAGCCTCTTCGATGTCCTCGGCGCCACGCCCGTCGTCGGACGCGGCTTTTCGGAAGCCGAGGAACGCGAAGGCGGACCGGACGTCGTGCTGCTTTCGGACAGCCTCTGGCACAGTCACTTCGGCGGCGACTCGGGCATCGTTGGCCACACGATCTCTCTCGACGGACATCCGGTGACAGTCGTCGGGATCCTGCCGCCGGACTTCACGTTCCCGTTTGTCACGCCCGCACCGCAGGTCTGGCTGCCCCGCGTCGACGACGATCCGGTGTTCGACAAAGGCCGCATTCGCGCCGGCGCGGCGTACCTGACAGCCTACGCGAAACTCCGTCCGGGCGTGTCGCTCGGAGCCGCCCAGACCGAGATCGATGCGATCGGCCGCCAGTATCAGGACACTTTCCCGGGCCAGGCTGATAACGCGCCGGGTACCGGCTTGCGAGCCGGATGGCTCAAGACCACGCTCGTCGGAACCACGACCGTCCCCCTCGAGGTGTTGCTCGGCGCCGTCGGCCTCGTTCTGCTCATCGGCACGGCGAATCTGGCGAGCCTGATCCTCGCGCGAAGCGCGTCCCGCCGCCGCGAGCTGGCGCTGCGCCGCGCGCTCGGCGGCACCGGACGCCGCGTCGCACGACAGTTGCTAGTCGAGAGCCTGATGCTGACCTCTATCGGCGGGGTGACCGGCATCGCGCTCGCGTACGGCGTGCTGCCCGCGCTGCGTTCGCTGCCCGCCGGAACGCTGCCGCGGGTCGATGACATCCACGTCAGCAGTGCGGCCGTTTGGATCTCGCTGGCGTTGTCGATGGCAATCGGCGTGCTTTTCGGTCTGTTGCCGGTGCTTCAGACACAGGGCACTGATCTGCACCTCGCCTTGCGAGAAGGTACTCGCGGATCGACCGATGGCGCGGCCGGCGGCCGCCTGCGGCGCGGTCTCGTCATCGCCGAAGTCGCGGTCGCCCTCGTGCTCGTCAGCAGCGCCGCGCTGCTGCTGAGGAGTTTCGTCAACCTGATGCGCGTGAATCCGGGGTTCGAGGCCGCGAACGTGCTGACGGCGTCGGTCACCATCCCGGTTGCGCGGTATCGGACGGCCGTTGAACAAACCGAGTTCTTTCGGCGTTTCGCCGAACACGTGGAGGCGCTGCCATCGGTCGAGGCCGCCGGCGTCACCAGCTACCTGCCCATCAACGGCGGCACGCGTTTCGTCAGCGTCTGTCCGCAAGGCACGGTGTGCCGCGGCATCGGCAAGGACCCTATCGCCGCGCTCCGCCAGGTGACGCCCGGCTACTTGAAGGCGATGGGCATCGCCGTGACACAGGGACGTCCGCTCGACTCGCACGATCTCGCGGGAGCCACGCGCGTCGGCATTCTAAACGATGTGGCCGCAAAGGCCTTCTTCGGCGACGCGAATCCCATCGGCCGACACGTGATGATCGTTCGCGGCAGCCTCGACACTGAAATCGTCGGCGTGGTGCCGAGCGTCCGATTCCTCGGTCTTGCGACGCCCTCGCGGCCGGAACTCTATGTGCCGCAGACGCAGTTTCCCTCGCCGGCAATGTCGCTCGTCGTCCGCTCGCCGACCGGCGCGGACTCACTCGTGACGTCAGTGCGGACCGTGCTCAGGGAACTCGACCGCGATGTGCCGCTCGCAAATGTCATCGGGATGGAAGACGTCGTCTCCGCGTCGATCGCGCAGCCGAGGCTGACGACCGGGCTCACCGGCGTCTTTGGGATGATCGCACTTGTGCTGGCCGCGATCGGCACTTACGGCGTGATGGCATATTCCGTGTCGCGCCGGCGGGAAGAGATGGCGCTGCGATTGGCGTTGGGCGCGACGCCCCGAAACATTCTGACGATGGTGACCGGCCAGGGCCTGAGGCTGGTGGCATTCGGTGTTGCGATCGGGCTGGTCGCGTCGATCGGGGCCACGCGGTTTCTGACGACGCTCCTTTTCGGCGTGGACGCCTGGGATCCAGCAACCCTGGTAAGTGTCACCGGGATTCTTGTCGTCGTCGCCACGGCCGCTTGCTATCTTCCGGCACGGCGCGCCACGCGAACGAACCCTGTCGCCGCGCTACGCGGCGAGTAAGACGCGTCCGCACTGGACGGCCTTAGTCAGTCTCGACCACGTCCGCGAGATCCGACAGAGGCCGACTGGTGAACGTGGGCTCGTCCTCGCTTGGTGCGATCATACGGCGGAGCCGCACGCTCAAGGACGCCATGGCGGAGGACGTCCGTCCCACCCCGGCAGCCTGTCCGCTTTCGCGACGCGGTCAGCCGTTCAGTGCGGCGTGGAGACCTCGCCATGTGGCAGACCGCGAAGACGCTCGGCGTCTCCGCTCGACCCCGCCGCTGGTCACCGGCTGAAGACCGGTCGGGACGCTTGTTAACGACCTGCCAACCTCAGGCGTTGTATGGGTAGCATTCAACGAAGGAAACCAACGCATGGGGTCTGACATCATCATCGTACCGTTCATTTTCAGCACGATCGGGTTCATCGTCTGGGTTGTGGTCAATGGGTGGCAGCGGCGGCAACAAATCAAGCAACTGACGGACTTCAACAGTCGCCTGCTCGATCGAATCGGATCGGTGAAGGACTTCAGTGACTTCCTTCAAACTGACGGTGGGGCGAAGTTCATGGACCGTGTCGCGGCTGGCGGAACGCCTCCGGACGTGCGGATGACGATTCTGCGAGCCATACAGACGGGACTCGTGCTCTTGGCGCTCGGCGCAGGGCTGCTTGTGCTGTCGTGGATCTTCAGGGAACGGTTTCCGTTCGCCGAGTCTGAGGTCTTCACGGTTACAGGCGTGATCGCCATTTCGCTTGGGATCGGTTTTCTCCTTTCCGGCGTCGCCTCCTACCGTCTCGCCAGCGGCCTGCAGCGCCGGAACGATGGATGAGCACGCGTTTCAGTTGTTCTATTCAGCAACGGCCAGGCCTCTTCGGGCATATGTGGCTCGAGTCTTGGGCGATGTCAACGAAGCCGACGACATCGTTCAAGAGAGCTTTCTGAAGTTGCTACGCCTGCCGGCGGCGCCCGATGATCCGCAGCAGCTCCGGCCGCTTCTGTTTCGGATCGCTAGCAATCTCGTGAACGATGACTGGCGACGCCGGCGCCGTGCGACGAAGGCCGCTGAGGCACACACCTTCGAGTCGAACCGGCCCAATCCGGATATGGCGCTGCGGCTCGATATGACCCGAGTATTTCAGCAGCTCAACATGCAGCAGCGCCAAATGATGTGGCTGGCGTATGTTGAGGGTGCCGACCACCGGGAGATCGCGGCGGCGCTCGGCCTCCGCGAAGGGAGCGTGCGTGTGCTGCTACATCGAGCACGCCGGAGGCTGGCCTCGCTACTCCAGGCGGTCACGCCGCCAAGAAGCAATCATGGCTGATGAATACCTTGAACGAGAGAACGAAATACGGGCGTGGATGGAGGAATTGGCCACTATCCCCCTCGACGCGAACCCCTTGGTCGATGCGAGAGAGCTATGGTTGAAGGCAGAGTTGCTCAAGCGGTGGGATACGCAGCGACAAGTCATCGCACCCATCGAGCGGGCCGAACCCGTGTACATCTTCATCGGCGTGGCCGGAGCGCTCGTGCTACTCGCGTGGCTGTGGAGATCCGTGCCCGCTTCGACGAACACCCTCACCTTCGCCACCATTCTCAGTCTCGCGCTGCTTGCGGCGGCCGCTATTGTGACTGTGGCAGGTCTCATGGTGGAAGGTTCTATTGCCGAACGCAGTCACGTCCGCCCGCAAGACCCACACCTGAATCGCCCGGGATGGTAGTCAGGACCGTTGCGCCCTGTGGCAAAGGGTCGCTCGCAGACACTTAGGAGATCTGGTCGCGATCCGATCGAACCGCAAAACGCGCGCGCCCTTGGGTACGGCTACTTGGACGATTAGCATCGATGCCGCCTGTGCTCTCCGGGCGGCCTTGGACTCCTGATCGAGCTCCGGCTGGCGGGAGGCCGTCAGAAAGGAATCCTGTTCCCGTGGAGACGCATCAACATCGCTGCCTCGCGGGTCCCAGCCCAAGCCGAATGGCCGCGCAGATGACAAACGTCGTGCGCCTCGGACGCTCGCCTCTCAGTCGACGGTTCGCCAAGCCACCATCGGATCGACCTCCGTCGCCCGATACGCAGGCACGAAGGTGCCGACGGCACCGATACCCAGGACAAAGGCCACCGCAGCGCCGAATGACCAGGGATCAGTCGCGCCGACGCCGTACAGAAAGCGCGTCATGAGGCCGGCCAACACCCACGCGCCGAGTGCCCCAAGAGCAATGCCGGTAATCGTCAGTCCTAAGCCCTGCCGCATCACCATGGTCAATACGTCGCGTCGCTGGGCACCGAGAGCAAGGCGCAAACCAAGCTCGCCGGTGCGCTGCGTAACGCCATGCGAGATGACACCGTACAAGCCGACGCCCGCCAACACCAGCGCGAGACCTGCCATGGCAGCCAGCAGCGTCGTCCTCAGCCGTGGCTCGGCGGCTGCTGCCGAGACTACGTCGTCCAGAGTTTGGACGTCGGAGACGGCCAACGACGCGTCTTCGGCGAGGATCACGCGACGTACGCCGCCCGCCAGCGCGAGCGGATCGCCACCGGTCCGAATCGCCAGATACACCGAGCGAAACGGTTGCTGTGCGTAGGGCACGTAGATCGCGCCGTCCGGAGCCGCGTCTAGGCCCCCATA
>Ga0070732_10000699_pt1 | contig 19750 bp, 14 predicted proteins | sample Coa_R1_5_FD_66449 | JGI IMG/M metagenome (GOLD analysis project Ga0070732, IMG submission 66449) | Surface soil microbial communities from Centralia Pennsylvania, which are recovering from an underground coalmine fire - Coalmine... | ecosystem: Environmental > Terrestrial > Soil > Unclassified ... | reverse complement strand
CCGGTCGGCGAGTTTGCGCGTACGCTCCGCCTTCACTGCCTCGACGGTCGATTCCAGGCTCGACAGAATGAGGAAGATGAAATCGCCGCGCTCATCGCGGATGATGTAGGAGCGCAGGCCGTGCGTGAGAAATTTCGGCAAGGCCATCATTTCCGACATGCGGCAGGCGAGGACAACGGGCACGTCGGGCAGCAATTGTGTGAGTTGGGTGAAGGCAGCGAAACTATCCTCCGTGGTGGGAAACGTTTGCGAAAGTAAGACAATGTCCCAGCGATCCTGGGCGGCCACGGCCAGAAGCTCGTTCGCGTTGGTGCAAGTTCGGGCTTCATTGCCCCCTATCGTGAGATAGAGTTGGAGCAAATCTGCTTCCGATTCACTGTCCCATCCAACCAAGGTTCGCACCGGTCTGTCCTTTCGATCAATCGAAGCCCGGCAAGGAATGCCGGAGATGTCCATTCAGCGGAGCGGGTCAAAAGAATGAAGATCGGCGGGGTAATCAAGCGGGGAGCCCAAGCGACCAGATGGAGCCCGTCGCTTGCGCCCCCGGGGCTCCATCCGCGGTTGCTTGAGCCGCGATCCAGTTCACTTCCCATCCGGATGAGAACATTATGAGGAATCAAGTGCCTGACTGCAACGGTATGGCCGCCAGCATTTGGCGAAAGGCAACGGCGACCGGTTGCGGCTCGTCGGCCCTGCAAATGGGCGAGCTGATGGCAATGCGCTTGGCCCCGGCCGCCAATACGGCCGACACATTGTCAAGCGTGATGCCGCCCAACGCAAAGGCGGGAAGACAGGTTTCGGCCGTCGCCTGATGCACAAACTCCAGACCGGGAAATTCGTCGAACGATTTGGTATGTGACGGAAAGACCGGGCCAATGCCAATGTAACTGGCACCGTCGCGAACGGCCCGCCGCACCTGATCGAGACCGTGCGTACTGACGCCGATCAGCGCAGTGCTGCCGAGAATCCGCCGAGCGTTCTGCACCGGCATGTCGTCCTGACCTAAGTGAACGCCGTCGGCTTCCACGAGCCGGGCGATGTCCGGCCGGTCGTTTATGATCATGAGGACGCCGGCTTGCCTGGTCCAGCGGCGCACGTTGTGGGCGCGCTCCAAGAGTTGCCGGTCGTCGAGTTCCTTTTCCCGCAGTTGAATAATGTCCACGCCGCCCGCAGCCGCTTCCGCAATCACAAATTCGAGCGAGGCCACGCACTGGGACGCACTCAGCAGCGCATAGAGCCGCGCGTGTTGCAAACGTTGCTGGGCGTGCTTTGCCAAGACCGTTGCTTTCTCCAGTGTGTAGCTGCGATACCGAAGTTGCTCCAATGCCGAGGCCAGCTCCGGCCGAATACATTTGCTGTATTCCTCCAGACTGCGGAGCGCTTCCTGAAGCCGCTTCCAGTTGACCTGAGCGATATGCTGCGGCGAGTCGCGCTCCATTTCGCTTTCGGTGGTGATCGCGGTTCCCACGTCGCCGGTCGTATCACGAGCTTCCGCCAGGTGGATTGGAGTGAATTGTTCCAGATTGGCGACCAGTTCGTGACGGAATGTCTTAACCTCCCGGCTCAGATACGCGTCGTTCAGCGCGAAGCGGCAGAAGTCCTCGATCACGCGCAGGGCTTCGCGGCAGCGGTTGGCGTTTACATCGAAGATCCGCGCTGTTTCGATCCATTCCGGCGGTTCCGCGAGATCCAATGTCTCTTCGAGTTGCAGTGCTGAGCCCGATGGAGCGCGAAACAAGTCTTCCAAACCACCCAAGTCCAAGCCGGCCGCACGCAATTGAGCCTGTATGGCGTTGGTCCCGAGCAAGGCGAGCATGACATGCTCGCTGTCTACGGCGCGCTCGCCGGACCTTTCCAGCGCCATGGCGCGGGCCTGGCCAAGCAACGCCGTGACCGTCGGCATCGCGCCGAAGCTGATCGCCTGGAAGCATACCGCAGCGCGTGCTTGCTCCGTCTGGACGCCGGCTCGACGAAGTAGCTCGGCGGCCCGGCTCTCCTCTTCCTCAAGCAGAGCCAGGAATAGATCGGTGATGGTCGGCGCCGAGCCGGCTTGCTCGGCCTGTTGCTGAGCCAGTTCGAGCGCCCGCTCCACGGCAGGCGTGTACTCCAAGCGCATTCGCGGTCCCTCAATTTCTGAATTCCCGGTCAATCTATGCAGCCGTGAAGAATCGGACCATCCGACAACGTCGTTAGGCCGGTAGGAAACTGAACTGAAATCACGGCGAAATCTTCAAATTGCAACGAGAGCTATTGCAGTTACCCCCTGCCCCAGTCGATGCTGAAAGAGTCCGGCCCGGCCGCTCGTGGAGCGTACTGTCCGCAGGCAGCATCCCCTCTCGGGTCAGAGAGTAACATGGTTTTACCACTTGCTGAGCACCCGAGCTTCTTCTGCTGCTTGCCGCAAAAGCTCCTCGCCACGTTGATTTGCTTTTTGATTATTTCGGCGACTGCTGTCGCCCAGACACCGGGCGTCAACGGGCCGGACGTCCCAGCCGCCCCTGCCGTTCCCGTCCTAACTCTGTCCGATTGTTTGACGATTGGTCGCGCACAACAGCCGGCGATTCAGGCCGCACAAGACAGCCTCGGCGCTGCACAGATGGCGCAGAAGGGTTTAAACGAACTCAAATTCGGCACCCGCACGTTTGCCAAGGCGGTGCCCGTTCGCCGGCAACAGGCGGCCTGGGGCGTCAATGCCGCCGCCGCAAACCTGCTTCAAGTGCAGTGCGACATGGATGCCGCCGTGGCGCGCATGTATTTCTCGGTCCAGTATGCTCGCATTCAAACAGCGTTGATTGACGACATTGTAAAGCAACTCACGGCCACCGTAAACACCGGCGAAGCGCTGCTCGGCAAGGAAGGCGCGCCACCGGACCTTACTCCGGTTTCTTTGGCGAAGGCCAAGTTGTTCCTTAGTCTGGCCAAGACCAAACAAGCCGAGGCACACAAGGGTTCGCAACTGGCCATGGAAGGCTTGCGCGAGGCCATGGGCATTGGCCCCGAATGTCCATTTGCGGTCGGCATCGACAAGCTCCCTGAGCCGATACGCGCCGTGGACAGGAAACAGTTGGTTTGTCTGGCAATCTCGCGCCGGGGCGAGGTCATTCAGGCCGACAGCGCCGTGAACATCACCGCCCTGGAAATCAAAGCGCAATCACTTACCCGCATGGCCAAAGGCCACACGTCAGCAGCCGGCGGCGACTTCCACGCCAAGCCGATTCCTACCGGCTCCTTCGGCGATGAGTACAAGCCCGGCGCCATCGGGCTCGACTTCCCCACCCTCTTCGTCGGCCCGAAAGAGACGCGCATGGATCGGGCTGCCTTCGTGAATGGCCGGGCCGGCGCCGTGGCCGAAAAGACGCGCAATCTAGTAGCCCTGGAAGCCGACGCCGCGTTTCTGAAATGGGAAGAAGCCATCGCCAAATTGGACGAGACCCGCCCGTCGGCCGACGAGGGCGAAAAGATGCTCGTGAAGCTAAAGGCCGCGCTGGAAGGCAACGTGTTGCAGAGCTACAAGGATTACCTCGAAATGGTCGTGATCGTGGGCCAGGTGAAAGCCCAGTACAACGAGGCCCTCTACAACCATGCAGTCGCGCTGACCGAATTTGAACGCGTGACCGCGGGCGGCTTTCCGGCGGGAATAACGTGTGCGGCAACGCAACCGTGAGCGTGCGTGCAGCGGTTCGCGAGCCGAAGTTGAAACATTGGTTGCCGATTGCCGCTGATGCAATTGGCCATTCGACTTCTGATTGACAACGTTAGAGACCTTTTGTATTCGCCCGGCACTGAGGGGAGTTTGGAATGCGCGCGCACTTCGGTCGTCGTTTTGGCCTGGCGTTCGCCCTGGCCATGGGAATGATACTAGTCGGATTCGGCCGCGCGACGGCCGATGAACCGGCTGGAACACCGATCAAGATCGGTCTTCCAGCCAACCTTTTCCGCGATATTCCCCGGGCCACCGCGGTGGCGCTACTGCCGACGTTCGGCAAGCTGATGGAAGGGCAAACGGGTTTGAAGGGGCAGCCAATCCTGCTCGCCGATTCCGAGGAAGTCGCCCAGCAACTGGCCGACGGCAAGGTGCAAATTGGCGTATTTCATGGCTTCGAATATGCCTGGGCCCAAACCAAGCGTCCAGAACTGAAACCGCTGGTCATCGCCATCAGCCAAAATAACCCGTATTTAACGGCCCAGATTGTCGTGCCGGCCGACTCGTCGATCCAGAAGCTCGAAGACTTGAAGGATCAGCAATTCGCCATTCCCAAGGGCACCCGCGAACACTGCAGGCTATTCACTTTTCGCAACATTCGCCAGTTGGGCCACAAACAAGACAAATTCTTCAGCAATGTCAGCAACCCGGCCAACGTCACCGCCGCCTTGGATGCCGTGGCTGATGGCAAGGTCCAAGGCGCGGTCGTGGACGGGACGGCTCTCGAGAATTATCGCTGGCTCAATCCAGGCAAGGCCAACAAGCTGCGCACTTTGATGAAGTCGGAGACCTTCCCGACCGGTGCTATCGTGTACAAGGAAGGCGGCTTGCCGGAGGCCGAGCTGCAAAAATACAAGACCGGCCTGGTCACGGCCCACCAAACCGCAACCGGCATGCAATTGATGATGCTTTGGAAGATGTCGCGCTTTGAGGTGGTGCCGGCCGACTATCACCAACTGCTCACGAGCATTGCGAAAGCCTACCCGCCGCCGGCCGGCGAGGAGCCATAATCAGTCTTCAATACCTCGTCTCAATCGAACTCTCGCGGTTCATGCCGCGAGAGTTTTGCATTAACTCCTCTTGCCGAAACTGACCTTGGCCGGATACCAAGGGTTTATAGAATGATTTGATATAGTGTACATATGTTCCAGGAGCGGACGGAATGAGTGAAACGATTCACCAGGTTTCCATCACCGAGGAGACGCGGCGGCGCTATCTGAATTATGCCATGTCGGTGATCACCGCGCGCGCCTTGCCCGATGTGCGCGATGGTCTGAAGCCGGTGCAGCGGCGCATCCTGTACACGATGTACCACGACTTGCACCTGGAATTCGACAGCCGGCCGCGCAAATGTGCGAAGATCGTCGGCGATGTAACAGGCAATTACCATCCCCACGGCACCGACCCCGCTTACGATTCACTAGTCCGCCTTGCTCAGCCCTGGATGATGCGCTTGCCGCTTGTGATCGGCCAGGGCAATTTCGGCTCCGTCGATGGCGACCCGCCGGCGGCCGAGCGGTATACGGAGGCCCGGCTCTCTGCGGTGTCCTCGAATCTCATGTTGGAATTGCGGCAGCGCACCGTGGACATGCGGCCCAACTATGACAACACCCGCGAAGAGCCCGTCGTCCTGCCGGCGCAGTTTCCAAACCTGTTGGTCAACGGCAGCACTGGCATCGCCGTCGGCTTGGCCACGAACATACCGCCGCACAATCTGGCTGACACAATCAAGGCTTGCGTCCATCTCGTCGATCATCCCGACGCCAGCACCGCGGAACTGCTCGACCGAATCAAAGGCCCGGACTTTCCCCTCGGCGGCAAGATCATCACCGACCGCAAGACGCTGCGGCACATCTACGAAGACGGCAGCGGCGGCATCAAAATCCAGGGCGAGTGGAAGCTCGAACATCGGAATAAGAAAGACTTTCTCGTCATTACCTCGATCCCTTACGGCGTAGACAAGGGGAAGCTCGAACAGGACATGGGCGCCATCATCGCCGAGCGCAAGCTGCCGCAGGTGCTCTCACTGGCCAACGAATCCAACGAGAAAGACGGTCTTCGGATCGTGCTGGAAATCAAGGTCGATGCCGATCCCGATATGATTATGGCCTACTTCTACAAGCACACGGCCCTGCAGCAGACCTATTCCTACAACCTCACCTGCCTGGTGCCGGAAGCCGATGGAAGTTTGAAGCCCGAGCGCATCGGCCTGAAGGAGATGCTGCGCTATTTCCTTGATTTTCGCTTTGGCACCGTCAAGCGACGATTTGAATTCGACCTCGAACAGTTGAAACGCCGGATTCATATTCTTCAGGGTTTCAAAATCATCTTCGACGCCCTGGATAAGGCGATCAAGATGATCCGCGAGAGCGAGGGCAAGCAAGACGCGGCCGAAAAACTGATGAAGGCATTCAAGCTTGATGAGGAACAAACCAACGCCATCCTGGAAGTGCAGCTCTACAAGATCGCGCAAATGGAGATCCGCAAAATCCTGGAGGAATTGCGCGAAAAGAAAAAGCAGGCCGAGCAGATGGAAGAGATTCTGGCCTCGAAGAAGAAGCTCTGGGCGGTGGTCAAGGATGAGATGAATGCGCTGAGTGAGAAATACGGCGACAAGCGCCGCACGCGCATGGCGACTGACGAAGACGTTTTGGAATTCGATGAGGAAGCGTACATCGTGCGCGAGAATTCGAATGTAGTGCTCACCCGCGATGGCTGGATCAAGCGCGTGGGTCAACTCACATCGCTGGAGAAAACCCGCACCCGTGAGGGCGATGAGATCATCGCCGTGGCTCCCGGCAGCACGCTCGACAATGTCGCCTTCTTCGCCGACGACGGCACGGCGTACACCATGCGCATCAACGAAGTGCCGGCTAGTTCCGGGTACGGCGAGCCGATTACGAAGTTCTTCAAGCTCGACGACAACGTGAAAATGGTCACGGCCATTACTTGCGACGAGCGCTTTATCCCTGCAAACGAAAAACCGAAAAACGGCGACGGGCCGGGGCCGCACGTTTTTGTTGTCACGTCCGATGGTCAGGTCTTGCGGACGCCGTTGGCCCCCTTCCGCATGGCGTCGACGAAGGCGGGCCGGCGCTACGCGCGCTTGAATGAAGGCGAGCGCGTGATGTTCGTCAAAGTTCCGCTGGGCGAAACCAGTGTCATGCTGGCGTCGGCCAATGGCCGCATGGTGCATTTCGCGCTGGAAGAAGTGAACATTCTCGCCGGCGTGGGCAAGGGCGTGATGGGCATCAAGCTCGAAGACGGCGACAGTTGTTTGGGCGGCGCGCTTCTGGGCGAAGACTTGAAAGCGCTGACAGTGGAAGTCTCCAATGGCGAGAGCAAGAGCTTGAGCGCTCGCAGCTATCAGATAACCTCCCGCGGCGGCAAAGGGCACGAAATTGTGAAGCGCTTGAGCTTCATTCGCGTGGTCCCGCCGCCAATCAATCTGGTAAACTGGGAGGAGATGGATATGGGATACGGAATCGATGAATTGAACAAAAAAGGCACCAAGAATGGTCGCGAGAAATCGCTGTTCGAAGAATGAAGACTCGGAGGGAGGCAACAACAATGGCAACCGTTGAGCAACGTGCCACCATCGATGATTTGATGCGAACCGAAGGAAAGGCGGAACTCATCAAAGGGAGGATCGTTCATTTCATGCCTACAGGATTTCGGCCTGGCATCGTCGGCGCTAACATCTTCATGAGCTTGCGCATGTACCGCCGCGCAGGCCATCCCGGCAATGCAACGCCCGACAACGTTGGCTATGCGGTGCCTGAGTTGCCGTCTGGTCGAGAATCTTTCAGTCCCGACGTTGGTTATTTTCTGGGTAAGTTGCCGGCCAATCCAATGCGGTTCATCGAGGGCGCGCCTACTTTTAGTGCCGAGGTTCGCAGTGAAAACGACTATGGCCGTGTTGCGGAAGAAGAAATGGCCGCCAAGCGGGATGATTACTTCCAAGCTGGAACGCTAGTGGTTTGGGATGTGGATCCCATCGCGGAGAGCATCACGATTTACCGTCGTGACAATCCAACGAAGCCGCTTATGGTTCGCCGCGGTGAGGTTGCCGATGCGGAACCAGCTGTTCCTGGCTGGCGTATCCGCGTGGATGAAGTTTTCTCGCAAGAATGATTTTGAAATAGATTGAATTAGAACAGGATGTATCTGCATGTCTGCCCCCGCGACTCGTGAATATACCACCGCCAAATCCATCACCGTTCTTGAAGGACTGGAAGCGGTGCGCCGCCGGCCGTCGATGTACATCGGCAGCGTCGATGGCAAAGGCTTGCACCACCTCGTCTGGGAAATCGTCGATAACGCGGTCGACGAATACTTGAATGGCTTTGCCGATAGCATCACCGTCACGCTACATAAGTCCGGCGACGCTGTAACCATCACCGATAATGGCCGTGGCATTCCGGTCGACCTGCATCCCAAGTACAAGAAGCCCGGCGTGGAGCTGGTACTCACAGTCTTACATTCCGGCGCGAAATTCGGCGACAACGAATCGTATTTCCATTCCGGCGGTTTGCACGGGGTGGGCTCGTCCGTTGTGAATGCGCTATCGCGCAAGCTCGTGGCCACGATTCACCGCGATGGCCACGAGTGGGAGCAAACCTTTGCGCGCGGCAACGCAACTGGCAAGTTGCAAAAGGTGCAGCCCTTCCGCGGGCATGGCACCACGATTTATTTCGAGCCGGATGAGAAGATCTTCAAGACCACGCGCTTCGACCCGGAATTGATTCGTTCCCGGCTTGAGGACATGTCGTACATCCACAGCGGCCTCAAGATCACCTTCAAGAACGAGATCACGAAAGAGACATTCGATCTCAGCCATCCCGGCGGCATTCCGGATTATCTGGAACGGCTCATCAAGGACAGCCAAAAGCCGAAGGTCACCGAAGCGCCGTTTTTGCTTGCTCGGCAGAACGGCGAAAAGATGGAGATCGCCCTGCAATGGACGCAATCGACCGAAGAAACCATCCGCTCGTACGTCAACGGCATCCGCACGGCCGACGGCGGCACCCACGAAAACGGCTTCAAGAGCGCCATTCTGAAGGCGATTCGCAATTTCATGGAAACGCACGACGTGAAGCAGAAGGGTCTTGAAATCACCGCAAACGATATTCGCGAAGGCATTGTCGGCGTGCTTTCGGTCTTCGTGCGCGACCCGATGTTTCAGGGGCAAACGAAAGAGAAACTGAACAACCCGGACATGATTTCAGCAGTCGATAACTATGTGCGCCCTGCCCTGGAGGCGTGGCTCAATGCCAATATGAGCGCGGCCGACCAGATTGTTGGCCGCATCGTGCTGGCAGCGCGGGCGCGCCTTGCCTCCCGGGAAGCAGCCAATGAGGTCAAACGCAAATCGGCCACGAATCGGCGGTTGAGCCTCCCCGGCAAGCTGGCCGATTGCCGCTCGACCGATCTCGAGGAATCGGAGTTATTCATCGTCGAAGGCGAGTCGGCCGGCGGCTCGGCCAAGCAAGGCCGCGACAACCGCTTCCAGGCGGTGCTGCCGCTGCGCGGCAAAATCCTGAATGCCGAAGGCCTGGCGACCAATAAAGCGCTCGCCAATCAGGAATTGAATGACCTCGTGTCCGCTTTGGGCACCGGCGCCGGCGAAAAGTTCGACTACAGTGGCCTGCGCTATGGAAAGGTGATCCTGCTCATGGATGCCGACTCCGACGGTTACCATATCTCGACGCTGCTCCTCGCCTTCTTCTTCCGCCATATGCCGGAGTTAATTCGCAAAGGCCACGTCTACCTCGGCCATCCGCCGCTCTACAAGATCGAAGTCGGCAAGGAGACTCACTGGGCCCGCGACGATGGCCATAAGGAGGAAATCCTGGCCAATCAGCGCGCGAATGCGAAGATCGAAATCTCGCGCTTTAAAGGCCTCGGTGAAATGGACGCCAAGGTGCTGGGCGAAACCACGCTCGATCCCAACAAGCGCACGCTGCTCCAGGTGCACATCGATTCCAATCTCGAAGCCGACAAGACCTTCGTAGAACTCCTTGGCAAAGACCCAGCTCAACGCTATCGTTTCATTATGGACTCCGCCGCCCTCGCGGTGGCGGAGGAACTCGACGTTTAACAAGCCCGCGGGCGAGTCTTCGAGCCTGCGGGGTCCTTTCCCCGGGGCGTTGCCATGGCCCGCGATGCCTTTAATTTCCTCCCGCTGTTTTTGCCGGCTGGAGCGGTGGCGCGCCAGCCCGACTGGCAGCCTTCGGCCGATATTTACCGCACGCGCAAGGGCTGGCTCGTGAAATTCGACCTGGCCGGTGTCCGCCCGCAAGACATGGAGTTAAGCGTTCAGGACAACACGCTCATCGTCCGCGGCGTTCGGCGCGACTGCCTGACCGAAGAAGGTTGCCGCCACTACCGCATGGAAATCACCTATGCCCATTTCGAGCGAGCGATTGAACTGCCCGGCGATTTGACCACGGCCAAAATAACCACGGAACACCGCGAAGGAATGCTCATCGTGCGCATCGTGTGGGAGTAACTTCGTGAGCGACGAATCCGCCGCCCCCCCTGCCGAACAAGTCCTGCCCGTCTTGCCGCTGAAGAACACAGTGCTGTTCCCGTTTTTGTTTGCGCCTTATTCGGTGGGCCGGCCGCAATCCGTCGCCGCGGTCGAAGCCGCGCTCGCCGAAGAAGAGAAGACCATCGTGGTCGTTGCGCAGCGTCCCACGGAGGCCGAGCAACCCGGTATCAATGATCTTTATTCCGTCGGCACGCGGGCCGTGATCAAGAAGATGGCCCGCGCTTCGGAAGAGACGCTCGAATTGCTGGTGCAAGGCATTGAACGCGTCAATCTGACCCGCGTCGAATTGCGCGATTCCTACCTCGAAGCGCACGTTCAAGCCTCACCCTTGCCCAATGATAGCAGCACCGAGGTGGATGCGCTTTATCGCTCGGTCATCGACCTGGCGACGAAGGCAATCCAGATTGTGCAGCCGCAAGCGCTCGAAAACTTTCAGCAGATGTTAGCCGGCACTCCCGACGCGTTGCGGCTTGTCTTCCTGCTTGGTTCAATGCTCAGCCTCGACGTGGAAAAAGAGCAGTCGCTGCTGGAATGCAAGACCCGACTTGAGGGGCTCCAATTGCTGCACGGCTATCTGGCGCATGAAGTGCAAGTGCTCGAACTTCGGCAAAAGATCACCACTCAAGCACAGACCGAAATCTCGAAGGAGCAACGCGATTATTTGCTCCGCCAACAACTGCGTGCCATTCAGGAAGAATTGGGCGAAAAGAGCCCCGAACAGGCGGAGGTGGACGACCTGCGCCGTCAGCTGAAAGAAGCCGAATTGCCCGAGGAAGTTCGCAAAGAGGCGGAACGCAGCCTCGGCCGGTTGGAGCGCCTGCCACCGCAAGCGCCGGATTATCAAGTCGCGCGCTCGCACCTGGAGCTGATCCTGGAATTACCGTGGCGCAAGAGCAGCACCGACGAACTCGATCTGGACCGTACCCGCAAGATTCTCGACGAAGACCACTTCGACCTGGCCGACATTAAGCAGCGCATTCTCGAGCACTTGGCGGTGCTGAAGTTGAATCCGAAGGCCAAGGCGCCGATCCTGTGCTTTGTCGGCCCGCCCGGAGTTGGCAAGACCTCACTGGGCCAGTCCATTGCTCGCTCGATGGGCCGCAAATTCGAGCGCATGAGCCTCGGCGGCATGCACGACGAGGCCGAACTGCGGGGCCACCGCCGCACTTACATTGGCGCCATGCCGGGCCGGATTATTCAGGCGATCCGTCGGGCCGGTGTCAACAACCCGATGCTGATGCTCGACGAGGTGGACAAGCTTGGCCGCGATTTTCGGGGTGACCCGGCTTCTGCTCTGCTCGAAATCCTCGACCCGGCTCAGAACCACACGTTCCGCGACAATTATCTCGATTTGCCCTTTGACCTGTCGCATGTGTTCTTCATTACCACGGCCAACTCGCTCGATCCTGTTCCTGGCCCGCTGCGCGACCGGCTCGAAATCCTTCGCCTTTCCGGTTACACCGAAGAAGAAAAGCTCGAAATCGCCAAACGCTATCTCGTTCCCCGCGTGTACCAGGAGACGGGTATCAAGCCGGAGCAAGTGACTATTCCCGACGAAACAATTCGCCGCGTCATCCAGCAATACACGCGCGAAGCCGGCTGCCGGCAACTGGAGCGCACGCTGGCCCGGCTCATGCGCAAGGCAGCGGTGCGCTTTGCTCAGGGGCCGGCCGAGCCGGTAACGATCACGCCCGACAAACTTGCCGAAGACTTGGGTCCCGAGATTTTTCTGCCCGAAACGGTGCGCCGGCAATTGCCAGCCGGTGTAGCGACCGGCCTGGCATGGACGGAAGCCGGCGGCGACGTGCTGTACATTGAGACCACGCTCCTGCCGCACTCACACCGCCTGCGGCTTACCGGCCATCTCGGGGCGGTGATGCGCGAATCGGCGCGCACAGCCCAGAGCTTCGTCTGGTCACACGCGGCGGAACTTGGCATCGCCCCGCAACTGCTGCGCACTTCCGGTGTTCATATTCATGTGCCCGCCGGGGCCGTGCCCAAAGACGGCCCATCGGCCGGCGTGGCCTTGGTCACTGCCCTCACTTCGCTTTACACGGGATTCCCCGTTCGCTCCGACACCGCCATGACCGGGGAAATCTCTCTTTCCGGTCTGGTTCTTCCGGTTGGCGGCATAAAGGAAAAGACTCTGGCCGCACGTCGGGCCGGCCTGAAGCGCGTGATCCTGCCGCGCGACAACCAAAAAGACATGCGCGACTTGCCGGAGCAAGTTCGCCATGATCTGCAACTCATCTTTGCCGAGCGCATCGAAGAAGTGCTGGCCGCTGCCATTCCTGATTTGCACCTCGCGGCAACCGCTGCGCCGGCAGACCGGTAGTCTTGTCGCATCCAAATCGGCAAATCCGACCGCCTGCCTTAGCCCGGTTGCGCCGGGGCAACTCGTTGCCACAACTTTGGCTAGCGTCGGCTGTCACGGGCAAGCGCAACGAAAGCCGGTTCCAGCGGTTGGTGCTGGATTGCTAGCGCAAGTCCTTATCCATTAAACGCTTAAGACATCTTCCCGGCAGGGATGACCAACTCGTTGCCACGTTGCCGTTGTTGCCGCGCACCGTGAACCTGCCGCCCGATTTCGGCAACGAGTTGGGCAGCAAGCCTGTATTAGCCTAGCTAGGCGCACAGAAATGCTGACCTAATAGGCCCGCCGAAGACGGGTAGACGTTCTGTTAATATGAATCTAATCCAACCTTGGTTTGCGCGCGGAAATCTGCGCTCCTTCGGTGCAACTCGATGTTTGGTAGCCAGTCCAACCGAGGATGCGATTATCGACGAATCCTGCTTGGGCGAGCATCTCGAGGAGCGACCGCCCCCAAATCGCACCCGATATTCAGTCGGACCAGGCACCTTTGCTAGTGACTTCCTCTGGGCTTACGTTGTCGTGAAGCAAGACGTCGGCCATTTGCAGCCGTCCGCCGGGCCGCAGCACGCGGAACGCCTCGGCGAGAACTCGCGGCTTGTCCGGGCAAAGGTTGAAGACGCCGTTGGAGATGACGACGTCAATCGAAGCGTCCGGCAGCGGCAGATTCTCGATTTCCGCAAGCACAAAGTCGATGTTGTGCAGCAGCAGCCATGAAGCGTTTCGCCGGGCCTTATCCAACATATCGCGGCACATGTCGATGCCGATAACTTTGCCGGCCGGTCCAACCATCCGGGCTGCGAGAACGCTGTCGAGCCCTGGCCCACAACCAAGTTCCAGTACGACGTCACCGGCGTGAATCTCTCCGAGCCCCAGCGGATTGCCCACGCCGCAGAACGACTCCGTGAGCGATTCCGGCAGCGCGTCAATTGTCGGCGGATGATAACCGAGCTTCTTCGCGCTTTCCGGACCGACGGGAAACTTCTTCTCCGATTCCGGTTGGCGGGCAACCTGCGAAAAGCGCTGCAGCACCGATGCGCGAATGTCGCCGCCTTCCGGCATGATTTGCTCCCTGCGAAGATAACGGACACGTTGATCCATTATCGTTGAAGCCGAGCAGGTCGCAAGGGGCCTATTGAATGCGACCAGATTGCCCAGAATGCCTCTCATGATTGCCGACTGTTCCAATCTTAATCGCGGCTCGCAGGGACTTTGCCGAAGATAGGGGCACGGTCGGACAGAAGCGATTTTATCTCATGGAAGCCCGGCAGCGCGGGTGCAGGCCAATGCATTTGCTCCTCCCCTTTCTCTGTCTTGCCATCGGCGCTGATTCCGCACCGAACAGCGACCGGATATTTCCATCGACGGAATTGCCGGCGACCCGAGTTTTCCTGGCGCAATCCAGCAGTCCGATGCCTGGCATGACAATGGGGAACATGCCGATCGGCGACATGGCCGGAATGAACATGGGCGGAACGGGTGGAATGAGCGGAATGGATATGGCCGGCATAGTCATGCCGCCGAGCGATATCGCCATGGGCCGGATGGCCTTCATGAACGTCATGGGCTCACGGGCCGAGCCCGGCATCCTCATGAAATTGTTGCACGGCTTCGAACCGCAAAAAGACAACATGGGCTCCATGAACGGCATCTCGATGGGAAACATGGACTCAATGCCCGGCATGTCAATGAACAAGAAGCTTTCGAGCGATGTTGCCGCTGAGCGCGCCAAGCTGTCGCCGGAAGACCGCCGACTCGTGAATGCTCAAGACCGTTGCCCGATCACCAGGATGCAGCTTGGCACCATGGGACCACCCATCAAGATGACGCTAAATAATCAGATCGTGTTCCTTTGCTGCAAGGAATGCGTCGCCAAGGCCCAGGCCGACCCGCAAGGCACGCTGGCCGAGCTGGCCAAGATGAATGAGAACAAGAGCCAAGGCGGCATGGACATGCCCGGCATGGACTCGATGAACGGCATGCCGATGGGCAACATGGGCTCGATGGATAACATGAAGCGCGACCGCTTCAGCCTCAGCGGCTGGACCGACATGTCGTTTACAGCCAGCACGGCCACGACCAGTAACTTGCCGATGGGTTTTAATTTTGCCGCGAATCGCTTTCTCTTGCAGCAGAACTGGCTGCGCGCGGACTGGGCTGTTGATGAGCAAGCAACTCGGCCGAGTTTCGGATTTCGTTCCGACTGGGTTCTGCCGGGTACCGATTACGTCTTCACGCTGCCCCGGGATCTGCTGAACGCCCAATTAACGGCCAGCGGCGGCGCTCCGAATCTGTATGGCATCGACCCCTTTCAGTTCTACGGGGAAGTCTATCTTCCGAATATTCTGCACGGAATGGACATCAAGGTCGGCCGGTTTTGCATGCTAAACGGCGTGGAAATGAGTGAAGCTACGATGAACCTCTTGCCGTCGCACTCGTACTTGTTTTTGGCCGATCCATTCACCCATACCGGCATCTTGACGACCACGCGAGTGACCAACCAATTCGTCGTGCAAGCGGCAATCACCGCCGGCAGCGACGTCTTTTTTGGCCCATCGGCAGAGCCCACGTTCGCTGGCGCCGTTAAATGGTTCAGCGCCAACGAGCACACTAACATCGCGTTTACAACTGTACTCGGCTCCGGCAACTTCAATGTGAACACCGGCTGGAACAACCGCAATCTCTTCGACATGGTCTTCCGCCACCAATTCGGCGAAAAGCTGTTCTATGTCGCAGAAGGACTGTATGGCTATGAGAACAATGTCCCGGGAAGCGGGTCAATTCAATGGTACGGCGTCGCCCAGTACCTGACCTATCAGATCAATCCAAAACTTGCTCCGACGGTGCGCGTCGAACTGTTTGACGACCCGCAGGGCAATCGCACATTCTTCCCAGGACTATACACTGCAGTAACGGCAGGCATTTACTATCGGCCTACCCAATGGTTGACGCTGCGGCAGGAAGTTCGGTATGACTACAGCCAGGGAGCAGCTTTCGAGGGGCAGAACAGCCTCTTTACCGCAACGAGCGATGTGATCTTGCACTGGTAAGCATTCAGAGAGAATAAAGGCCATGACCTGGATTCGCACCGTACCAATGGCGGAAGCCGGCGAGCGCCTGAAAACCGCGCTTGAAGCGCAACGGCATTTATATCCGCAGGAATACGCCACGCCGGTTCATGCCGCCAATCCCAATGAAGCACCGGGCGACACGGCGGGCATCGTGGCGTCGCACAGCCTCATACCGGATGCCTTGTATCATTCTTTTTCGACCTTCGGCGTGCTGATGGCGGCCGAGTTGCCGCTGAGCCGCCGGCAACACGAGATGATCGCCACCATGGTGAGCGTCACCAATCGGTGCTTTTATTGAATTGAATCGCACGCAGAGTTTCTGCGTCGGGTAACTTTAGACGAGCAGTTGGTCGAAGCATTGCGCCATGATTTTCGGTCGGCGCCGATCACCGACTCGGAACGGGTGATGCTTGAGTATGTAGTGCAGCTCACCAAAGATGCCACGAAAATCACTCAGCAGGATCACGGAAAGCTGCGGGCCGTGGGCTGGGACGACCGGGCCATTTTGCAAATCACGCTGATTGCCGCCTGGTTCAATTACATCAACCGCGTGGCCGACGCTCTGGGCGTCGGGCGGGACTGATCCGCGCTGCGCCTGAACCAGCCGCGCCCGGTTCTCGTATAAAGGTGCATACCGACATCTGAGCCCACATATCCTTGGAGGGCGTCTCATGCACGCGCAAGCCATTAGCCGCGTTGTGGATTTGTTGGATCCGGACAAAAACGTTCTTTACAATTTGACGACCGATCAGGCCAAGGCGCTGCTGGCCGAGCAAGGGGCCCGGGCCGCCCGCAGCTTCGACGGCCAGTTCGCCTTGGTGGCCACGCGCGGTCAGCATGTCTTGCTGGCACGGTCCATTGGTCGGCCGCTGCGCTATTTTATTGCCAAGCGCGCCGCCGGGCCGTGCCTGATCGCCGCCGAGCGGATCGATGCCATCCACGAATACCTGAAGACGGAAGGGCTGGCAGATCAATTTCATCCGTCTTACACCCGCATGGCGCCGGCTCATTACGTGACGGAAATCGCGTTGCTCGGCTGCCCGGACCCGAACCCAACCTATCAGCGCTTCTTTACACCACAACGAAATGCGCTGCCGGCGGATCTCCAACTGATTTCCGAGCGCTACATTGGGGCGCTTCATGAAGAAATCAGCAAATGGCTGCTGCGTCGCGCTGCAAGCGGGCCAATTGGCGTCTGCTTCTCCGGTGGAATCGATAGCGGCTCGGTACTGCTCGTCACCTACCATGCGATGCTGAAACTCGGCATGAGCCCGGCGCGGCTCAAGGCATTCACGCTATCAGTGGATGGCGGCGGTGAAGACTTGGAGCAAGCACGCGGATTCTTGAAACTGCTTAACCTCGATTTCCTCCTCGAGCCCATTGAACTGCAATCGAAAGACATTAACTGGCGGGAGGCTATTCGCACCGCCGAAGACTATAAGCCGCTGGACATTCAATCGGCCGCGATGGCGCTAGCGTTGTGCAAAGGCATTCGCTCGCGCTATTCCGAATGGAAGTGGCTGATCGATGGCGACGGCGGCGATGAAAACCTGAAGGACTATCCCATCGAGGAAAACCCGGAGTTAACGATTCGCAGCGTGCTCAACAACCTCATGCTCTACCAGGAAGGCTGGGGCGTCGATTCAATCAAGCACTCGCTGACCTATTCCGGTGGCCTGAGCCGTGGATACACGCGCACTGCGGCACCGGCCGCGAGCCAGGGGTTCGAAGGCTTCAGCCCGTACACGCTGCCCAACGTGATTGCGGTCGCCGAGGCGATTCCGTTCATCGAGCTAACACAATGGGATCATGAGCGTCTGTATGAACTAAAGGGTGAAATAGTCGCGCGAGGCGTGGAGGACATCACGGGGTACCGGATGCCGGTCTTTCCCAAGCGCCGCTTCCAGCACGGTGCGGCGACTCGGCCCGCCTTCCAGCGATTGTTTCCCACGGGCGAATCGGAATATCGGCGTGCGTTCCAGTCTCTCTATGAATGAGCTTGAGCCAATCTGGGGCAGCGCGCGAATCCTGGCACTGCGACCGCCGAAAAACGCTGTTGATCCAACGCGGCCGTATGCGTTCCTCGTGGAGTCCGAGCGCTCGCGCTCAGGAATCGTGGCCGACACCGGCGTCATCTTTTTGACCAATCGCGAGTGCCCATTCCGCTGCTTGATGTGCGACTTGTGGAAGAACACCACCGACCACCGCGTGCCGGACGGTGCGATCGCGGCTCAGATCGAATACGCACTTGAGCGGCTCCCAACCCTTCGCCACGTCAAGCTTTACAATGCGGGCAATTTTTTCGATGCGCAGGCGATTCCACCCTCTGACTGGAGACGAATTGCCGGCTTGTTGCGGGCGTTTGAAACGGTCATCATCGAGAATCATCCGCGGCTAGTGGACCGGCGCTGCCTGGAATTCCGTGACTTGCTTAATGGCGAACTGCAAATCGCCATGGGGTTGGAAACCGTTCACCCCGAGGTCCTGCCTCGATTGAACAAGCAAATGACGCTGGCGGACTTCGCCGAAGCCACGAAGTTCCTCGCTTCTCAAGAGATTCCGGTGCGGGCATTCGTTCTGCTCCGGCCGCCGTTTTTGAGTGAACGCGAAGGCGTAAATTGGGCCAAGCGCTCTATCGAGTTTGCTTTCGAGACAGGTGTCGAATGTTGTGCCGTCATCCCCACACGGTCCGGCAATGGAGCGATGGAGGAACTCAAGCGCCAGGGCCAGTTTGCCCCGCCGCGCTTGCGTTCGCTCGAGGAAGTGCTTGACTTCGGCATCGCTCTGAAGCGCGGCCGGGTCTTCGCCGACTTGTGGGACATCGAAAAGCTGCATCCTTGTGACCGGTGCCGATCCCAAAGAATCGAGCGCTTGAACGAAATGAACCTCGCGCAAACGGTGCTGCCGCGAGTGGATTGTGCCTGTGAGGGCAGCACATGACTCGGCACGAACGAGCCGACGTGCTGATTATCGGCGCAGGCTTTGCCGGCGCGCTGATGGCCCTGATCGTGCAGCGCCTGGGCTTGCGGCCCGTCTTGGTGGAAAAAGGCCGGCATCCGCGCTTTGCCATTGGCGAGTCGTCCACGCCGATAGCCAATCTGGTGCTCGAAGAACTGTGCCGGACGTATGGCCTTCCGCGTTTATCGCCGCTCACCAAATACGGGCGGTGGCAGGCAGCGTATCCGCATCTGGCTTGCGGATTAAAGCGCGGCTTCACCTTCATGCGCCACGAAACGAGAAAGGTGTTCAAGCCCAATTCGGAGCACTCCAACGAACTCTTGGTGGCCGCGAGTCCACGTGATGAGATCGGCGACACGCACTGGTTTCGCGAGCATTTCGATCAGTTCGTGGTTGAGGAAGCACAAGCGGCTGGAATCCCTTACCTGGATGAAACAGAAATCGGCTGCTTGCAGAACGACGGCGGATGGCAATTACGTGGGGCTCGCCGCGGCGAAGATGTAAGCGTAGACGCGGATTTCCTCATAGATGCCAGCGGGCCTTCCGGCTTGTTGCCACGGCTGCTTGGCTTTGCCAGCGGGCCGGAGGCGCTACGCACGAACTCGTGGAGCGTGTATTCGCACTTCGAGAATGTCGCGCTCTGGGAAGATGTGTTGGTCGAACTCGGCGGAAGCGTAGCCGATCATCCGTATCACTGCGATCATGCCGCCCTGCACCACGTTCTGGACGAGGGCTGGATCTGGGTGCTGCGCTTCAACAACGGGGTCACCAGTGCCGGTATCATGTATGATGGCGAGCGCCGGCCGCCGGAAAGAGTGAACCCGGAAGCGGACTGGGCGCGCTTGATGCAGCGCTATCCATCCGTCGCCCGGCAATTCGCACGCGCTCGCCCGGTTCAGCCGTGGGTTGTCACCAAGCGCATCCAGCGACGCTCCGAACGCGCAGTTGGCCCGAACTGGGCGATGCTGGCGCACGCCGCGTACTTCATCGACGCGCTGTATAGCAGCGGCAACGCGCATTCGCTTTTGACTATCGAACGATTGGCACGCATCCTTGCGCAACATTGGGGTCGGACTTCACTGCGTGAAGAATTG
>Ga0070732_10000698_pt1 | contig 19763 bp, 15 predicted proteins | sample Coa_R1_5_FD_66449 | JGI IMG/M metagenome (GOLD analysis project Ga0070732, IMG submission 66449) | Surface soil microbial communities from Centralia Pennsylvania, which are recovering from an underground coalmine fire - Coalmine... | ecosystem: Environmental > Terrestrial > Soil > Unclassified ... | reverse complement strand
GAGTAGTTCATCGACAGCATCATCGTGAACGGCATCATGAACATCTGGTTGAGCGACGAGTCAGTGATCGTGACGTCGGCGTGAGACGCGCCCTTCGTATACCGCGCCTCAGCAACGCTCGTCGCGATCGGCGCGGACGTCTGGTGCCCCTCGGGCTTGGCCCGCTCCCAGCCGGCGGGGGAGGGGAGGAGATCGACGAGCTTCTCGAAGTCGACGGACGTGATGGGCTTGCCGTCCGGTCCGGTCTGCGCCGCCTTGAGACCCTGCGCCATCTGGGCCATGCCCTGCGCGAACGATTGCGCGCCCTGTTGTGCCGCCTGCCCGGCCTGCTGCGCGCTCTGCGCCGCCTGCTGGGCACCCTGCGCCGCCGCCTGCTGCGCCTGCTGCGCGGCTTGCTGCGATGCCGACTGCCCGCAGCCAGCGAGCGCCACGAACGCCGCCGCCATTGCAATTTCGTGTTTCCGCATATGTGCCATCCTCCGCGCGCAGGGAACCGCGTGCGGCCTCCGCCGCGAATGGTAGCAGAAGCCCCCATTCACCCATTGCCCACTTATCTCATCCACCCCACCAGCCCGAGCGTGAGCCACGGCACGTAGGTGATGAGCAACACGCCGACCGCGAGCACGCCGAGCATCGGCAACGTGGCCCACGTGACCTCGAGCACGGGCTTCTTGAACCGCATCGACGCGAGGAGCAGGTTCAGTCCGAGCGGCGGGTGCAGGAAGCCCAGCTCCAGGTTCGCGACGAAGATGATGCCGAGGTGCACCGGATCCAGCCCGAACTGGACCGCCACCGGCAGAATCAGCGGCACGACGACGACGATCGCCGAGAAGATGTCCATGACGGTGCCGACGAGCAGAAGGAAGAGATTCAAGCAGAGCAGGAACACCAGATGCGAGTGGATATGCGTCGTCGTCCACTCGACGAGCGTCTGGGTGACCCGCGCGTCGACGAAGTAGTCCGTCAACCCGGACGCGACCGCGAGGATGAGCAGGATGCTGCCCACGAGCGCAACACAGTCGCTCATGACGCGGACGACGTCCTTCCAGGTCGGCAGGTCGCGATGGACGAATCGCTGAACCAGAAGGGCGTAGAGCGCGGCGACCGGCGCCGCCTCGGTCAGCGACATGATCCCAGACAGAAACAGCCCCAGCACGATCACCGGCAGGAGCACCTCGAACTTGGCGTTCCACATCGCCCGCAGAGCTTCGCCGCCGTCGAACGGCACTCGCGTCGCGCCGGACGCAAGGGCTGCGCGCACGCCGAGAATAGCGACCAGACCGAGCATCACCAGCCCGGGCAGGAGTCCCCCGACGAAGAGCTGCTCCATCGGCGCGGCGACGCGGCTGCTCGACGCGACGATCGAGTAGAGCATCAGCGGCAGCGAGAGCGGAAAGAGCAGTCCGAGCGATCCCGACGCGGTCAGCAGGCCAATCGAAAAGCGCTCCCGGTAGTGGTCCGCGAGCATCGCCGGCAGGAGGAGTCCGCCGAGCACGAGGATCGTCACGCCCGATCCGCCCGTGAAGAGCGTGAAGAATGCGCACAGGGTCGCCGCGGCGATTGCCGATCCGCCGGGCAGCCAGCCGAAGAGCCCACGGAGCAGCCGCAGGAGCCGAGTCGAGGACTGGCCCTCGGCGAGCAGTAGGCCGGCGAGCGTGAACAACGGAATGGCCGAGAGCGACGCGTTCTTCGTGAGCGAGTCCTGGGCCCGGATCAGCAGCTCGATTGGCGGATTGCCTTGGGTGAACGTCGCGAAGACGGCGAGGCCGCCGAGCAGCGCGAAGATCGGACCCCCGAAGAGCGCGCCGAGGACGACGAGCATGAACCACGGCCAGATGACGTGGCTGCTCATGAAATCCACTTGGCCAGCGACCCATAGACCCAGCACGATCCCCAGGGCAGACACCAGGCGGCCCGCGACGTGCGGCGAGGCGCGCCAGGCCAGCCGCAGCGCCACGAGGCCGAAGCCGACCGGCAGCACCAAAACGCCAATCCACATCGGCACGAGTGTCGCGATCAGGTCGCCGCTCGTGCGATAACCCTCGACGAGGGTCCACCCGCCGGCCACAAAGATCGCCGCGACCATCGCGCCGACGAAGCCAGACGCGACGTGGGCAGCTTCGCCGAGTCGGCCTTTGGGGATGAATTCGCCCGTCGCGAGCGTGAGGAGCTTGCCGTCCCGGGCGGCAACCGCGCCGCCCAGCAGGCCCACCCACATCGTCAGCCAATTGGCGATCGGTCCTGCGCCGAGGATGCCCTGGCCCGCAATCTTGCGCCAGACGATCTCGGCGAGCGGCAGCGCCATGACGGCGCCAAGCGTGATCGTCGCGAGAAGGTTTTCGAGCCGGAGAACGGCCGCCTTCATCTACTTGCGGCCGCCGCGGACGGCGTCACGCGCCTGCGCCGCGAGGTCATAGATGTCGGCGGGCACCATCTTGCCACGCATCGTCGCACCCAGTTTGGTGGCTTCGGCGTGGATCTCGGCGGTTGCGGCCGTGTCCGGCCGGATCACCTGCAGACCGTGTGCCCCCATCGCCTCAATCGATTGTTTGTCCTCGTCGGGGCTGTCCGCTCGGATCTTGGTCTCCATGGCGCGCGCCGCCTCGGTCATCTTCGCCTGGTCCTCGGGCGTCAACTGACTCCAGACCTTCGTGGTGATGACCACGGCGCCCACAAGCGGCGCCAGATGCACGTCGAGCATGTACTTCGCGTTCGTGTAGATCTGCGTGAGGAGTGCGAGGTACGGCGTGTTGGGGGCGGTATCGATTTGTCCGTCGGGCAGCTTCAATTGCGTCGCGATATCGGCCAGCGTGAACGGCTTCGGGTGGAACCCGTTGTCCGTATACCACTGCTGCATCGCCGCATCGTCGCTGCTGACGTAGAGTTTCGCGCCCTTCACGTCGCCGAGTGTCTTCAAGGGCTTCTTCGAGAAAATTTGAACCCATCCGCCTGTGCCCCAACAGAGGAAGTGAAAACCTTTCTTCTGCAACGACTGCTCGAGGATGGGCTCGAGCTTTGTCTGCACCGCCTGTTCCTCCGCATCGGTCTCGAAGAAGAAGGGAATGGTGAACACGTTGAAGGCCGGGTCGATGTTCGAAAGGCCGCCGGCCGTGAGTAGGGCGGCCTGAATCGTGCCAAATGTCATCTTGGTGACGGTGGACGACTCGCTGCCCGTGCTGCCATCCGGGAACACGCTCAACGTGACCCGCCCACCGGTGGCAACACGCCAGGTGTTGCCGAGGTCGCGCAGCTCCTTTTCCCAAATGGTGCCTGTGGGTGCCTGCGTCGCCAACTTGATGGAGGTCGGCGCGCGGAAGGGGAGGACCACCACGGCCATCACGAGCCCTGCGCCGACGAGACGTTTGAAACCGGACATGTAGTGTGCCTCCAAAGAGTCAGGGCTGCGTCAGAGGGTGCAGGCCCACAAAGAGGGCGTCGAGCTGCGTGAGCAGGGCGCGTGCGAGCCGCTGCTCGAGGAGCGTCACGAGCCGGTTATCCGGATCCTTGTCTGGGTCGATCGCCAGGGCCCGATTGAGAAGATCGACGAATTCCTTCTTGTCTTGGGCTGGTTGAGAGACGCCCAGGGCCAGCGCGAGGTATGGCCCGGGTGACAGGCCCTTCTGTACCTCGACGGCTCGCTTGAACTCGGCTCGGGCCTTGGCCGGGTCGCCGCCAAGCGTTGCCGGCAGGCTGTCGAGCGTAATCATCAGCTCGTGCGGCGCGCCCTGACTCCACGTGTCGTCCAACACGAGCGTCCGTTCCGCCAGCGCCCGCATCGCCGGAAAGTCGACGAAGATGTTGGGCTTGTCGCGGCCGAGCGAGATCGCCCCGCCCCAGGCCGCGGCCGTCCAGTAGACCAACTCGACGTCCTTCTTGTTCTTGATACGCTTCACGGCCGCGTCCGGATCTTTGGCCAACTGCGCCGTGATGTCGTGGAACTTCACTTCGAGCCCGCGAACGCAGTAACCCTTGCCGCGCAGGTACATCTTCAACGCGCGGTCGCGCAGCTCGACGACCTCGTCGTGATGCTCCTGGTCGCCAAGGCGATCGGCCTCGCTCTGGAGGTACCCATACGCATATTCGGTCGAGATCCGGCACGTCGCCATCAGCAGATCGGTATTCTTCGGCGCCGACTCCAGCAGGGCCTCATAGACCTTCAGGGTCGTCGGGATCGCCGCCCCGACGAGGTCGGGGTCGTTGTCTGACGTCACCGACGTGCCGCTTTCCGACAGCATGCTGGCGACGTTGTTGATGGCGATGCCCTTGATGAGTCCGCATCCGGACAGCAGGACGGACAGGGCGGCGACCGAGGCGGCCAGTCCCAAAGCGCGCCCGTCCGGCCGGAAGGTTCGGCACAGCATCGAGGTCCTACGATATCCCGGCGGCCAAAGTCCTGTCGCCCGCAGCCCTCCGACCCTTTCAGCCTTCCCGTCTTCCAGCTCTTCTTCCCGTGGCCTTCAGGCCTTCTTGCCTGGCCTCCCAGCCTCCCAGCCTTCTCTTGTCTTCTATCCGAACGGCTCGTCGATCGATTGGCTCGGCTTCGAAAAAAAATGCGGGCCGTCGTCGGCGACGTAGAGGCAATCCTCGAGCCGGATGCCGAACTCACCCGGGATCGCGATGGTTGGCTCATCGGAAAAGCACATTCCGACCTGGATCGGCGTCGTGTTGCCCTTCACAAAATTGGTCCACTCGTGCCCGTCAAGGCCGATGCCGTGACCGGTCCGATGCGGCAGGCCGGGCACCTTGTAGCCGGGACCGAACCCCGCATCGACGAGCACCTTGCGCGCCGCCGCGTCCACGGACTCGCACGGCGCGCCGATCTTGACGGCCGCGAAGGCCGCCGCTTGGGCCCGCTTCTCGAGATCCCAGATGTCGCGCTGGCGTTTGGTCGGCGTGCCGAAAACGACCGTGCGCGTGATGTCCGCCGCGTAGCCCTCGCACGTCACGCCGTCGTCGATCATCACGACGTCGCCAGTCTTCAGCGTCTGCGGTGTCGCACTGCCGTGGGGAAGCGCCGTCCACTTGCCAAACTGCACGCTCACGAAGCCGGGGAACCCCAGCGCCTTGAACCCCGCCATGATGTTGTCCGCCAGTTCCCCCTGCGGCATCCCTTCCCGCATGGTCGACAGGCCGGCCTTGTAGGCGGCGAGCGTGACGTCGTTGGCGTGCTGCAGCAGCGCGATTTCGGTCTTGGTCTTGATCATGCGGCAGCCAGCCGTGACCGCGATGGCGTCGGTGACTTCGACGCCTGGTGCGGCTCGCCGCACCCCGTCGGCGATGAAAAAGCGCACGCGCTCTTCGATGCCGATCCGGTGGTACGTCATGCCGCGGTCTTTCACGATTCCCGCGATGACCGCGTACGGGCTGTCGTCTTCCTGCCACACGCGGACTTCCGAGCCGAACGCCGTGTTGATGAGTTCGCGGGCCCGATCTTCCTCGAAGCCCGGACACACATACGCGAGGTCGCCCTGTCGGGGAATGACGACGCCAAACGTGCGCTCGCTCTGACCCCACCGCATCCCGGTGTAGTAGAAGCAGCTCGTGGTGCCTTCCATGAAGACGGCGTCGAGCTTGGCGTCGCTCATCAGCTTTTGGGCCTTCGCGATACGCGCCTTTCGCTCGTCGTTCGTGATGGGCACGACCCCGGCCGTCATCGGCGTCAGGGCCTTGATCGCGGCCGGCAGGTTGCCGTCGGCCGGCGGCGTCGTCGCGGCGGGCGCCGGCGATTCGCCACCGCACCCGGCGGCGAACGCGGCGGATCCAATGGCGGCGGTCTCGAGGAAGCGACGACGGTCAAGAGTCATGGCGGTAACAATACAGGAAGCGCCGTCCCGTCTTCCATTCACCCATTCACGCATTCAATTCGCAGATTCACTAATTCGCTAATTGCCTCATTTCGCCTGCATCATCCTGGAATCCGCCACGTACGACCGTCTCGCGCGAACCGTCAATCCCTGGCGCGCGATCTTTACCTCGAGCTTGTGCACGTCGCCGTCGAGCTTGGCGGGCACGAAGCCCAGCCAATACTGATGGTGGAGTTCGTCGGCGATTCGAGCGAAAAGGGACGCGAGATGTTGCTCGGGGTCCAGATAGAAGTAGCGGCCGCCGCTCTCGTCAGCGAGCTTCTTCAGACTCGGATCGGGCGGTTCCGTCTTCGACGAGAAGTGTGCGCCCCCTCCGGGTCGCGGCGGTCCACCGAACCGTGACCCGCGCGGCCCGCCGCCGGTCAGTTGCCATTCGGTGTCGGACACGCCGATGGTGTAGAGCATGATCTCGTCGTACTCGGCGCGGTAAATCACGTCCTTCACGTCCGTGTGAACCTGGCCGACCATCGGGTTGTCATGACCGTCGGTGAGCAGCAAAATCACGCGCCGGCCGCCCGCGTGGAGCAGCGCCGTGACGGCGCGATCCGTCGCCGTCCAGATTGGCGACGACTCGGCCGGCTGGATTGCGCCTGCGAGCACCCGCAGGAGCTCCGCCTGATCGCTCGTGAAAGCGTCGGGCGCCATGACGATGTCGTTCGAGAAATGGCCGATCCGAGCCCGGTCGGTCGGCAGCAGCCGCGTGACGAACTCAGCGGCCGCAGCACTCACCAGATCGGCGTCGCCCGCCATGCTGCCGCTGCGATCGAGGAGCACGATCACGCTGATGGGCTGGACGTCCCGGCTGAAGACCGTGACCGCCTGGCGATGGCCGTTGTCGTACACCTGAAAGGCGTCCTTCGGCAGATCGGTCACGAGAGTGTCGTCGGGAGCTGTCACGGTCGCGAAGAGCGAGACGAGATCCGATCGACTCCTATAGACCGTGTCTTGCGCGGCCGACGTGCCTCGCGCGGTCGGCGTGGCAACCCACAAGGCCGCCGCGAGAATCGCGACGGCGCCACCCGCGTTTACGCCCGCGTGGAGCCCCATGCAATTTACCAGTTCACCGATTCGCTAACTCACCCAATCGCTTATTGCCCCATTTCCGCAATCACGCTAATGGCGCCCCGAGACACCGCCGCCCGCGGAATCCGGCGAGGCGATGTACGACTTCCGCGCACGCACCAGCATCTTCGGCCGCGTGACCTTGACGTCGAGCTTGTGTTCCTTGCCGTCGAGCGCCGCCGGGGAAAAGCCGAGCACGTACTGGTTGTGCAGTTCTTCGGCGATGCCGGTGAACGTCGAGTTCATGTCGTCGGTCGCGTGGAGCTCGTAGAAGCCGCCGCCGGTTCCGGTCGCGAGCGACTCAATACGGGGATTCGGCCGCCCGCCCGGCTGGCCGTTCCACATCGCGAGCGCATAGATGATCGCGTCGCGGTCGCCCGCCATCTGCGCGACGTGGCCCTCGGTCGTGGCGCTGCTCGTGTCGTCCCCGTCGGTGAACACCACGACGACCCGCCGCCGGCCCTTCCGCTGGCCAACCTCGTACATCGCATCGCCCAACGCGTCCCACAGTCGCGTGGTGTTCGCCATCCGGATGTTGAACTGGTCGTGCAGGTAGTCGAGCAGCTCGTCACGATTCTCGGTGAACGCCGGGCTCATGCGCGTCTGGTCGGCGAAACTGGCAATCCGGCCCTCGTCGCCGGGCATCAGCCGGATGACGAATTGATTGACGCCGTCGAGAACCTCGTTGAAGACCGGCATCATGCTCGAGCTGCCGTCGATCACGACGACGACCGAGAGCGGCTGAGCCTCGCGCGTGAACTGCGAGATGGTCTGCAGCTTGCCGTTGTCGCGAACCTCGAAGTCGTCCTTCGTCAGGTCGAGTTCGAAGGCTCCGGTGCTGTCCCGGACCGTGGCCCACACCGGCACGATGCGGGTGACGCCGCGGAACGTCGGTTGTTGGGGTTGTGGCGCGGTCGCCTGGGCCCCAAGCGGGTCCGCGCCGAACGCGGCCGCGGAGAGCGCCAGGGCAATCGTGAGGAGCGTCAGACGCCGCATGCCGATGCACTCCCGTCCGCTTATTGGGACCTGAACGCCAGGTAACTCTTGCGAGCCCTGGCCTTCATGCCGGGCTGCCGCACCCGCACCTCGACCTGGTGCAGTTTGCCGTCGAGGACGGCAGGCGTGAATCCGAGGACGTACTGTCGATGCAGCTCGTCGGCCACGCGCGTGAAGGTCGAGTTGAGGTCATCCGCCTTGTTGAGTTCGAACCACCCGCCTCCGGTCGCGTCAGCGAGCCGGCGAATCCCTTTGTCCGGGTGCGTCGTCACGCCGAGGACGTGACTCTCGAAGCCGATGCTGTAGATCATGAAGTCTTCCGATTCCGCGCGTTTGGTCACGGCGTCGAGCGTCGAGTCACGGCTGCCTTCGTCGTCGCCGTCCGTGAAGAGCAGGACCACGCGGCGGCCCTCGACGCTCGCCAGCTTGCTCATGCTGTCGTCGACGGCATCCCAGAGCCGGGTGCCGTTGCCGTACCCGACGTCCTCGTGGATGTAGCGGACGAGATCGTCGCGATTCGACGTGAACTCGGGGCTCGTGACGATCTTGTCGTCGAAATTCGTGATGCGGGCGCGGTCGAACGGCAGGAGTCGGATGACGAACGCCTCCGCGGCATCCTTCAGGTGTTCGAGGTTCATCGTCATGCTGCCACTCGTGTCGAGCGTGAGGAGGACGGTCACTGGCTGTACGTCGCTCTTGAACACGGTGATCGCCTGCAGCTTGCCGTTGTCGTAGATATCGAAGTCCTTCTGCTGGAGATCCGGGACGAGCCGGCCGGACTGATCGGTGACCGTGGCGTAGAGCGCGACGGTTTGAACCCCCGCCCGGAAAATTGGGGCCTGCTGGTCCCTTCCCCGATCTGGGGCCCAGCCGTGCGCCGATGGGACGCTGACCGCGAACACCGCGACGAAGACGAACATGACGAAGGCGACGGGGAGCCACCACACACGACGCATGCGAGACACACCTCTATTAACGTCCCGACCGGGCCGATCTGGCAAGCGCCATCAGGTTGGACCGGCCAGAGTGGTCCGCGTTGCAAAGGCCGCGGCGAATCGCCGTGCGGCAGCTGATCACCGGCACGAGGAGGCCGGACGTCATCGTGACGTCCGGCCAGCGCTCGCTCATCGACGAGCGCTATCGACCGCCAATACGGATCACGTCCTCCACCTCATAGCCGCGACCCACCAGGCACAGTTGGCCGTCAACGAAGTAGTAGCGATCGCCTCGTTGAACGGATGGCAGGCGCCGGAGCAAATCGGCTGGCACCGCGTACGCATGCCGTCGGAGATCGCGATCGAGTACGCGGCCCACGCCGATCCGGGCGCCGAACGACGGGTCGAGCCGGTCGCGGTCGCGAAGCCCTGGGGGCGGCGTACGGCGATGCTCAGCGTACCAGCCTTGGACGACTTGGCGATCGTGATCGCCGAAGCGACGATGCTGATCCGACCACCGATCGGCCCGCTGATCGGCGCGGTACTGTGCGGGCGCCGCAGTGGCCACTGTATTGAGCGTGCCCAGCGCGAGCATCCCTGCCGTGCAGACCGCGACGTAGACGGGACGGAGCCCAGGGATTCTCATGACCCCTCCTTCCAGACACGCCGCAAGCGCGTCCTCTGAAGAAGGAGCAAGAGCCGCGCCAATCGGCTTCCCTGGGGACGACCGGATCTGGCCGGTCTTTCTGCGCACCGAATCGCCGGTGCGTCCTTGAGGGTCAAATACGGCCGCAACAGAGGACACTCGCGGCATCCTTGCACGCCGGTAATCTTGCACGTCGCCTCTTATATCAAAATATGATATATCAGGCATTGAGCTATGGACCGCTCGACCCTGGATCTCGACCGGCTGCTCCCACTTTCCCCGGCCGTGTTTCACATCCTCCTGGCCCTGGCCGAAGGTCCCCGACACGGCTACGCGATCATGCGCGACATCGACGTCCGAACGGACGGCGTCGTCCGCGTCGGACCCGGCATGCTGTACGGATCGATCAAGTGGCTGCTCGCCGACCGCTTCATTGCGGAAGCCTCCGCCTCACGCGCTGACACGGCCAGCGCCGTCGAGCGGCGACGCTACTACCAACTGACCCCGAGCGGTCGGCAGCTGTTGCGGGCGGAGGCGTCGAGGCTCGAGGCGGCCCTGGATCTGGCGCGGGCGCGGCGGATCTTGCCGCGAAGGGTGTCGAGATGACGCATTTCCTCAGACTGCTCCTCCTGGCGTATCCACCCTCCATCCGCCGCGATCACGGCGAAGAGATCGTGGCAGCCGTTGTAGCCAGGTGGCGCGACGCCGAGAGCGTGCCGGCACGGGCGCGGCTCGGAGTCGACCTGCTCGCGGACATCGTTGCGAGCTGGCCACGCGAGTGGCGGGCATCGGCCGGTCGCAGGGCTCGGCCGCAAAGGCCAGTCGGCATCGCCGTCCTGTCGGGCGCTCGAGCTGACGCCCGCGCTGCATGCCGTCTCTTCACCCGGGCACCGCTCTTCGCGCTCGGCGCGGTGGTCACCCTGGCCCTCGGCATCGGCGCCACGTCCGCGATCGTCAGCCTCGCCGACGCGACGCTCCTCAGGCCGCTGCCGATACGCGCCCCGGATCGCCTCTGGCAGGTCGACTTCAGCTGGTCCAATCCGGATTTTCGCGACCTCGAAGCGGCCGGGACGCCGTTTTCGGACGTGGCCGCGTGGTCCAACCAGACATTCGGGTTCGATCGCACCGGCGAGGCGGTGGAGATGCCCGGCGCGGCCGTCTCGGGCGGCTACTTTCCGCTCACCGGTCTTCGTCCGGTCGCGGGTCGATTGCTCGAGGCGGGCGACAACCGCGCCGGGGCGCCACCGGTGGCCGTCTTGAGCGAGCGGGCGTGGACGCGCCTCCTCGGCCGCGACCCCTCCATCGTCGGCGCGACGATTGAGCTCAATCGGTGCCCGGTCACGATTGTGGGCATCGTGCCGCGCGTCTTCCGCGGTCTGTCGCTCTCTGACGCGCCGGAAATCTTCGTGCCGATCGCGGCGATGACCTCGGTCGGTACAGGCCTTGTCTCGCGTCCGGCGTCCATGAACAGCCGTCACCTCGTGTGGCTGAACGTCGTGGGACGGTTGCGAGACGACGCGACGCCAGCCCAGGCGACGTCGGCCGTGGGCGCCCTCTACGACCGCGTGCACCCGCCAGATCCGGGCGCGTCGCCCGAACCGGTGAGGTTGCGGCCGCTCGCTGTCATGGCGTTCAGCGCTGGTGACACCGGAGGCGAGCGGCGATTCGTCGCGGTCCTCGTCGGTGCGACCATCGTCTCGTTGCTCCTCGCGTGCGCGACGGTCGCCAATCTGCTCCTCGTCCGGGCCGAACATCGCCGGCGCGAAATGGCGCTTCGCACGGCGCTCGGAGCGGGCCGCGGGCGCCTCATGCGGCTCGTGCTCGCTGAGAGTCTCGCGATCGGTCTCGCGGGGAGCGCCGGAGCCTTGGTTGTGGCTCGGATCACCCTGAGTCTCCTCGGATCGTTCGACTTGCCTGGCCGTGTCCCGATTGCCGATCTCGGCCTGTCGCTCTCGCCGGCACTTCTTGCGATGTCGATCGCGCTCGGATTGGCGACGAGTCTCCTCTTCGGTCTCGCGCCGGCGTGGCAGACATCACGTGTGGACGCGCAGGCGGCCCTGCGCGACGGTTCGCGCGGCGCCACCCGGCAGCCGATCCGCGGTCTGCTCGTGACACTGCAGGTCGGCCTCTGTGTCTTGCTGTTGGCGGGCAGCATCGCGTTTGGTCGTGCCATGCAATACGCCTCGTCGCTGGACTTGGGGTTCGATACGGGACACACGGCGATCATCAGCTTCAATCCCGGCCGTGCCCGCTACACCCCGGCGCAGGTCGTCGACGTCGAACGCCGCCTCGAGGACGCGATCCAGAGAGAGCCCTGGGCCGCCGGCGCCGGCTGGCTGTCAATCCTTCCTCTTCGCGGCTCGATGACCTGGACGCTCGGCATCAAGGGTCCCGATGCGCCGCCGAAGGGACGCGCGGACATCGACGCCAACCTCGTGTCGCCCGGCTACTTCCACGCGATGGCCATTCCCCTCCTGGCGGGTCGGACGTTCAGCGACGCGGACACGACGACCGCGCCGCCCGTCATGATGATCAGCGAGTCGATGGCCCGTCGATACTGGCCTCGGGGCGATGCCGTCGGCTCCCGCGTGTCCACCGACCCGGACTCCTCCGATCCATCCGCCGAGGCCACGATCGTCGGCGTCGTCGGCGACGTGAAGCACGACATCGATAATCCCCGCCAGACGATGTTCTACATCCCCGTCGAGCAGCACGTCAGCATGCTCGACTTCGGCCAGTCCTTGGTGGTTCGCGCCCGCGTGCCGCCAGAGGTGGCGCTCGCCGACGTGGCCGCGGTCGTAAAGCGCGTCGATCCGCGACTGCCGATCGGCCGCGCGCAGACGATGGCCGACCACCTCGGTGCGCTGCTGATGCCGCAGCGACTCGGCCTCACGCTCTTCGTGCTCTTTGCGGTGCTGGCCGTGGTGCTGACCACACTCGGGATTTACGCGGTGGTGGCGTCCGCCGTCGCCGAGCGGCGGAGAGAAATCGGCATTCGCGTCGCGCTCGGCGCGGAACCCACGGCCGTACTCGGTCTGGTGGCACGACAGGGTGTGCGGCCGATCGTGATCGGCCTGGTGGTAGGACTCCTGGGCTTCATCCTGGCTGGCTCGGCGCTCAGCAGCCTGCTGTTCACGTTGCCCGCGGTGAACGCGTGGTCGCTCGCGCTGCTCGTGTGTGCTGTCGGCGCGGTGGCACTGGGCGCGATGCTTGCCCCGGCTCGTCGCGCACTCGCCGTCGATCCGGCGGTCACACTGCGGCAGGAATGACGAGTCCGCGACGCCCCCAGTCTCCCTAGCCGTTCAGCCAGATCGCCGACAGGATCGTCTCGCGCATGGACGCTGCATCCAAGCCCAGCCAGAACACGTACGCGCCCGCCAGCGCCCAGACCGCGGTGGCGCCGATCCGCCACGCTCGGGATCGACCGACGAGGGTGACGGTCGAGAGGGCCGCCAACACGAACAGCTCGTACGTCCCGCGCTGGCCGTTGCCGACATGGACCCAGATGCCCTCGTAGTTCAGCGAAATCGCGACGGTGCCGTACACCACGGTCGCCCACGCGAGCGGCGTGCGCCGGACCGCCGCGACGACAAGCGCGAAGATCCAGAAGGTGGTGAGCACGATGGGATACCAGATGCCGGCGCGCTCGATGCCGTGAAGATAGGTGCCGCTTCGAATCCGACCCCACAGCTCGAGGAAGCCGGCAAACGGCAGGCCGAGGTCGTGGGGATTGTAGAGGAAGCCTTCGAGGCCCCAGTCCGGATAGAGCACCCAACCCATGTACAGGCGCCAGAGGACGACCGGCAAGAAGGCGAGGACGGCCATCGTGAAGGCGGGCCGGCGCTTGCCTCCTAAGTACGTGGCGGCCGCCAGCATGACGACGAGCACGGCACCGGTCTCTCGCAAGAGGAGCGACCCGGCTAGGAGGAGTCCCGCAGCGAACCACTGATCTCGGGTCCAGGCCAGGTAACCGAAGACCAGGAACGCCGCGGCGATCGGTTCGGGCAAGCCGGTCCCGAGTGACGCCCAGAAACCCGGCACCAGAAGGACGATCAGACCCCACGCGGGGCTGACCGAAGCGTAACGGGCCGCTATCGTGATGCCAACCGCCGTCGCGCCGATCGCGCCGAGCACGAGCCAGATCATCGTCACGGGGTACCGTGGCCACGCGCCGAGCGATGCCAGGTTCGTCAGCCACGCAAATCCAATCCGGCCGAAGCGATAGGGCGGCGAGTCCATGACGTGGCGATAACGTCCGGGATCGGCGTGATAGGCGCGCATGAACGGATCGAAGGCGGCGAAGTACATGAACTGGCCGTCGTAGCCGCCAGGGAGGAGGATGAGCGTCTCTCGGACGTCCTGTCGGCCCCGAAGCAGGGGATTCTCATCGAACGCCTTTTCGTCAATGCGCAGAAACCCGCTGTAGTTACCGCCAGCATCGCGCAGGCCATGAAGCATCACCGCGGCGTAGCCTCCAGTGACCGCTAGTGTCACCATCACGCACGCCGCCGTCGGCCCCCAGTTCTTCGCTGAGTCTGGCAGGACCTGAAGAATCGCGCGCCCACCACGCCAGACGCCTGGCAAAGCGAGGAACACGGCCCACCGCACGACCGTTCCAGTCGAGAGGACGATCGCAAACGGTGAAACCCACGGGGCCACGATGATGGTCACAAGAGCGATGCCGATGAGACCCGCGACGACCCAGTAGCACACCACCGCGGTGCGCGGCATCCTGTCGGGGAACGGCAACAGGAACAGCCCGACCATGAACAGCCACGTGCCGACGATGACGGGGACGGATGGCCTCGAAAACGATCGAGACCCGGGTGGGACCACGAAGATCGCCTGGACGCCGTTCGTGTTGCCGTGGTGCGTCGCAAGCTCGAGGTACTCGAGCGACCAGATGGACGCCGCGCTGCGGATCACGATTCCGTGCCAGTGGCCGGATTCCCACGCGCCGGTGACCGCACAGTAGACCCACGAGGTCACATGCGGTGCGACATGAGGCTGGCAAGCGCGTTGCCCGTCGACGTCGACCGAGAACGCGGCGGTGTCAGCCGTGTCGTTTTTGAGTCGCGCAATCAACGCAAACGGCACCCGGAGCGCCTGAACCGCGTCACGGTTCGCGACCGAAACAGCCACGGCGCCGCCAACCGCGGGCATGGTCGTGGTCACGACCTTCGTCCGAGCGCCGTGGAACTGGTCGAATCCTCGAGTGGCGATGACCAATGCCAGCGTACTCGCCAGAAGCAAGGCGACGAAGTACCGGACCGGACGCGTCATGCCGTCTGCCATCAACTATCAAGCCTTCTGGCCTTCCAGCCTTCCGCATTCAAGCCTGTCCTCCGGCCTCTCCGTCGTCCAGGCTCCCGGCCTTCAGGCCTTCAAGCCGGCCTTAGTCCGTCATGATCCCCAGCACTTCAAGGACCGAAAGGACCCCGAGGACGATGAGCGCGGAGACGGCGAGGTAGCGGACGTAGCGCGGGGACACGTGGCTGGCGATCCAGCCGCGGATGCTGGCGCCGAGCGTGATGGCCAGTCCGCCCTTGGTGACCATCGCCAGGACCGCGCCGACCCAGACGGTGGCTGCGACCTGCGTCCGGGTCAGGTCGTGCAGGGAGTCCGAAATCAAGTGCCCGGCGAGGGGCGACGCTGCGGCCTGGCCCGTGTTGCGCCAGGCGGCGATCCAGGCCGCCGCCCAGGTGCCGGCGGTCACCATGCCCTTGTCGCCCCATTCGGAGAAGAAGATCGTGGCGAACGCGACGACCGCGCCTTTGAGGATGCGCGTATCTTTGTCCTTCGGCTTCCGGACGTCGGGCTTGCGCCACATCGCGATGGCGACGCCGACGAAGCTGAACGCCGTAAGGGCCGCGACGAGCCACGTGGGCAGAAGGCGGCCGATCGTGGCACCGACGGCGACGGCGACGCTCATTTTCGCCATGAAGGCCACCGCCATGCCGGAGATGACTGACGTCCACCGGTAGCGGGTTGCGAGGACGCCCGAGGTGTAAAGCAGCTTGTCGCCAACGATTTCCGCGAGGAATACCGCGCCGTACGTCGAGAGGAAAATCGCGAGCACCGTGCGCAGGTTATAACACGGCAGTACTCTACCCAGGTCGTGGTACGAGCCCCCATAGTAGGACCCTGTGGCCAAGCGCTCCCTGATCGTTTTTGATCTCGACGGCACGATCGTCGATTCGCGCCAGGACTTGGCCGACAGCACGAACGAGATGCTCGCGAGCTATGGCGCCGCGCCGCTCGCCATCGAGGCCGTCACCGCGATGGTCGGAGAGGGAGCGAGGATGCTCGTGGCGCGCGCCCTCCGGGCGGCAGCGGCAGAGGCGGACCTTGCGGAGGCGCTCGAGCGCTTTCGCGAGATCTACGATCGACGCCTCCTCGTCCACACGCGTCCCTACGACGGCCTCCCCGCGGTCCTCGACGCGGCCGCGGCACGGTCGGCGCTGGCCGTCCTCACCAACAAGCCGGAAGCGCCGGCGCGGCGCCTCCTCGACACGTTCGGCCTCGCACCGCACTTTACGCACGTGGTGGGCGGCGATTCCGGGTTCCCGAGAAAGCCGGATCCGGCGGGCCTCGCGCACATCATCCTCGACGTGCAATCGACGCCCGAGCGCACGCTCGTGATCGGGGACTCGAACGTCGATCGGGAGACCGCCCGGCGCGCTGGCGCGTCCTTCTGCGCCGCCCAGTACGGGTTCGGTCGGCTGGACGCGACGCCAGTCGTGGCCGCAACGCCCGCGGATCTCAATCGCGTGATCGACGGATTCGTCGACGGGGTAGAATTCGCCGACGCGCAGGGAGAATTGTGATGACCCCCATCCGCTGGTCGCTCGTCGTCGCGGTGTCGGTTCTTGGCCCGTCATTCACCCAATCACGCATTCACCCATTCCATTCACCCATTCACGCATTCGCTAATTCACCCATTTCCAGCAATGCGCAAGTGGCCCCGGTGAATGACCTGCCGAACCCGTACACGACAATCGAGAATTGGGCCAAGATGCCGCCGGGCCGGACGTGGGGCTCGACGAGCGCAGTGACCATCGACAAGGACGGCACGAGCGTCTGGGTGGCCGAGCGATGCGGCGCCAACAACTGCGTCGGCTCAACGCTGCCGCCGGTGCTGCACTTCGACCCGGACGGCAATCTGCTCCAGAGCTTTGGCGCCGGCCAGATCCTGTCGCCGCACGGCATTCTGATGGATCGCGACGGCAACGTCTGGGTCATCGATTGCGCGTGCACGATCGGCGGCGGTCGACGTGCCGCCGCCCCTGGCGCGGTTCCACCGGGCGCACCGACACCGGTGGTGCCCCTGCCTCCGCCAGCGCCGAAGGGTCATCAGATTTTCAAGTTCCGGCCTGATGGCACGCTGCTGCTCACGCTTGGCACGGCGGGCGGCGCGCGCGAACCCGATTTCTTCTATCAGCCGAACGCCATGGCTTTCGCGCCCGACGGATCGATGTTCATTTCCGAAGGTCACTCGTCGTCGCCCGGATCGACGGCCCGCGTCATGAAGTTCTCGAAGGACGGCACGCTCGTGCGGTCCTTCGGCAAGCTCGGCACGGGGCCCGATGAATTCGATCAGCCGCACGCGCTCGCCTTTGACTCACGCGGACGGCTGTTCGTCGGCGACCGCGACAACAACCGCATCCAGATCTTCGACCAGGACTTCAAACTGCTCGACACGTGGACCCAGTTCAGCCGGCCGAGCGGCATCGCCATTGACGCGCACGACGTCATCTACGTGACCGACTCCGAGTCCGAGTCGATCTCGCGCGGCAACGGTATGCACGGCCACGAAGGCTGGAAACGCGGCATCCGCATCGGGAGCGCCAAAGATGGGTCGGTCACGGCCTTCATCCCCGACCCGGTCGCGACGGCAACCAACACGAGCGCCGCCGAAGGCATCGCCGTCGACAAGAATGGCGTGATCTATGGCGCCGAGGTCGGCCCCAGGGACCTCAAACGCTACGTCAAGAAATGAAGGCCGGGAGGCCGCCTTCCACCCTGCTTTTCATGTAGAATTCCCCAGTTCAGCTCAACAGGAGGACGAACATGGCGATCTCCCGCCGCGGGTTTTTCGATGCGTTTGGCGCGGTCGGCCGGCCAGCCCCTATGGGTGCGGCCCTGGCGGCGCGCGGTCTCGAGGCCCATCTGGCCTCCGCGTGGGCTCAGGATCCGGTGCAGACCGGCACCAGCACGGGCACCGGAACCGGTGCCGGCCGCGGCGGCCGCGGGCAGCGGCCCCAGCTCCCCCCCGGTGTGGAAGAGATACGCATCAACAGCAACGAGAATCCGCTCGGTCCCGGCAAAGTGGTTCTCGACGCGATCGTCGGCAAGTTCCCGGAGGCCAACCGGTATCCGTTCAACAGCACGCCGAAGGACGCGGACCTCGTCGCCGCGCTCGCGGCGAAGAACAAGGTCAAGGCCGAGAACATCGTGCTCGGTGCGGGCTCGCAGGAAATCCTCAAGAACGCGATGCGTGCGTTCGTCTCGCCCTATCGGGGACTGCTGACTGTCGCGCCGACGTTCGAGAACTGCACGGGCTTCGCGCGCAAGATGAAGTTCCCGGTGACCGAGATCAAGGTCGACTCGAGCTTCCGGCTCGACGTCGAAAATCTCATCGCGACTGTGCGGGGCGCCGGGCTCGTCTATTTCAACAACCCGAACAACCCGACCGCGACCGTCCTCGGCGCCAAGGTCGTCGCCGACTTCGTCGAGCGCGTCCGGCGGATTTCGCCGGACACGGTAATCCTGATCGATGAGGCGTACCACGACTACGTCACGGATCCCGCCTACGAGACCGCGATGCCCCTCGCGATGGCGACGCCCAACGTGTTCGTCGCCCGGACGTTCTCGAAGGCGTACGGCATGGCGGGGATGCGCATCGGCTATGCGGTCGGCCAGACCGACACCATCAAGCCCCTCGCGCGCCTCCAGATGCCGCTGAACGTCAGCGTCCTCGGCATCGCCGCGGCCGTCGCCTCGACCAATGACCCGAAGCACATCGCCGACGAGTGCGCGCGAAACACCGAGGTCCGGGCGTTCACGGTCAAGGCCCTCGCCGACCTCGGCGCCAAGTCGACCGATTCGCAGGCGAACTTCATCTTCGTGGACATCGGTCGTCCGGCGAAGGAGTTCCGTGACGCGTGCGCCAAGCAGGGCGTAATGGTCGGTCGCGACTTCCCGCCGTTCGAGAACTCGCACTGCCGAATCTCGATCGGCACGATGGCCGAGATGCAGAAGGCGACGCAGGTATTCCGTGACGTGTTGCACCCGATGGCCCCGGTCGCGAATACCGGTAAAGTCGGCGGCGGATTGTAGTGAGGCTCGATGCGCGCGAACGGAGCGGGGCACATGGGGCCCCGCGAGTGAGCGCGTAGGGGGGTCCGCGGGGGCGAAGCCCCCCGGAAGTTTGAGGAGCGGGGCACATGGGGCCCCGCGAGTGAGCGCGTAGGGGAGTCCGCGGGGGCGAAGCCCGCCGGAGTTTGAGGAGAACGCCATGCTGACACGACGCCAGTTCAACGAAGCGCTCGGCATCGGTGCCGCCGGAGTGGCGGCCGCCTCCTGGATCGGCGCGCGCGGCCGCGAAGGGGGATTCCTGAACGCCTTCGAGCCGACGCTCGAGGCCCTCGACGCGGGAACCATCTGCCTCGCGAGCAACGAGAACCCGATGGGCCCCGGCAAGACCGTACTCGACGCCATCCAGAAGGCGTTCGGCCCGACCGGCGGCGCGCCGGGCCGGTACTCGAGCGCGGGCGGCGACCTCATGGACGCCATCGCGAAGAAGTTCAACATCAAGACCGAGAACATCGTGCTCGGGTGCGGCTCGACCCAGATCCTCCGGTCGGCGACGCACCTGTTCACCGAGCGCACGAAGGCCCTCGTCGGCACGATTCCGACCTACGAGGAGTGCGCCGGCTACGCAGACATGATGGGCAATCCGGTCCACGGCGTGCCGCTCGACCCGAACTTCAAGATGGATCTCGACCGCATGGCGGACGCCGCCAAGGGCGCGGGGCTCATCTTCTACTGCAACCCGAACAACCCGACGTCCACCTACGTGGGCGCGCGCGCGACGCGCGAGTTCCTCTTCAAAGTCCGTCGCACGTCGCCCGACACGACGGTGCTCGTCGACGAGGCCTACTTCGACTACGTGACCGACCCGGACCACGACACCCACATCCCGCTCGCCGTCGAAGACCCGCGAATCATCGTGGCGCGGACGTTCTCGAAGGCGTACGG
>Ga0070732_10000697_pt1 | contig 19816 bp, 16 predicted proteins | sample Coa_R1_5_FD_66449 | JGI IMG/M metagenome (GOLD analysis project Ga0070732, IMG submission 66449) | Surface soil microbial communities from Centralia Pennsylvania, which are recovering from an underground coalmine fire - Coalmine... | ecosystem: Environmental > Terrestrial > Soil > Unclassified ... | reverse complement strand
ATACATCTATCCCAATCTCTGGCTACTGATCGCCGGCGATGGGCCCGAGCGACGGGTGGTCGAGGCTTTTAGCCGTTCGCGTGGCCCGCGGGACAATCGCGTGAAGTTCCTCGGTAATCGAGACGACGTTCCGCAGTTCGTCGGCCTGGCCGAGCTGGCCTGGATCTGCGGCCGGCGCGGCGGACACAATTTCGCGCTCGAAGCGCTGGCGGCGGGCTGCCCAGTCGTCGCCCCGCGCTTGCCGGAGTTCGTAGAATTGCTGGGTAACAACGAGGCTGGCATTTTGGTCGCCTCCGAAACTGCCTCCGATTTCGCCCAGGCAAGTCGCCGTATCCTTGATGACCCGGTGCTACGAAGCACGCTGGCGCGATTCGGTCGCACCTGGGCTACCCGCTTCGGCCCGACCCGAATCGTGAAACAGTGGCTGGAACTCTACGCCGATTTATTTTCCCCTGCCGGTTGCAATTCCTCTCCCCATCTGTCACCCTGACAGCAGGAGCACTCAGCGGAGGAGCAGTTTGTGAAAGACGTACTGACTCTCATCCTCGCCGGCGGCAAGGGCACACGGTTGGAGCCGCTCACGCGGGATCGAGCCAAGCCGGCGGTGCCGTTCGGCGGGCTCTACCGCATTATCGACTTCACACTTTCGAATTGCCTGAACAGCGACTTGCGGAAAGTCCTGGTGCTCACGCAGTTCAAGGCGCAGAGCCTCGACCGGCACATTCGCCAGGGTTGGACTTTCCTGAGCCCGGAGCTGCACGAGTTTATCGACGTGGTCCATCCGCAGCAGCGCCTGCACGAGCAGTGGTATGCGGGCACCGCTGACGCTATTTACCAGAACATTTACAGCATCGAGTCGGAGAAGCCAAAGTACATTTTGATTCTGGCCGGCGACCACATCTACAAGATGAATTACGCCGACATGATTCAGCAGCACATCGACAATCAGGCGGACCTGACAATTGGCTGCATTCCGGTGCCGTTGTCGGAAAGCAAGCACTTCGGCGTGGTGGCCACCGACCGCGATAGCCGCGTGACCGGATTCATCGAGAAGCCGGATAAGGCTGACCCGATGCCCACGGACCCGAATCACTTTCTGGCATCAATGGGCATTTACGTGTTCACGGCGGAACTTCTGTACGAATTGCTGATTCAAGATGCCGGCAACCCAAACAGCAATCACGATTTCGGCAAGAATATCATTCCCGGCATGTTGGCGAAGCCGGAAGAATATCTGGTGGTGGCGCATCGCTTTCGCGACCGCAACAAGAAAGAAAACCCCTACTGGCGCGATGTCGGCACGCTCGACGCCTATTTCCAGGCGAACATGGATCTTGTCTCCGTTGCTCCCGTGTTGAACCTGTACGACGAAGACTGGCCGATCCGCACGCTGCAGCCGCAGTTGCCGCCTCCCAAATTCGTGTTCTACAGCGAAGGCCCCATCGGCTACGTTCGCCGCGGCGAAGCGCACGATAGCATTGTCTGCAATGGCTGCGTGGTCTCGGGCGGCCGCGTGTGGCGGAGCATCCTAGCGCCGCAAGTGCGCATCAACAGCTATGCTCACGTGGAGGAATCGATCCTCTTCGACAATGTTAACGTGGGCCGCTATTGCCGCATCCGCCGCGCGATCATCGACAAGGATGTGGTGATTCCCGAGAAGATGGAAATCGGCTTCAATGCCGAAACCGACCGAGCCAACGGCCTTGCGGTCACTGAAGGCGGCGTGGCCATTGTGCCGAAAGGACACACGTTTAGAAAATGAATTCGGAATGCGGAATTCGGAATGCGGAATTAGCTGCCTTTCATTCCGAATTCCGTGTTCCGACTTCCAAATTCCCAATTTGATTCATGTCTGAAATAAAAAGAAATCGTCGCTGGCTCTGGGTCTTTGTGGTTCTGGGCATCCTTGGCCTGCTCGCGATGGGCATCAACTACGCTTACAACGTGGGCGAGCCGTTGACCCTGGAAAAACTGAACGCTGCACGTGCGCTGTGGGCCCAGAAGCGGCCGATAAACTATGATCTGCACATTGTCTTTTCGCGCGAGTATGTATCCGATGATGGTCGCCGGGGAACCCTCGTCGATCAGTTCCAAGTCGAGGTCCGCGACGGCAAGGTGACCGGCTTCCTGGTCAACGGCAAAGAACCGGAGCCGTTGCTCGACGCCCAGGGACAGCGCCGGCTGGAAGACGAACGCCTTCGCCGTGCAAACTATGACATCTCCGGGATATTCGATTCGATCGAGGACTTGATGAACAAGGATCGCCGCGAGGGAAACCCGACCTTCCTGCGTGCGCGCTTCGACCCCAACGATGGCCACATAACGCTCTTCACCCGTCAAATTCATAGGCGGCGCGAGCAGTACATCCAGGTTGCGATGAAGAAAGTCTAAGCCAAGCCGCTAGCGGCGTTGCAGGCTACGCGGCTTTCATCGATGGTGCAAATGCCAGCAGCCCCTTCACGTGCTTGCAAACGTGGTTCATCGTCTTTTCACCACGGTAAACGGCATCGGCGCAGGTGCAGTGCCAGTGCAGCCGCTTGCGTTCGTCGCGCTGAAGGGCGATCTGATAGACCTGTCGGCCGCCGGTAACTTGCCACAGCACGAGGCAGCCTTCCGCCTCCGGTTCCGGATGCCGGTAGATCAAGCGGTATTGATAAAGCCCTTGCACGCGCTTCCGGTTCGGCCCGGGGAGCATCGTAATCAGCACCGCATTCGCTCCGTCCACGTCAAATTGTTTGTCAAAACTCATGGCAAAACTCGCTGGGAAAACCGCCTTTTCACACTCTCATTTTACGCGGATGGGGAAGGTAATTTGAGGTCGGTAGGAACGTTGAGCGGGGGACCCTTCGGGGGTCCCCCGCTCAACGTTAGGTCACGGCTTGCTCAGCTTCGCCACGCTGCCGTCGGGCTGCAAGTCTTGCAGGTAGCGAGCGAAGTCTTTCTCGAATTGTGGCAGTTTTTGACCCATAAGCGCTTCGAAAGCCTCGCGGGCGTCAGCCTTGTCGGCCAGCCTGCGGACGTAAAGATCCATCGCCTCGCTGCCGAAGAGCCGGCGATCGAAGGTCAGGTAAAACGCCACCGCCCAGGAGGTGAGGTAGTGTTGGTCGGAAATCTGCCGTTCGCCCACGTGCACGAGCATGAATTGCTTCGGCCCGCTGTTCAATAGTTGTGGGAGCGGCACGAGTTCGCCCTTGCGCAGGGCGTCTTTCGCGCGCTTCAGTCGATCGTAGTCGGCATGGCCAACTCGAAGTTCGCCCGCTTCCACCACCGCCGTCTCGAAAATCTGCGCCAAGCCCTCGTTGAGCCAGCGCGGCAACTCGCCGGATTGCTGCGGATAAACGAAGCTATTCAGATACGCGTGAAAGGCCTCATGGTACAAAGTGGCGAACAATTGACGGGTCACGCGGTCGAACAGGGCTCGGTTCGTGCTGTCGGCGCCGGCAATGCGGGCGCGTGTCTGCTTGATCGGTTCCAGCATGCGCTCGAGTTCTTTGCTCTTGTACAGTTTCCGGAATTCCGACTCCTGCTTGTTCAACTCCTGGCGCAATTTATCGTGTGCCTTCTGCACCTGGGCCAGTTCTTCGCCCAGGCGCTGGAGATCGCTGAAACAAACAATGCGATTGGCCGAGCCGTCGAAAAATGCCGGGTTCAAGAACGGCTGCTTCTGCGCCAGCAATAGACGCTGATATTCTTCGGCGTCGATCAGCAATTCGACGCGCGTCGGCTCGCCGCCGGGATGCCGCGGCGGCAGAAAGCGCGTGTAGGCCAGGTAAATCTGCTCCAGCCGATACGCGGCGCGCCGGACCACTTCCTCCGGTGCATTGGACGTGAGCATGAAGTAGTCGGAAGTATAGCGCAGCCCGCCCTTCGGATCTTTGCCCCAGGCGACCGATTCGAGTTCAAGCCCGGGCAAGCGTTCCTTTTCTCCGGCGCCCGAAGATTGCTCCAAATCGCGGATGCGCGCTTGCAAGCGTTCCCGATCGGCATCCGCCAGGCGATCAACCCGAGCGACTTCGTTACGTGGAAAAGTGGTCTCGATAATGACTGTAGGCCGGCCCGGCGCCTGCCGCACATTCTGAAAGCGGACGCCGCTCGCAGTTTCCTCTACGAGCAGGCCTTGAAAGCAGACGCCCGATTTCAGGTGTAGTTTTTCGAACTTCCATCCCTGCGCCGGGCCGTTGTCGGCAACGGCGGGCGGCACGGCCAAGACGGCCAAGGTGCAGACGATGAGCCACGGTCCATACCGGCCCACGAAATACATGGGGCAACCTCAGAAGAGTAACTGTCGCCGTCTTTTCACTATACTCCGCCCGGCGGGCGCTTGCCAATGAAGTTGTGGTCATTCGCATCAATGCAAGCGGCGGGGCTTGTCCCCGCCGGACGTCCCGCCGGGACAAGCCCGGCGGCTCGCTAGCTTTTTCCGAAACCGGCTTCACTGCGCCAAGGTAGATCAAACGATTAGCCGCGAGATCCCGTGCGGAATAAGGGAGCCAACGATGAAGCAGTTACCCGGATCCATTGCTTTGTTTGCCATGCTGACCCTTTTTTTGTTCTTCCGTACCGCTCCCGCCGGCGAGAAAAAGCCCGCCAGTGGCACTTTTGATTCCAACGGCGTTAAGATCTGGTATTCGGTGCAGGGCAACGGCGAGCCGGTAGTCCTCATTCACGGCTGGCTTTCCAGCGCCGGCATCAACTGGGACTTGCCGGGGATCACAGCAGCGCTGGCTAAAGACTATCAAGTGATCGAACTCGATGTGCGCGGCCACGGGCAGTCGGACAAGCCCACAAAAGAGGGAGAATACGGCCCAGAGCTGGTCGAAGACGTGGTTCGCTTGATGGATTATCTCAAAGTGAAGAAGGCCCACATCGTCGGTTACTCGATGGGTGGCATCATTGCGGGAAACTTCATCGTCAAGCATCCGGATCGCGTTTTCTCGGGCACCCTCGGCGGCATGGGCTGGCTGAAGGCCGGCGGATTGGGCCAGTGGGGCTTTGGGCAAATCGGCAAAAACGACTCCAATGCCAAAGCCGCTGCCGTTTGCGGCCGCAGTCTGGCCAAGTTGGCCCTGACCGAAAATGAAATCAAAGCTATCAAGGTTCCGATGATCGTGCTGGTAGGCGACGAGGACGGGCTGGTTCAAAAACTGTATGTCGATCCTCTCAAAGCCGTGCGGCCCGAGTGGTCGGTCATTGAAATCAAGGGCGGCAATCACTTCACCTCTATCGTGAAACCGCAGTTCAGGGAAGAGATTCAGAAATGGCTGGCGAAGCAGACGAAGCAGTAATGTTTCCAAGCCCGCAGGCGAGTCTTCGAGCCTGTGGGTGCATGAAGTTTGCGTAAATCCACTTGCCGTGGCCGAGCAACATGCGAGGCAAACCCTACTCATGAACGAAAAAACCCCGGCCTGGCGGCGGTCGCCAGGCCGGGGTAGCAGTGGCCGGCGCGCATCACACACACGGCCGGATTTCTACCTGGAAGCCGTGGCAGCGCAACTGCTCGGCGGCGCAATTAGCCTCGGCACGGTTGTGGTATTCACCCGACACCTTCCAGGGACAATTGGCATCGCGGTAGAGCACTTCAAAGTCGTGTCGGCGATGTTCTTTCCAGTCACGGTCATGCTCGTCATGCCGGTACGCTTCCGGCGGGCGGGCGTCGGCCACAGTCGGAATTGCCAAAGCGCCCACAAGCCCGATTCCCAGCACACTCGCAAGTAGAATTCGGCGGAACATATCTTTCTCCCTAGTTTTTCGGGGTTATTTTTGATCTTCCGGACCAACAACGCCACCGGAAAATCGACTTGCGCCCCTCATCCATTTCTCATCGGGACCTAAACAGGCAACCACTGATTACACGGAAAGCTCGGATAAGAAAAATGCTACCATCCTTGGTTTCTTTGAGCGCTGCCAACGCCGGCAATTACCTCAACTTGACCGATATTCTTGCGCCCTTTACACTGGCGAAAGGGACAGTCTGCCGGCTCTCCAGGCCGAGATTCCCACAGGAGTGAGAACGTACGTGCTGCCGAAAGGCAATCATCATCCCGCGCAGGCATCGCGCGAAAACGGGCACCCCGAACCAAAGCTCTCGCGCGCCAGCGCCGGCCGGCTCAGCCTCTACCTTCGCTGTCTGGACAGCTTGCTGCGCGAGGGACATTCCAAAGTATCCAGCAGCCAGCTTGGCGAAAGCCTTGGGGTGAGCGATGCCCAGGTCCGCAAGGATCTGGCCAACCTCGGCAACCTGGGCCAACCCGGCATCGGTTACTCAGCTGCCGACCTTACTGCTGCCATTCGGCGTGCCCTGGGCATCGACCGCGAGTGGAAGGCCGTACTGGTGGGCGTCGGCAATCTCGCCCGCGCCTTACTGCGCTATCGCGGTTTTCAGCAGCAAGGATTTCGTGTGGTTGCTCTTTGCGACAGCGATGCCGCCAAGATCGGCCAGACCATCGACGGCCTGATCATCTATCCGCTCAATCACATTGCCGACGTGGTACAATCGAGCGGCGCGGAGTTAGGTATTCTCACCGTTCCGGCCGAGGCGGCCCAGACTGTGGCCGACCGCCTGGCCGAAGCCGGCATCCGCGGCCTGCTGAATTTCGCGCCGGCGGTGCTGAAGATGCCGCCCGGTGTGAGCCTGGTGACGGTGGACCTGACAGTGCAGCTTGAGCAACTGGCATTTCTGGTGCAATGGTCGCTAAATGAGCGGTGACACGACGTGGGACAAGATTCCAATCTTGTTCCGATTCGTTTCGGGGCCGTGGTATTCGGTGCCACGTCGGCTGGAATCTACTTTATGGCGTGGCGATATTCTCTTGGCGGATGGCGTGATTTTCTGTTGTGGCTGGGGCTATTACTACTCGTCATTGTTCTCGTGATGAAGTGCCGCTGAAATGTTGGCATCGCGTTCGGGATTCCAAATCCTCTTTTCGGACCAGATTGGAATCTTATCCCACGTGTTCCGCTGCCCACGCAATTGACCGTTCGCTTCCTCCTGTATATCCTGCGACTTCAGCGATATTCCCCTCCTGCGAGGTCCCACCATGCGCCGCATCCTCTCACTTTGCCTGCTGCTCTTGCCCGCCATCGCACTTGCCGAAGATCCCAGCCGCGTTCGTCCCGAAGGCGAAAAGTCGAAAGACTCGCGCTTGGGCCCGCCGATCACGCTCGACGGCTACTTCCCCTTCAAGCCGCCGGCCAGCAAGGAAGTATGGGAAGCGCGACGGAAGGCGCTGCGGGAACAGGTGCTGGTGGCCACAGGCCTCTGGCCCATGCCGGAAAAGACCCCGCTGAACGCCGTCATCCACGGCAAGATCGAACGCGACGATTACACCATTGAAAAGGTCTATTTCGCCAGCATGCCGGGACATTATGTATGCGGGAACCTGTACCGGCCCAAGAACACGAAGGGCCCAGTGCCCGCGGTGCTGTGCGCTCACGGCCACTGGACCAACGCGCGCCTGACCGACATGGGCGACAAGTACGCCAAGCAGGAATTGAAGTCCGGTGCCGAGAAGTTCGAGCCGAACGCCCACTTCTTCCTGCACGCGCTCTGTGCCACACTAGCTCGCATGGGCTGTGTCGCTTTCTTCTACGACATGGTGGGCCATTCCGATAGCCAGGCGATCAAGCACACCGTCGGCTTCACCGACGCCCTGGCGGAACTGCGGCAACAGAGCTTCATGGGCCTGCAAACCTGGAACAGCGTGCGCGCGCTCGACTTCGTCTTGAGCCTGCCGGATGTCGATCCCAAGCGCATCGGCATGACCGGCGCGAGCGGCGGCGGCACGCAGACGTTCATCCTGGCCGCGATCGACGACCGGCTTAGTGCCGCGTTCCCGGCTGTCATGGTTTCCACGGCCATGCAAGGCGGCTGCATTTGCGAGAATTGCACATACCTCCGCGTGGGCACCGGCAACGTCGAAATCGCCGGCCTCTTCGCTCCAAAGCCGCTCGGCATGTCGGCCGCCAAGGACTGGACGGTCGATATCGAAACCAAGGGCCTGCCGGAGTTGAAGGCGCTTTACAAGCTCTACGGGGCCGAAGATAAGGTCATGGCGAAATGCTTCCCGCAGTTCGGCCACAACTACAACCAGGTAAGCCGCGAGGTGATGTACAACTTCTTCAACAAGCACTTCAAACTCGACTGGCCCGAACCGGTGACCGAAAAGGAAATCGTGCCGGCTCAGCCCAAGGAGCTAACGGTCTTCGATGCCGAACATCCCGTGCCGAAGGACGCGCTGCCGGCCGAGAAGTTGCGGCAAGTAATGACCGAGGCCTCCGACAAGCAGATGGCCGCGCTGTTGCCGAAAGATGCCGCGAGCCTGGCGGAGTTCAAGAAAGTTGTGGGCACGGCACTGCGGGTGATGGTAGGTGAGATGCCCACCAAGCTACAGCTAGAGCGGCGAGCGGCTCCCGATCAGGCCATGCTGGGCGACTATACCATCGACAAATCGGTCTTTGGCCGCAAGGGCGACAGCGACATGATGCCGTCCGTGTCCGTGGCGGGGAAGAAGCCGTCTCGCAAGATCGTGGTCTGGATTCATCCCAAGGGTAAAGCGAGTCTTTTCGATGGCGAAAAGCTGGTGCCTTCCGCGCAAACGATGGTAGACAAAGAAATGGTTGTAATGGCTCCGGATCCGCTTTACATTGGCGAGCAATCGGGGCCGATGCACGCGGTAGATAAGCGCTTCGCCGGCTACACCTATGGCTACAATCGCAGTCCGCTGGCTGAGCAGGTGCGCGACATTGTCACTTGCGTGGCAGTTGCGAAGAGATCATTTGCCGCGGAAAAGGTCTATCTTGTTGGCTGGGACGGCATGGGCCCGGCCACGGTCCTTGCTTCCGCCATCTGCGGCGATGCCGTCGAGCGCACTGCGGCCGACATGAACCAGTTTCGTTTCGAGCGCATTGACAAGACCGATGACCCGATGTTGTTGCCGGGCGCTGCAAAATACGGCGGGCTGGGGGCGTTTGCCGCGCTCTGTGCCCCGCGGCCGCTGTTCCTGTACAACTGCGCCGGCACCGGCTCTGGGCATATCAACAATGCCGCCTACGATGCCGCGAATGCGAAGGACAACCTGCTGCGGGAGCGCGAGAAAGCGCGGCCGGATAAGGTTGTCGAGTGGTTGTTGCGCTAAAAAGAATTGAACAGAAGCAAACGAAGGAAACGAAGGCGGCAAGCGCGATCCGAACCGTTTTCTTTCCCTCGTTGCCTACTGTTCGATCTCTGAGAGCAAAATGGATCGCGAAAAACGAGAACTGCGCAAACTGAAGCGCACCATCAAGAAAGCCGGCAACAAGCGCCGCCGGGCGAGCTTGAAGCGCGACCTGCGCGAGCATCCGGAGGATGCTGCACACAGCGAATTCGAATTCGGCGATGATACTTCCGCGACGCTCAATGGGCTGGATCAAGACGCGACACGGCGAGCGAGCCGGAAGCGTTAGCGACGCGGCTCGCTCCTTCCGTCGCTTACGCTTCCGGCTCGTGAGAGCAATCACTTCTTCACCTTGCACGCGGCTAGTTTCTTGCCGTCGCGCACAAAAAGCACGCCATCGGCTAAGGCGCTCGTTGCGCGCACTTGTTTGTCGAGCGCCTGGAAGCGGCCTTTTTCGACATATTCCTTCAGATTCGGTTCGATTAGCACGATCTCGCCCGTTTCCACGGTCGCGATCAACAGATCGTCAGCCAGAATCAGGCTCGCGCAGCCGAAATGCTCCTTCGACCACAATACCTTGCCGGTCTTCCATTCCACGCAGCGCAGGGCGGTGCCATATTCTTGCCGGCCGTGGATGCCGAAGAGGTTGCCCTTGTACAGAATGCTCGTGTTGTAATGGTTCGAGAGCGATTCGTCGTTCGTCCAGATGTCCTTCAGGCCGCCGTCAGAAACTTGTAGCAGAATCGCGCCGGTTTCATAACAGGCCGAGAGGAAAATGTGATCGTCGCTGACGACCGGCGCGGCGGCGTTCACGGAATTCGGATTCCGTGAGCGCCAGGGGAGTTGATGTTTCACGCTTCCATTTTCCGGATCGAGAACTTTCAGCCCTTCGCGGGTGAAGAACACCAGTTGTTTCTTGCCGCCGATTGTGGCCAGCGTAGGCGACGAATAGCTGGCTTCATCGTCTGTGGCCTTCCATAACTCCTTGCCGGTCTTGCGGTCCAAGGCGACGATGCCGGCGCCCTTAGCCCCAACGTTTACGAAGATGCGATCGCCCTCGACAAGCGGCGAAGTGCCGACGCCAAAAAAGTTGGGCCTCGGTTTGTATTCGCCGGCTAGATCTTTCTCCCAGACCTTTTTGCCGCTGTCGAAATCAAGGCAAATCATTCGCCCTTCCGCGCCCAGCGTGTAGAGATTATTCCCAGCGATGCACGGCGTGGCCCGCGGTCCGTCATCGAAGCCGAAGCGATCCACGTAGGCAGTGGACGAGGCGAAACGCCATTTTTGTTTGCCATCGGCTGCATTGAGGCACTCGACGATTTCTTCATCGCCCACGCGGTGGAACAATATCACCTTGCCGCTCGCCGCCACCGGTCCGGCCCAGCCCGATCCGGCCGCGTGCTCCCACAGCTTGGGCGGGCCATCCTTCGGCCATTCGCGCAGCAAGCCCGTCTCGGGCGAAGTGCCGTTGCGGTTCGGGCCCAGGAATTGCGGCCAGTCGGCAGCGTGAGCGACAAGGGCGAAGGAAAGGATCGTGAGAATAACAAGTAGTATCCTGACCATATCTAGTCTCCGATGACCTAACCCCCCCGAGCCCTTCCCGAAACGGAAGGGGGAGAAGGCGGGTCCCTTTACCTTTACGGAACAGGGTTAGGGTTATCTTGTTCGTGCGCTTGCGACAACGCGGTCGTGATTTATAATACGCAAGAAGACACTCGGAACCGAGAGCCCCGCAGCAGCGCCCCGCGGCGGGTGGAAAGGCATGGCCTTGTGATTCATTACCGCACGTTCCGCAACAGCGATCCACCGGCCCTGGTGGAACTCTGGAACGAATGCTTCACGAACCGCGGGGCGTACCCGCTGCGTAATACCGCGCTTCTGGAAATCTGTGTCTTCTCCAAGCCGTATTTCGATCCAGGCGGGTTGTTCATTGCCGAAGAATCGGGCCATATCATTGGCTATGCCCACGCCGGCTTCGGGCCCAATCAGGCTGAGAACGACGTTAGCGCCGAAATTGGAATTATTTGCCAGATCGCAGTGCGCTCGCTTTATCGCCGGCAAAAGATTGGCACCGAATTGCTGCGCCGCTGCGAAGCCTACCTGCAAAGCATGGGGGCGAAGGAATTCGTGGCTGGGGGGCTGAAACCGCGCAATCCCTTTTATTTCGGCCTCTATGGCGGCGGCGGATCAGCCGGCTTCCTCACTAGCGACTCGGCGGCCGAGCCGTTTTTCCTCCACAATGGCTACCTGCCAAACGAAAGCTGCCTGGTTTTCGAGCGCAATTTGGCGAAGGCCGAACCGATTGTCGATCCGCGCTTTCTCACCCTGCGCCGCCGCTACGATGTGCAACTGTTGCCGCAGGCGGAAATACCGTCCTGGTGGCAGGAATGTGTGCTGGGCCAATTCGAGCCGGTGGAGTTTCGGCTGATGGACAAGCTGAGCTCCATGCCGGCCGCGCGGGCATTTGTCTTCGAGATGCAAGGCACCAAGCCCGGCGAACAGGCGGCCGGCATTCTCGATTTGAATGTCCGCCCCGACACGCGCCGCCAGGGCCTGGCCCGCTACTTGCTCGCCAATAGCATGCGCTATCTGCAAGAGCAGTACTTCAAGCGCGTGGAGACGCAGTGCATGGAGTCCAATGAAGCCGGAATTGGCTTGTTACGGAATCTGGGATTTGAGCAAGTCGACACCGGAAGGACGTACCGGAAGCCGGCAACGCCCGCTCCGACGGAGCCGCAATCGGGCGCGACGGCGTAGCCCATGAGCAATTAAGTGGACAAGGCACTATCCCAATGGCTCCAGCAAATTTCCTCTCGGTGTCGCCTCTTCTTCCTGCTGGGCCAGACCTGGCCGAAGCCTTGCGCTTTTACACGGAGCAACTGGGATTCACGGTTATCTGGCAAGGCGGTAGCGGGGCCGGCGTGCAGCGCGGCAACGTGGTGTTCAACCTGGTCGAAAACTCGAATCGCGAATGGGCCGAGAATTGTAGCGTGAGCATCGGCGTGGATGATCTCGAGGCGCTTTATGCGGAATATCGGCATCTCCCTGCTAAGGTCGGTCGTCTGGAAATGAAAGCGTGGGGCCGGCGCGAATTTCACATGATTGTGCCGTCTGGGTTGTGCTTCCAATTCTTCCAGAAGACAGCGTGAGATCATCGCTGCCGGCGGTTTGGCTGCTGCGCGCCTTCCGGGACATTCGCCAGAACTACGGCAGGCGCCGGCGCGTCATTTTCTTCTTGCAATCGGGCGATTCGCGACTACCATTTTGCTTGGGAAGTTCAGCAGAATAGTTTCTTTCGCTTGCTTTTGCTTTGGCTCGCTTGTCGCGAACGGCATGAGGCCCGAATCGGCTTCCGTACTTTGGCGTTGCCTATGGTCGCGATTGCCCGACGAAGGAGGCTAATCATGTCTCACCGCGTTGCTTACCCAGGCAGGTTACAGGCCGTTTGCAGTGTAATCTGCACGTTGACTGCTCTTGCAGCGATCCTGGCTTTTCCGCGACGGCTGCCGGCACAATTCACGCAGGAAAAGCTCACCGAGATCGTCAAGAAGGCGGTCGATAACAAGACTGTGCCATTTCAGCTTCCCTATTTCGAGGCATCCGAAGGGGCCTTGAAGTACAAGTACTGGGGCGTGAAGCGAACCGGCGCCGAGTTCGAAGAGCGCAAGCCGCTGATGTATCCCACCGACTTGCAGTTCCGGGTGGAACTGCTCCGGGCGAAAAAGTACTTGACGCCCGGCCGACGGGAAGGTCAGCTGCTGACTCGAACCTTGACTGCCGAGGAGTTTAAGGTGCTCGAGCCCTACCTCAAAGAGATCGAGTCGATTGTCAAGGAGCAGCTCGCATTGATTGCCAAGCACAAGGGCACGCCGGAGGAGCTTTTGGACAAGCTCGGCGAGCTCGATGGCAAGGCCGACGAGAAATTCGCCGACGCTCTCGCCAAACTGGCCAAACACTGGCGGCTCCAGGAAGCGCAGCCGCTGGTGGAAGGCGCGGCCGCGTACCCTGTCGAGTTTGAAACCAATCCGCCCGGCGGAGAAGTTTTCTACCTTAACCTGGCCGATTACGACCAGGTCGTGGAGGATGGCAAAATCGATAAGAAAGAATGCTGGTTTGCCGCCGGCAAATCGCGAGAAATGAATGTTGGCGACTACCAGTTTCGCGCCTACCTGCCGAACGGCAAAACCGAAACCAGAAAGATGACCATTGCGAAGCCGAGAAATCCCAACGAAGCAATCAAGGTAATTGTGCCCGGCAAGAACTGACAGCGCGGGAGGCCATCCATGTTCTACCCCAATCGTCGCACGTTAACATCCGTTGCCATTCTCTCAGCGAACCTCGTTCTGGCGCTGATTTCGGTGTTGCTTCTCTCCAGACCGGTGCGAGCGGAATTCACGCAAGAGAAACTTACACAGATAGTTAGAAAGGCGGTTGACGACAAATCCGCGCCAACCGGAGTGCTCTTCCTGCGCAAAAGCCAGGAAAGCTTGAGCTTTATGCTCGGCGGCATCAAGCGCACCATCCCTGAGTCCGGAACGAGAACGGCGCTGATGTATCCAAGCGACCTGCAATTCTCGGTGGAAATTACCCGGCAGAAGCATTATGTGCTTGCAGAAGACGGCAAAGCGGAAGCCGTCGAGCGCGTGCTCGACGATAAGGAGTTCGAATGCCTTGCGCCGTACTTGAAAGAAGTGGAATCCATTGTAGGTCAGGAACTCGCGTTAATCGCCAAGCATCAGGGCAAGCCCGAAGATCTGTTGAAGGAGCTACGGAATCTGGATCGGGAAGCGCGCACTAAGTTCGCGGAAGCACTCACGAAACTGGCGACATTTTGGGGCCTCAAGAAAGCAATTCCGCTGTACGCGGCGGCTGCCGCCGCCACGGTCGAGTTTGAAACCAACCCGGCCGGTGGAGAGATCTTCTACCTCAACCTGGCGGACTATGAAGACGCAGTGGAAGCACGGATCATTGACAAGAAAGAATCCTGGTTCGCGGCGGGCAAGAAACGGCAAATGAATGTTGGCGATTATCAATTCCGAGCTTACTTACCGGATGGCAAGGTGGAAACCAGAAAGATAACGATCGTGAAGCCCAAGAACCCGTTTGACCCAATCAAGGTAGTTGTGCCCGGCAATAATTGACCGCCGCCGGCAATGCCGTTCGAGGACGACATGGCGCAGCTATCTTCGTTCAATTGGCCCGCTCAACTGGGCCGGCTTGCTCGATTCGTGGCCACTCCAGCCATCGCCCTTACCCTCGCTACGCTGTTGCCGCTGCTCGACCTCTGGATCTGCTTAGCGCCGCCGTGGCCGGAGCACTGGGTTGTGGTCGTTTTCATGACCGTCCCGGTACCCTTGGCGACGTATCTGCTCGCCCGGCCATTTTTCACATCTCCACGGCGGTTAAAGCAATATCTCCCCCTTTCACTGATCGTGGCCGGCGTTGCCCTGGTGGCGTATTTCTTCCTGTCCGCGCGGTTCATCCATGAGCTGGATGACCGCTTCCACCGCGACGTGGGCGGTTGGGCCTACACAGCCCGCGCCCTGCGCGACAAGGGCCGCAATCCTTCGCTTACCGACCTCGAACTTCTGCACCGCAATGAAAGCAAAGAAGAACGCGTGTTCTCGAGTTCGTCCATCGCGGTCGCGCGCGCCTTGCTCTTACTCACGTGGATTGTCTTGGCAGCCAGCCTCAGCTTGGCGCTGGCGCTGGCTCTATTCCTGAACCGGCAGCGCGAACTCGATGCCCGCATCGGGTCGCTGGTTCCGGAAATCGACGCGTCGATCCGCACCGATCTGCAAACCGCACTGCATACCCTGCGCGATTCCAAAAATGCCAATTTGGTGATTCTCTCGTTGTCGCAGCTTTCGTTGAAAATGCTGGACATCCTGTTTGCGTGGTGCGGCGAAACACGGCCCAGCGACAATCTGCACCAGTGCATCATCCGGGCAAGCACGAGCATCCCCGAATATCCGAAGCTTAAAGGGCTGGATGTGATGCCCCGGCGGATGGCAGAGTATTTGGATACCATTCGTGTCTGCGCCAACCGCGTGGATCACGTTTTGCCGGGCCCGCCGCCGACTTTGTACGAGGCCGAGATCAATCTCAACATGTACCTGGCCGTGTTGGAATGGCTGTACTGCCAGTGCGAGAAAAATCCACATCGATTGGCCAGCATCTACACCGGCCCGCAGGCAACCGAAGGAATGTGAGCGAGCGGTTACATTGAGGATGAATTGGGCGAACCTGGTTCGTATGGCGCATGGCAAGCGTACGATCCCATTCCCCGCTTATCATTCAAAAATCGGTTTCATTTCACGAAATCGCGTTTCGTTTCATGGGGGGTGTCTGTTTTCTCGTGAAACGGAAACGAAACGCCGTTACCACTCGCCCCCCGCTGGCTCTCTGCCGGTCCGCGAGCTACATTAAATTACACCGGATAGGCAAACTTTAACGCCCCGACTGCCTGGCTCATTAGGAGAGGTGAACTGGCTGTCCATCCCCTGAGCACACATGCATTTACGATCATTGTTCGCTTTTCTCTCTCTCCTTCTCCCCACCATTGCGATTGCCGACGATAAGCCGGAGATTCCGCCGGAACTGAAGGGGCTGAAATATCGGATGATCGGCCCGGCCATTGGCGGCCGGGTGAGCCGGTCGTGCGGCGTACCGGGCGACCTGAACACCTACTACGCGGCCACGGCCGCCGGCGGCGTTTGGAAGTCGACCGACGGCGGCTTCACCTGGAAGCCGATCTTCGACGATCAGCCCATTGCCGGCATGGGCTCGATTGCCGTCTCCGCCAGCGATCCGAACGTCATCTACGCCGGCAGCGGCGAGGCCAACATTCGCGGCAACGTCAGCCCCGGCAACGGCATCTACAAATCCACCGACGCCGGCAAAAGCTGGAAGCAGGTCTGGACCAGTATCGGCCAGATCGGCACCATGATCGTCCACCCCACGAACCCGGACATCGCGTTCGCGGCAGTGCTTGGCAACCCGTTTGGTCCGAATGTCGAGCGCGGCGTCTACCGCACCAAAGACGGCGGTAAGAACTGGGAAAAAGTGTTGTTCGTGGATGAAAACACCGGCGCCAGCGATGTGTGCTTTGACCCGAGCAATCCGCGCATTCTCTTTGCGGGCACCTGGCAAACGCGCCGCCGGCCCTGGGAACTCACCAGCGGCGGTCCTGGCAGCGGCCTGTACGTCTCGCACGACGGCGGCGACACCTGGGATTCGCTGAAAGATGCGAAGTCCGCGAAGGAAGGATTGAAACCGGCGGACAAGTTTTTGAAGAACGGCCTGCCGAACGGTATTTGGGGCAAGGTCGGCGTCGGCGTGGCGGCTTCCGATAGCCGGAGGGTGTATGCGCTGATAGAAGCCGACGAGGGCGGCCTGTTCCGCTCCAATGACGGCGGCGAAAGCTGGAGCCGCGTCAATTCCGAGCGCATTCTTCGCCAGCGGGCCTGGTACTACACCACCTTCACCATCGACCCGACGAATGCCGACGTGATCTGGGTGCCGCAAGTGCCGCTGCTCAAAAGCATCGACGGCGGCAAATCCTTCCAACGCGTGCCCGGTTATCACCATGGCGACATGCACGACGTCTGGATCGATCCCAAGAATCCGAAGCGCGTCATCGCTTCTAACGACGGCGGTGTGGACATTAGCACCAATGGCGGCGAATCCTGGTACGCTCCGCCGTTGCCGATCGCGCAGTTTTATCATGTGGCCGTGGATAACCGCGAGCCGTACCACGTGGCCGGCTGCGTGCAGGACATCGGCAGCGCCGCCGGGCCAAGCGACAGCTTGAGCCAAAAGATTTTCTTGAGCGACTGGTACAACGTTGGCGGCGGCGAGGCCGGGTATGCGGTCTTCGATTGGTCCGACCCGAATATCGTGTATGCCGGCGAATACGGCGGCACCATTACGCGCTACGACCACCGTACTCGCCAGAGCCGTAACGTCAGCATCTATCCCTTCAATCCGTCTGGCCACGGAGCCGCGGATCTGAAGTACCGCTTCCAGTGGACCGCGCCGATCATGATTTCGCCGCACGATGCCAAGACCGTGTACCACGGGGCCAACGTGCTTTTCCGCACCCACGACGCCGGCGTGACCTGGGAGAAGATTTCCCCCGACCTCACCCGCAACGACAAGAACAAGCAGAAATGGTCGGGCGGGCCGATCACCGGCGATAACACGGGCGTGGAGACATACGACACCATCTTCGCCATTGCCGAATCGCCGGTGACCAAGGGCATAATCTGGGCCGGCAGCGACGATGGGCTGGTGCATGTTTCGCGTAACAACGGTAAGACCTGGACCAACGTAACGCCGAACATTGCCGACGTGCCCGACTGGGGCACGGTCCAGTGCATCGAAGCGTCGCCGTACGATGCTGGCACCGCGTACGTAGTGGTGGACAACCATCGCATGAGCGACTTTTCGCCGCACATCTGGAAGACGATCGACTTTGGCAAAACCTGGAAGAGCATCCACGACACATTGCCAAAGGATGAATACCTGCACGTGGTCCGCGAAGACCCCAAGCAGAAGAACCTGCTGTATGCCGGCAGCGAAAAGGGCGTGTACTTCTCGCGCAACGGCGGCCAGAAGTGGGAGCCTCTGAAGCTGGAGATGCCCACCGCGGCGGTACACGATCTGGTGGTGAAGAATGACGATCTGGTGGTCTGCACCATGGGCCGTTCGATTTGGATTCTCGACGATCTGACTCCGGTGCGACAGGCAAAAACGAGCGGTCTCTTTGCGCCGAGGCCGACGTACCGTTGGCGTGGTCATTTCCATATCACTGTTCCGAACGATCGCAGCGGCGGCGACAATCCGCCGCGCGGCGCGATCATCTACTACCAGTTGCCGAAAGAGCCGGCTAAGAACGCGACGCTGGAAGTCCTTGATTCCGCCGGCAAGCGCGTGACGATTTTCGAAAGCAAGAACAAGGAAGAGAAGGAAGATGAGACGATGGCCGAAGAGGCGCCGCCGAAGCCCAAGAAGCTGAACCTGCCGGCGGAAAAAGGCCTGAACCGCGTGGTATGGGACCTCACGTGGCAAGGGGCCGATGTGATTCCCAATGCCCGAACCGACGCCGGCAATCCCGTCGATGGCCCCCTGGCGTTGCCGGGCAAATACACGCTTAAATTCACCGTCGATGGCCAAACCAAAACGGAATCCCTCACGGTAAAGCCGGATCCCCGCCTTACGATCAGCGAAAATGTCCTCGACGAGCAACTCAAGTTTTCGCTCCAGGTGCGCGAAGAGATCACCCGGCTCACGAAAATTGTGCTCGATCTTCGCAAAGTGCGCAAGCAGGTGCAGGAGCGCGCCGCGCTGCTGGCGAAAGACGAAAACGCCAGGCCGCTTGTCGAGGCCGGCAAGAAGCTCAGCAAGAAGCTCGATGATCTGGAAGGCGCACTCCACAACCCCAAAGCCAAGGTGACATACGACATCCTGGCCCAAAAAGGCGGGGCCAAGCTGTATTCGCAATTCGCCCTGTTATTTGAAATGACCAAAGAAGGCGACGGCCTGCCCACGCAGGGCATGAAGGAGCTGAATGCCGAACTCAGCGCCGATTTGGACAAACGCGACAAGCAATGGACCACGCTGCTAAACAGCGACGCAACGCAGTACAACGCATTGGCCCAGAAGCTCGGCGTGCCGCCGCTGCTGTTGCCAAGCGCGAAGGCAGAACCGCGAAAGCCGATGCCGGAGGTGGGGGAAAAGTAGCAACTCACGGTAGCCACACAAATCTTGTGGGGTGGGCCCAGCACGGATGCGCCGGCCCACCGATTACCGGAAGTCAGCAAGTGCCGGTCCAATTCTGAGCTGTGGCGTATACTGAGCCGGGGCTCACCGCTCAAATACACCCTTCCATCCGCCGGAGGTGCAGCGTGGCCAATCCTTTCAACCTGACGGGGAAAGCAGCCCTGGTGACCGGCGGCAACGGCGGCATCGGCCTGGGGATTGCCCGCGGCCTGGCGCACGCCGGCGCCCGGGTCGCTATCATCGCACGCAACTCCGAGAAGTCGCACGCTGCGGCCAAGACGTTGAACGAAGAGACAGGCATCGCACCGTTGGTCCTGACGGCGGACGTTTCCTCCCCCGATCAGGTAGCCGCGGTTGTGAGCGAAGCCAAAAATGGGCTCGGCCGCATCGACATTCTCTTCAACAATGCCGGCATCAACATTCGCAAGCTCCCGCAGGACCTGGCCCCGGAGGAATGGCACAAGGTCATGGATGTAAATCTCACCAGCGCGTTCCTGATGTCGAAAGCCGTTTATCCGCACCTGAAGCAGAATGGCGGCGGCAAGATCATCAATATCGGCAGCATGACTTCCTACTTCGGGGCGAGTTTCGGTTCCGCATACGCCACCAGCAAGGGAGGCATCGTTCAACTGAGCAAGAGCCTGGCTCTGGCGTGGGCCATCGACAACATCCAGGTTAACGCATTGTTGCCTGGCTGGTTTGAGACGGAATTGACGGATGGGGCCCGGGCCCAGGTTCCAGGACTGTACGAACGCGTGTTGGCCCGCATCCCGGCCGGCCGCTGGGCCAAGCCGGAAGACATTGCCGGTACGGCGCTGTGGCTGGCGAGTCCGGCCAGCGATTACGTAACCGGCGCTGCCATCCCGGTTGACGGCGGCTTT
>Ga0070732_10000696_pt1 | contig 19865 bp, 16 predicted proteins | sample Coa_R1_5_FD_66449 | JGI IMG/M metagenome (GOLD analysis project Ga0070732, IMG submission 66449) | Surface soil microbial communities from Centralia Pennsylvania, which are recovering from an underground coalmine fire - Coalmine... | ecosystem: Environmental > Terrestrial > Soil > Unclassified ... | reverse complement strand
CCTGGGACGGCAGTCCGTCTCGTGCAGAATCCCGGGCGGCTTTCGAGTTGTGGGCGCAATGCCGGTGTAGCTGCTGCGAATGGGGATATTATTTTTTTCAGTGACGGCCACTGTCACGTCCCCAGCCCGACTCTGCTGCGCGATGTAGCGGACCTGCTTGCCCGCACCAGAGCTGGCATTCTGTGCCGGCCGCAACCCTTGGATTTCACTGGTAACACGCCATTTCAGCAACTCGTAGCCGTTGCCCGTGCGAGCTGGCTCGGACATGGCCGCGATTCGACGATCTACTCCACGGAGTTCGAAGGTTGGGTGGATCCATCCAGCGCAGGGGCTATTTACCAGCATAGCTTGTTCGAGCAGTTTGGCGGATTCGATGAGGCGTTTGACGCGTGTGAAGACGTTGATTTCAATCACAGGCTTCATCGCTCAGGAGTGAAAGCTTACATAAGTCCTAAGCTCACGATTTTCTATGAGCCAAGAAAGAGTCTTTCGGCGCTCTTTCGACAAATGACGCGATATGGCAGAGGCCGGGCACGTTTAACGCGCAAGCACTCGGAATCGCTTTCACTTACCGAATTAGTACCCGCAGGAGTTGTGCTGTTGCTGCTAACGGCCCTTCCGATGTCGTTTACCTATTTTGCGGGCATATGGGCGATGATCGTCGGAGCTTATTTTGCAATCGTGTTGACCGAGACCGCACGCTTGTTACGCCAGGCCGGTATTCGAGGTCTGCTGTTGCCGTTATTGTTTGTCACAATTCATACCGGTTTGGGCGCGGGATTGATTTTCGAATGGGCCACCGGAAATCGCCGCCCTCAAGCGCAAGTCCCCTCATTTGTCCGAAGTCACGATCGTTCGACTGAAAGCTTGGAAGTTCCCGACGGCACATCAGCGCCGCAGGAGATCGGAACCACGTAATGGCGGCTTTTCTCGCGGTTGTCCTTTTAATTGTCTTTGCCTGGGGATTTCTTAACCCATTCGGCGGTCTTGTGGGCCTGCTGGCCATCAACGAAATTCGTCCGGGAGAACTCTACCCCGTTTTTGACGCATTTCATGTCGAGAGACTTGCTGCCATTTTTGTTCTAATGTCGCTGCTGTTTCACCAAAGAAGCGTTAATCTGAAGGGTCCGATGTCGCGGCAGGTGCTGTTCTTCTGGTTGGCCCTTTTTGCCAGCGTGCCACTGGCGTTTTGGAGAACTAATTCACTGCTCGGAGCCATTGGTTTCTTTAAGACGGTAGTTTACTTCTTCCTTATAACCAATCTGGTGAACACCATCTCCAGGCTCAAGTTAGTGATTGTGGTTTTCATGGCTCTAAATGCCTGGTTGGCAATTTCGAGTTATTGGGCTTACGCGCATGGATCGTACTACGTATCTAGCACTTTTGGACGCGCGGAGGGATTAACAAGCGCGGGCGGTGACCCCAATAGCCTGGGTATCAGCCTGGTCTGCGGTCTTCCATTTGCGGCAATGTTTCTCTTCTATGGAAACCTCAGACTACGGCTGCTTGCGATCGTGACGATTGCCGCCAGTCTGTTCACTATGGTTCTAACCGGCTCAAGAACGTCGTTTTTTGGCTTTGTTGCCATGATGGTGATGTTTGCAATAACACGGCGTAACAAGCTCTTCATACTTCCTGTTGCTGTCCTGATGGTCCTCGCAATTTTTGTTGTCGCGCCCTCGAAGTACCAACAACGTTATATGAGCGTCGAGCAACGCGACCAGGATTTGTCGTACGTGAATCGGCTGAACGCCTGGAAAGCTGGGTTGGCAATGATGATTCATAACCCGCTCACAGGGGTTGGTATGTATAACTTTCCTGAGGCGAACGGAACGAAATACTGGCCTGGATCCGGCAGAAAGGTGTGGTTGCAACCGCACTCTTTATACATTCAGACCGGAGCCGAGTTGGGAATCGTTGGCGTCGCAGCTTTCTCGTGGTTCTTGTGGTCTCTATATGGGCTTAACCGAGCCATCAAGACAAGCACAGAAGATCGTAAATACCCCAAATGGCTTCACTATTATCCGACAGCTTGTAATTTTAGCCTTTTCGTGTTGCTGTTTACTGGATATGCGGCGCACAGCTTATATCGGAGTACATGGTACCTGCTTGCAGCTATCACAAGCTGTGCTTATTCTCTCACCGCTCGCGGCACCACTGAGAAAAGTCCTGTGAGAACAAACGGTGTGACGCTTAAAACTGATGGCTGGTCTGCAGTTCGGGCCGGAGTGTCGTCGTGAAATCTATGGCGTCGAGTTCGGTGCTGGATAAGGTGACGTCGGCTACTGTCCGTAATGTCATCTTTCCCGTGTGGGCGCTGCGTGATCACCCGCATTATTTCCGTTACTTTCGGGAGTATCAGCGCTCTCAATTCTTCTCGCGGGAGCAAATCGGCGAGCTGCAGTTGCAACGGTTACGAGCGCTATTGCAGCATGCCTATAGAAATTGTCCTTTTTATCGGCGTCGAATGGATGAAGCCTCTTTGTCGGCGTCGTCTATAGGTTCAATCGCGGCAGTTAGTGGATTGCCGGTTCTGACCAAGGGAGATATTCAGGAACACGGGACACAAATGCTGGCTACGAATATGCCGGCAGCCTCCAGAATACGGAATCAAACCGGAGGTTCCACCGGTAGTCCGCTCCAATTTTATGTAGACAAAGAACGCTTTGACTCGCGCATGGCGAGTACCGATCGGCACAATCGCTGGTTAGGCCTCAGACCGGGTGACTGGCATGCGCATCTTTGGGGCGCACGGCTGGATCAGATCATCCATGGTGGACTTAAGGATCAGATAAGGAACCATCTGCTTTATCGCCGGATAGAACTGAATACTTCTTGTATAACAGACGAAGGTTGGATCACGGTGGTCAGGAAACTGCGGCAACAACGGCCAAGGTTCATGATCGCGTACGCCAAGTCGGCAGTTCTGTTCGCGAATTATATGCGGGAGAATGGCATCAACGATTTACATTTTGACGCTGTCATCACTACTGCTGAAGTTTTGTTTTCGGAGGACCGGGAATTACTCGAAGAGGCTTTTGAATGCGAGGTATTCAATCGTTATGGATGTCGCGAGGTCAGCGTAATCGCTAGTGAATGCGAGCATCATCGCATGCATGTGAATGCCGAAGCATTGCTGGTGGAAATTGTGCCGGACGCGACAACTCCAGCGCTGGGTAAAATTCTGATAACTGATCTTTTGAACTATTCGATGCCACTCATCCGATATGAGATTGGTGATGTCGGCGAATGGTCCACAGAGCAGTACTGCCCTTGCGGCAGAGGTTTGCCGGTTTTGCGAGACGTGCAGGGGCGTACTACCGATTTCTTGGAGTTGAGCGACGGCAGAAAAATCTCTGGCCCGGCGTTGACATTGGTCGTGGCCGACATGCCAGACGTTCGCCAAGTTCAGTTCGTGCAGCACGAATTGCGGAAGATTGCCTTGCGTGTGGTTCCGGGCAGAGGCTATGGAGAACATACAAAAATCGAATTGCGAAAGCGGCTGTCTCTATACCTCGGAGAACTCGTGGACTTACAAGTTGAGGAAACGACGCGCATCGCTAGTGAGTCTTCGGGCAAATACCGCTTTGTCATTTCTCACGTAGACAGCACGAGCATGTCCTCTTCACGAAAAACTTATGACACTCATTAATCGATTTTATGCTCACGGAATACTGCCCTGGTTCGAGCGAGAGAGAAACGCGGGCCTCGGGCGTCGCATGAAAGAGCTTCGAAATTGGGAGTGGCTCTCACCGGACGAAATCCGCGCGCGGCAGTGGGAAAGGGTGATGACATTGCTTCGTCATGCAAAGGAGACGAGCCCTTTTTATCGGCACCGCTTTGAGAACATAGGGTTCGACCCGCTTTTCGCTTTCGATGCGTCCGATCTGAAACAAATTCCGCCTCTAACACGAGAAGATATAAGGCTCAACTTGTCCGAGATGTGCTCGCGAAAGTATAGTGTGAAGCAACTTGCGATGTCGGCCACCGGAGGCACGACTGATACGCCCGTAACGTTTTACCGTGACCGTGAGTCGCTCCGCGAAAAAAACGCGGTTCAAAAGCAGTTGGATACCTGGGCCGCGATGTACCCGGGTGATAAAGTCTTCTATTTCTGGGGAGCGCGTTCCGATTACGCCGAGAATCCAAGCTGGCGTTGGGTATTGTACGACCAACATTTCATGAGGCGTCGCTGGGCGCCTACATCGATGCTTACCCAGGAAATTGCCGAAGACTACAGGCGTAAGGTGAACCGATTCAAGCCTCGCATCATTTATGGTTATCCAAGTCCTTTGGCTTTGTTCTGCAGGTATGTACGAGAATCCGGACGTCCATTGCATACACCTGCCGCTGTTATATGTACCGCCGAGTTACTTCTGGATAGCGATCGCGAAGTCATTGAGCAAACGCTGGGATGCCGGGTTTTTCTCCACTATGGTGCGAGGGAATTCGGCATGATCGCTGCAGAATGCGAGGAGCATTCAGGCTTGCACTTCGCGTCGCCTGCTGCATACGTTGAGTATTTGCCGTTACCGGATAAAGGAAAAGAAGGCTTGTGCGAGATTCTCGTGACAGATTTGTTGAACTACGGCATGCCGCTGATCCGGTATCGAGTGAATGATTGCGGAGTGCCACAAAGCGCGCAATGCCGCTGCGGGCGTGGGTATCCCGTAGTTCAGTCCATAGTCGGCCGAACTGCCGACCTGTTTCATTTACCTGACGGCAGTATCGTTCCAGGCATCTCGCTCCAGAACCGCGTGCTGCAAGTCTGTCCGGAACTGAAAAAGATTCAAGTTGTGCAGAATACGCTTCACGATTTCACGGTTCGCTACGTTCCTGGAGAACGGTTGATCTCAGACGGAATAACTGTCCTCAAGAAGAATTTGCAGAATTTTTTCCCCTCACAGGTACTACATTGGACCTTTGAAGAGGTTGCAGATATCGAGCGAGAGCCATCCGGAAAAACTCGCTTCTGCGTATCGAAACTTTCTCGAGAGTCACGGGCATCAGTTCCTTCACTTCATAACTAACATGTCAGCCGTCACAACATTAGGTACTAAGGGAGAGGTAAGAGCTGAGCTGCCGGCCCACCGTTATTTAACTACCGAACGCACAGCGCTTCCCGAGAGTTTTGCAGAGCAGACAGTTATTCTTGAACACCTCAAAGATACCTGGTTGGAACATTTACTTCGCTTTTTCAAAGCTGCGGGTATGGCTGAACGAGTCAAACAGGCCCGTGGAGCAGTACGATTGTTTCGGCTTGCCCCGAGTTACAATGCTGTCATTACTTGTGGGGTACTCGAGGGTCTCCTTTTTGCAGCGCTACAACGAGTGAGGGGAATGAGGCGCTCTGTTCACCTGATGTACGACTGCCTGTGGTATGGAGGAAACAAGTTCAAACGAGCCTGGATGAAGTACTGTTTGAGAGAAGTAGACTGCTGCGTGGTGTGGGCCTCCGTCGAGATCGACAGATATTCGGCTTGCTACGACGTCGATCGACACAAGTTTTTGTTCATTCCGCATCACCACACCACCCAGCGCTTCCGCTTCGAAGTCGGAGATGACGGTTATGTCTTTGCTGGGGGCAATTGGAGCAGGGACTATCGGTTATTTCTCAAATCAGCTTTAACTGTGGAGTTCCCGTGCATAATTGCGACTAATCGAGGGAAAGAATTGCTCGGAAGTGTAAACATTCCTCAGCACGTGCGTGTAGTAGCGGCAACCCATGAAGAATTCCGGCAATTGATCGCGAGATCCAGCATCGTTGTGCTTCCGATGGAAGCGCAGCATCTTCACGCAGGGGGGCAGCAGACATTTTTGAATGCGATGTTCATGGGCAAGCCCGTAATTCTAACTGACCCGGAAGGAGGGCGCGATTACATACAAGATGGAGTCAGCGGCCGGCTCATTCGGTACGGAGATGAAGAGCAACTCACCACTGCTATCCGTGAGCTTATGATGAATCCGGAGTTGCGATTCTCAATGGGCGAAGCTGCCAGGAGATTCGCTGCTCCGCTCACGACCGAGGCTTGCAATACACGGATATGGGCGGAGGTAGAGCGTCTCATAAAAGGGCGGCAGCAAGCACTGAATGATAACGCAGAAGGAGTGTAGGGTAACCAGTGGTGTCAACGACCAACGCGCAAGTGAGTGAAGCCCGGCACCACAAGATAGTATCGAACATTTTCTCGAACTGGGCTACGAGTTTAGTTGGCATGGTTGTGGGCTTTCTGCTTGCCCCAGTCATGGTGCACCGGCTCGGGGATGCCGGATACGGGGTGTGGACTTTCAGTCTACAGATTTCCTCGCTCCTCATCGTTATGGATCTCGGAGTGCGGTCTTCGGTAGGCCGTTTTCTGACGTATCATCATACGCGCGGCGAGAAGGAGCAAATTAATGCGGTGCTGTCAGTGGCGTTCGCTGCCCTCGGAGGACTGGGTGCACTCTGCGTTGCTGCTTCCTTATTTATATCTATTTTTCTGCCGCACATAGTCAAGGTGCAGCCTGCAATGCTCCACGACGCGCGATGGACAGTCTTGTTGGTATCATGGACCGTCGCTGTAAGTCTTCCTGGATCAATTTTCGCAGGGGCTATTGCGTCCCTTTCGCGCTATGACATACTAAATTTTCGTTACGTCCTGCATGGTCTTATCAGAGCTCTTCTTACGTGGCTTGTGCTGGTGCATGGTGGAGGTATCGTTGCCATCTCGATTGTGTGGTTGTTAACAGCGGTAGTCGCGATCTTCTGTGATGTGTTGATCGCTACCAAATTGTATAGAGGATTTGAGCTTAGGTTCGATCTTCGCAAGTACAAATCCGTTGCCCGTAGCCTGCTCTCCTTCAGCTTTTATGTTTTTCTCCTGAGCATATCTGTGCGCCTGGTGCTGTGGTCCGATAATATTGTAATTGCCGTGATTCTTGGTCCCGCGGCTGTTACTTTCTACGCAATTGGAGGGAATTTGATCGACGTGGCCAGGGGCACGTTGAGCTCAATGACGACGGTTTACGTGCCGTTGGCGACATCTTACCAGGCAAAGGGAGATTCATTGGCACTGAGGCAGTTATTCGTCCGAGGGAGCCGGGTGGGATTGCTGATACTTCTGCCAGTAGTAATAGCTTTTCTCATAGTCGGCAAGGAGTTTATTAGGTTGTGGATGGGGCCACAGTATGTGATGGTAGCGGGCACGGTCTTGATCCTATTAGCCATTCCCGTACTGTTTGCTCCGCTCCAAATGACCAGCAATCAACTTCTCTACGGCGTGAACCGGCATCAAGCTTACGCTTACATAGCAGTTTGTGAAGCAGCCATTAACCTTGGGCTGAGCATCATTCTCGCACGCACAATTGGAGTTGTAGGAGTCGCATGGGGTACTATGATACCTGCGGTTATTATCGAAGGATTGATCGTGCCGAGTTATACCGCCAGCGTGCTAAAGCAGCCGGTTTTACCTCTTTACTGGCGTGCGTGGATCGGACCAGTAGCGCTTTCCTTGCCTTACGCGACCTGGTTATTTGTGTCACACCGCATAGGGTGGCCGATTACATGGCCCGGTTTTGTGCTAACGATTGCGACTGGGCTGCTGATCTATGCTTTGACAACTTGGTTTCTTACGTTGTCGGAGGGTGAGCGGCAGACAGTTGTTGTGCGGTTCAAACAGGTAATCCCAGTGCCGGCCCGTTCGGTAGTTTAAGAAGAATTGTTGTACCGAGTGCTTATGAATGCTCCGTTTCAAAACGAGATCGGTGGTTCTATTGATGTTGTGGGAGTAACGAACTCGCGAGGAGTAGTCGGAGATCGTCGGATAGCCTCAGGCGTGCGAGTTTTGTTTCTTGTTGATGAGTTAGAAGGCATCACTGCCGGAGGAAGCGAGCGTCAGGTATTGCAACTGATCGACATTATGAGAAAAGCAGGGCATGAGGTATGGCTGGCAGTGTTCCGAAATAGCAACTGGTTGCAGCAAGCCAGCGGTGGATTTCCCACTTACTTCTGTGGCGTGAACTCGGTTCTGAGTCTGAAGGGATTCTCTTGTCTCCTGCAGTTTGTAAGGTGGATGCGAGCACAAAGATTTGATGTGGTGCAAACGATGTTCAGAGAAGCGAATCTCCTCGGGCCGCCACTGGCGAAGCTCGCGGGAGTCCCCATTGTCTTAGGCAGTCGCCGGAACCTGAATCATTGGATGAGTTGGCCTTTTTCTTTCCTGCAGAGCATCTCTAACCGTTTTTCTACTCGATTAGTCGCGAATTCGGAGGCGGTCAGGAGAGTGGTCTCTCAACGGGAACGAACACCATTGACTCGAATAGATGTTATTTATAACGGGGTAGACACGCAGTATTTCGTTCCCGATCGAAATCTTGGGCTCTCGACTCGGCAACGATTGGGAATTCCGGACGATGCGTTGCTGGTCGGGAATGTTTCAAGGTTTGGCTGGATCAAGGGGTTGGATGTTTTTATACGCGCAGCAGCCATCGTACTCAACAAGCGTCCGCAGACTTACTTTATGGTTCTCGGTGACGGCCCTCTGCGCGCGCCAATCGAAAGCCTTGCCAGGAAAGTTAACCTGCAGGACAAGTGCATTTTTCTTAACGCACAAAGAGATATCCGTCCGTTTCTTTCCGCGAGCGACATTGCAGTGCTTACGTCCAGATCGGAGGGTTTCTCGAACTCGCTTCTTGAATATATGTCGGCTGGTCTGCCCATAATAGCGACCGATGTTGGAGGTAATCCGGAAGCCTTGGGTGATTCAGGAGTTCTTGTACCAGCCGATAAAGCCGATGCGCTTGCGGTTGCAATCCTGCATTTGAGCGAGGACGCTGTACGGCGACAAGAACTGGGGCACCGTGCAAGATGTCGTGCGGTGGAGTTGTTCGATATTGCCAAAGCAGAGATACGTATTCAGGAATACGTCGCGAGTTTAGCGTCATGTTCAACCGGCCGGGAGAATTCTGTTTTGCTTCACAACCAAAGTGCCAGCTCGGCAAAAAACAGTTAAGGCGTACTGTCAATGGATGATCTGTTCGCCGCTAATAATCGCCGTTATCTTATAACTCGCACGGTTAGCTATGACGACAGAGAAAGCTGGGGCCCGCATGTCGATGTCATCGCGGAGGCTGGATACTTCAATGCGATAACAGAACGGCTACCTTCCTGGTTGCACCCACTCGCGTATAAGTGGCTGCCCATACAATTTGCCCTCAAGCTTCTTAGGATATCGCGTCCCTACAGTGGCGTCGCTGTAGGGAGATATGGGCTGTGGTTCCCGGTGTTTTGTAGGCTGCTTAGGCGTCCGATTAAGGTTGTACTTACAGACCAAGAGTGGAGGGAGCACGAGTCCGGATGGATGAATCATTGGGCAGCGGTGACAAGTGACGCGGTTTGCTGCAACACGCGCGCGGAAATCGAGCGCTATTCTAAGCATTTTAATGTGTCGCAAGACAAGTTCGTGTTGGTACCGCTGGCATTCCAGAAACGCGATCTGCGGCTAACCAGCGACGAAGGATACATTTTTGCTGGAGGCACCCAGGGACGAGACTGGAACACTCTGTTCCGGGCTGTCGAGGGACTTAAATATCCAGTCCGCATTTACACATTGCAAGAGTTCAACCACCTTCCGAGCAACGTAACCGCGATTTCAACGGACCGCGAAGGATACTATACAGCTATGGCAGCGGCTTCTTGTGTAGTTGTCCCTTTAAAACCGGAGCCAATGCGAATCACAGGCACGACCACATTCACGGCGGCGATGGGCATGGGCAAGGTTGTCTTAGTCACGGAGCCGTGGGGAGCGCCAGATTATATGGAGCAAGGCGTATCCGGATTCTACGTCGATTACGGTGACGCGAACACATTGCGCAACTACATAATAGAAGTAATGGAGAATTCTGCCTTGCGACTGCAAATCGGCGAAGCAGCACGGCTACGAGCGTTAACTGACTTTAGTCCGGAGGCATACCGCAAGCGTGTTCTTGAGTTATTGCGCGGATAGCGGCCGCAGACGTGACTGTGGGCCATTCAATAACACTATGCGAAAATTCCTGGTAAGCGCCACCCGTACCGATCGTTTTGCGGAGCCATGGCGTGAGGACGTAGAGCTAGTCGACGAAGTCGAGTACGTTGATACACGAACGAGTAAGTTCCGTGGACGCTGGCGCAACTATGCCCAGCGGTGGTTTGAGCTGCAGTTTTCGATAAAAGTGCTTTTCGACAGCCGCCAATACAATGGCTTCGCAGTAGGCCGTTGCGGTGTTTGGCTGCCTATACTACTAAGGTTGTCCGGTCAGAAGAAGAACGTTGTTCTTACGGAAGTGGAGTATCGCGGCGGATCTGGCATTATTATGCGGCTTGCATGTCTGTGTAGTTCGGCAGTGTTGTCATTTAGCCGAGAAGAGATTCGTCGTTATTCGTCTCATTTCAAAGTGCCCGCAAGTAAGTTTCTTTTGCAGCCTGCGGTTTATAGTAATTTATTCGAGACCAAAGATGGTGGATACGTTTTCGCGGGCGGCAATCAAGCCAGGGACTGGCCCACGTTTATTCGAGCTGTGTCGGACCTGCTTTGGCCGGTACAGGTGGTTACGTCGCACAGGCTGGGGTCATTACCCAAACATGTTTCTGTTTCTGGAGCGGTCAGTCCTGACGAGTTTAACCGCAGAATTGCGGCGGCATCGTGTGTCGTTGTCCCCACCGTCGCGGAACGCTTTCGAATCACCGGCATGGCGACTTGGGTGACTGCAATGGCATTGGGCAAAGTTCTGATATGTACGGATCCGCAGGCGGCGGGTGATTATTTTGAAAATGGAGTTTCGGGCTTCTGTGTCGAGCATGGTGACGCTATAGGCTTGCGCAATACGATTGACATGGTAATGCGTGACAAGGACTTGCGCACGAGGGTAGGCAAGGCGGCGCGTGAGCGGGCGCTTCGCGAATTCTCACCCCAGCGCTACCGAGAGAGGGTGCTGCAAATACTCGATGGCAAGGCGAATGCTGCAACAGTTCCGATGTGATACCGTCAGTGCAGATTTTGCTACCTCGCTGTACCCGAAACCGTAAAGCTGTGCGGTGTCGCGGTTCCTGTATCCTCGATATGGACGAGCGACTCATAATGTCCAGGTTTGTTTGGGACGAAAGTCACAGCAACGGCGCAGCGCTGTCCGGGGTTCAAGGCTTCGCCGCAATGACTCTGCAGTTCGAATTGTGACGCATCGCCGCCCGTCACCAAGATGTTATGAATTTCAACGTGCTGCTGGGTTGAGTTTAGCAGGATAACTTGCTGCGCGGCTGAGCGATCTCCTGTCTTTATCGTTCCATAGCTCAACCTAACTTCGGGATACTTTGCTACAAATGGATCCCATTCTACGTCGCCAGAGTATTCAGCTGTAATTGCAGTGTGTGGCTGCGGCAACCAGGCTGAGACAGTCAGTTGTGGTGATATGATGCCCTTGATAGTATTATTGGAGTAAGTCGCGGATGTGGTTATGCCAGTTATTCCTGACTTGTAAGTAGTGAGCCGCGCCACATACGTTCCGGGCTTGCATCCTACGCTGCACACAAAGGTGTTTTGTGCAAAGGTGACGCCGAAGGCATCCTCTAGGAACGTGGCATTCGTCCCGTCCTGCTCAATGTCGAAGTAGTTATGGCTAACGAGTGATCCAGTCACATTATCGGCCATGATATCAGCGGCACCAAACATCACGGTTCCGAAATCCACTGAGTTGCCGGCCTTGCGTGCATTCACGAAACGGTTGTCATGAATTAGTATGCGATGAGGTTGGTCGATGCAGTGTGCCTTATCACCGCCGGCATAGCATACTCGCACGCGGACGGCGCGGTTGTTTGCGGATTCAACGTAGTTATTGCGTGCTTCACCCTTATCGTTAATAAAAAAGCCATCGAACAAAATACCACGTCCGTCATTGTTGTCTCCGGGGAGAAATGGGTGCATCGTGACGCGATTGTGTTCGACTAAGCTACCGTACTGTCCGCTGGGGAATGCGATGCCCTGCCAAGCGGTATCGTGGCCGGACTCCTTGATCCACGAATTCACAATATGGCTATTAAGATTGCTGCCGCTGATCGAGAGGGCATAGGCCCGATAGCTCCGATAATCTGCCGCCGAATCTATGGTAACGTGGTCCAGAACGATCGCGTAGTCCTTTGCGGCCGGAACCGAGTGGCAGTTCGGAGCAATGCAAGTTTGAATGTGAACGACGCGGTAGTCAGCCGCGGTAGTGACAGTTGTGAGCTGGTAACTGCCAGGCTTTGGAATCTGGTCATATTCGTTGAAAAGCATTGCGGTTGTGCCATCGGTGCTCACAATACGAAACGTCTGCCCGGTAAAAGGGCCTTTATCGCGCATGAACATCTGCTCGCCAGGTCCCCATCCTTGCGAAGCCCACGTTTTTCCGTCCAGCCGAGTGACTGCCGCAGTATCCGAACGGTGCGACTCGAACCGAACCGGGATATTACTCTCGACAATCTGACTCTTGACTAGACTAGGGTAGGTATTGCGTATTGAGAGATGATGCAAGACGAGTGCATTGTCTGGAGAACCAAAACCACGCGCCGAAGAATCGCCGATGCCGACACAGCCTACGGTCACGGCGGCACCAGAACCAGCAAAATTGCACTCGATAGCACCATCGAGAATGTGAATGCCTGTGGGGTCCCCGCGGACGTCAGTTGTAACGCGGCCATGGATTGTGTGGCCTCTGAGATCGAGCCACACGTGGTCTGGAAGGATAAAGCAGCGGTCTACGTTCGAACCTGATCCGGGCACCAGATCACTGGCGAGACAGTATTTCGAAGGAGAGCCCTCTCGTCCGCGCTCTAGTAACTCACCGCAATGCCTGATGATGTGGCTAGACTTGCAACTGTAGGGCCTACCACCTTCATAGGTGTAGACGCCGCTGGGATCTGCTAGGTACTGACCGCAGCTTTTCTGATCGTAAATGTCGGAGCCGTCGGGGCCGGCGCCACATCCGGTCCGTTGTGCGTACGCAAGCTGGAAAAGGAGCAGTAGCGTGTTCAGCGTTAGGGCTAATCTCATTCCGGTATCGAGTTGTCCTCTCGTGCACAGATCTTTCGAAAGTCTACAAATTATATATATTTTTGTACGGTGAAGTTTAGATCTGAAAGAGTGCACCGGCCGACTCACACACTAGTTATTTGTGAGCGGGTTTCCATCGCCCATCTTTGTGGTGCGGGGTTCGGGTGGGGCCAGCGCAAAGAAAGCAGTAAACATGCCACTGTAGAAACTAGGGCTTCTTCGGCGAAAAAAGTTAGCGAGGTCGAGGTTTACGGGCAAGAAACCGGGACCAAATTACCGCCTCCACTTGTCACCAGAGCCGTGCTCCCACAGTAGCCGAGGGTCACTGTTGGGAGCTTCTGCAGCACTACAACATTTGGATTTAAACCGGTGGCAATATTGGGATTGTAGAGGTTTGCCGAGGCCACACCGGCGTACGTGGCTGACGAGGCAGTCTCATTCACCAACTGATTATTTGGATCGGCCAGCACAATCTGGGTAGGTGAGACCGCAGTTACTGTGAACGTTCCGTTATTCCCCTGATTTGCAAAACCCGTGAAAGAAAGAACCGAACCAACAGCCACAGCAGGGGTGTTTGTAAAGTTACCAGTTGATTGCGTGATGGTTTTGGACGCAGCACTTACCGTGATGGTCCCACCAAAGGTGCGGGCTGCATTCTCAATATTTACGATGATAGCGCCGGCGCAGCCGGAACCACCGCAGAGATATGTGTTGTTCGACAGAGTCACACCTTGCTGGGAAAGCATGTAGAGGGCGTTGCCTACGACCGACGTGCCGTAAAACATGCCCGTGGTCAGCTCAATCGTATTGTCGTGAATGTTCTGGTTCAGATTCACGCCCAGCCCGCTACTCACGTTATTGTCGCCGGAGTGGATGGCGACAAAAGTTGCGCCGTGAATGTGGTTGTGATCGACCTCAGCGTTGAGCGCGTCGCGCACGCGGATAGCTCGATTACTCGTTGGCCAAAGATCGTTGAAAGCCACGCGGCAGTTGTAGCATCCGTCAAGGAGAATAGTGCGAGAGCTTTGCCCAAGCGTCGTCAACTCGACGTTGTCAGCCACTCCGTAATTGTTGTGCACATAGCTGCCATTTACGCTGCTGCTCGTCCGGTCTTTGCCATAAAGCTCAAGTTGCTCGCAGGCGTTCGTCGTTGAAATGCAGTGAACGAAATTGTTGTAAATCTCAGCCGGACCAGTCTCAGAAAATATACAAGCGTGTTCGCGTTGGCTGGTCAGCGCCGGTGTACTGACGCAGGTATTGTTGTAGAAGACGATCGGAAATTCGGTCCAGGGCGTCGTATTCGGAGAAAGTACCCCCGTGACCAGCACAGCGTAGCCAGAACCACTGGCATTCGAGGGGTTGAGGTGGTGGAACGAAAGTTGGGCGCCGCCACCCTGGGTATAGTCACCAGTAATGCTGATTAAGCCGATGCAAGCAGCAATCGTGCCGTAGGGGACGTTGCAATTAATAGCGCCGTTGAAGAGGTGGATGCCCCGAGCAACGAAGTCCGCGCGGATGTATCCCGTGATCGTATGCGAGTTGAGGTTGATGTCCACGTAGCTGGAAAGCGGGATGGCTTGACTGCCGGACCCGCAGTTAAGGTCCGCTGACAGATAGTACCTATTGTGTGATGAAAACGACCCCGCAGTGAGGGACTGGTTACAGGAGGAAATCGCATGACAATTTCCGGGTACGCCCCCACCGCACCAACTGGCTAAATCCGTCGCGCCACCCTCCGAGGTATAAGGGTTCGTACCCGTCCAACCACACTGGCTATTGTTGGTTGGCACGCCGTTCGAGTCGGTCCCGCAAAGGGGTCCGGAGGTCGAGGTAGTTGTTGGCGTCGTAGGCGGCGGGGCAGTGACAGTGATACTGGCACTTGCAGCTGCGGTGTTGTCTGCCAAACTTTGGGCGGTGACGCTGACGCTGCTATTGCTCGATACCACCGGTGCGGTGAAAAGGCCGGCACTCGAAATTGTTCCTGCGCTGGCAGACCAGGCTACTCCTGTATTGCTGGTGCCCTGCACCGACGCGATGAACTGTTGAGTGCCGCCTGAAGCCACCGAGGCCACACTCGGGGATACCGACAAGCTGATGGCTGTAGGCGCGCTCACGGAAACCACCGCGCTCGCGTTTTGTGTCAAATCGGCGGCACTTTTCGCTGTTACGGTCACACTTGTGCTGCTGGTGACGGCAGGGGCAGTGAACAAACCGCCGGCGGAAATGGTCCCTGCTGTAGTCGACCAGACAACTGAGGTATTACTGGTGCCCTGAACGGTGGCAGAGAACTGCTGGGTAGCGCCCGATACCAGGGTTGTGCTGGTAGGCGAAACCGCCACGCTGATCGCCGAGATTGTGGTCTGGGTGGAAGCCAGGATTGTGATCTGCACATGCAATTTGGCGCCATTGCCTGCCGCGTCGCTTGCTCTGACCCAGAAATTTCTGGTGACTGCGACGCTGGGGGTGCCGTTTATGACTCCAGTGCTCGAATCGAGAAACAAGCCCTGGGGTAATCCGCCCGCGATAACTGAAAAACTGTACGGCGCAATTCCGCCGGTCGCGGAAATCGAACCCGAATAAGCATTGCCTACTGTTCCGCTTGGCACGCTGGCGGATAGTGTGAGCGCTGCCGCACTGGCCAGGGTTGACATTGGGCTATGGTGAATTTGTCGTCCGTTCACCGTGCCGGCTAGCGTTAGGTTTTGTTCACTTTGGACGCCTACTTGCGAGAGGCGACCTTGGAGTTGTTCCCCGCGGGCGTGCCCTGTCCCCAGCAGGCCGATACAGATCAGCAGCATGAACACAGCGTGTTCGACTTTTTGTTTCCTTGATGACAGACCAATAAATGCGCCTTGACGTAATGAGCCAACTGGTTGCACCGGCATTTGGAGACCTCGTTCGGAATTTGTGGGGACGATTCCCCAAGGCTCTTCAGGGACTGTAACCAAACTTGGGATTAATTAAGAGATCACGAGAGTTCCACTTAGAAGTGCTGCACCTTTGGTGCGTCGTGGGCGACAGATTCTCACTTTGCTATGTACTTCAGGATGGACGCAGAATTTGGGCTGATCTTCTCGCCGCGCTTCAAGGATGCGGGCAGTGGGTTCAATTACCTTTGTAATATGAGGCTTTTGCGCAGCAAAACGGCGTGGCAAGCACCATCGTCACGAATGCTGGATCGATCACTGCGCGGTGAGAATGGCCGTGCCTTTCACTCCGTTCAACTCGGCGGAAATGGTTGAAGTTCCCGACGAGAGTGCACTGGCGACGCCTTGAGTGGAAATGGTCGCTACCGCCGGGTCGGAGGAACTCCATGCGACTTGGGCGACCAAATTCGAGCTCGAACCGTCGCTGAAGGACCCGGTTGCGCTGAATTGCTGCGTTTGTCCTACGGAAATTGAGGGGTTCGAGGGGGATACGGTTATCGAAATGAGCGTCGCGTTGGTGACCGTCAGGGTAGCATGGCCGGATTGCCCAGCGAACACCGCCGAAATAGTCGTAGTTCCGGGTTGAACTCCGGTGGCGAACCCGGGGGTGGACTGCGCATTACTAATCGTCGCCACGCTGGAGTTCGAGGACGTCCAGGTCACAAAGGCTGTGAGGTCTTGAGTATCTCCGTTGCTGAAACTGCCGAGCGCTTTGAATGCGGTCTCGTAACCTGTGGCAACGCTGGACTGTTGTGGTGTGACTTGAATCGAGCTAAGCGTCGCAGATTCTACCAGCAAATTCGCGCTTGCGCTCACGGACCCTTGTTGTGCAGTTACAGTGACGACTCCCGCGGCTTCGCCAGTGATAACTCCGGGATGGCTTACCACCGCAACGTGCGTGTCTGAGGTGGACCAGGTCACCAATGTGTTCATGTCCTGCGTGCTGCCGTCAGAAAATGTACCGGTTGCGAGGAATTCCTGGCTCGAAGCAGGGGCAATTTCCGCGCTCGATGGCGTTATGGCCAGCGATGCTAGAGTTGCAGAGCTCACTGTAAGCACAGTGGTACCTGCCTGGCTTGTACTGCCAAAGCTGAAGGTCGCATTTATATTTGTAGTGCCCGCGCTGACACCTACGGCGGTGGGAGCGGTGCTTGCGATTGTTGCAATCGCGGTGTTGCTCGAGCTCCATACAACAGATCTTGTGATGTCCTGGGTAGAAGAATCGCTAAATACGCCGGTCGCGGTGAAACTCTGGGCGGCGCCAATTGGGATCTTTGGACTGCTCGGCGAGATCAATACCGAGGTGATCGTGGCGTTACTCACGGTCAGAGACGTCGAACCTGAAATGCCCCCCAAGGTCGCAGTGATTGTAGTCATGCCCTGGGTTAAAGCAGAAGCGAGCGCACTGCCGGATCCCACACTGGCGACCGACGGAGTTGAAGATGTCCAACTAGCCAAGAACGTGACGTCCCGTGTGCTGCCGTCATTAAAGCTGCCCTTCGCAGCTAGTTGAAGGTTCGTGCCCGGAGCCATCGTTGGGTTCGCTGGTCCAATCGTGATTGATTTCAGGTTGGCTGCATTAACGGTCAGCAATGATGTCGCGGTCATCCCCCCGAACGTGCCGCTGATTGTCGAAGTCCCAATGTTAATTGCCGTGGCCAGGCCGCTATTCGTAATCGAAGCTACGCCCGTGGCGGAAGACTGCCACTGTGTGACATCAGTAACGTCCTGATTGCTGCCGTCGGAAAATCCAGCATTAGCCGTGAATTGCTGACTGAGTCCAAGTGGAAGCGTGGGGTTGGCCGGTGTAACAGTCAACGAGCTTACGGACGCAGTACTGACTGTAAGAATCGTGCTGCCGCTTACGTTCCCCAGGCTAGCGGTGATGGTAGTAGTGCCGGCGGAGACGGCGCTGGCCAGTCCATTGGTGGGAGCTGCCGTGCTAATGGTCGCGACGGAGGTGACCGAGGATGACCAGGTCACGCTGGCGGTCAAATTTTGCGAGCTCTTGTCGGTGTACGTTCCGGTCGCCGTAAATTGCAAAGTAGTCTGACGAGCGATCGTGGGATTGACCGGCGTCACCGCGATCGAAACCAGGGCAGGTGCAACCGTCAAATTGAAGCTGCCGGTTACTCCGTGCGATGTTGCTGTAATTGCCGTTTGACCACTATTGGTCGCAGTGACCATTCCGCCGGAGCTAATGCTCGCTACCGACGTGTTCGACGAGCTCCAGGAGACCGCGTTGGTCAAATCCTGCTGGCTCTTATCTGCATAAACGCCGATAGCTGTCATTTGTTGACTTTGCCCAACAACCAGGTTGGCGCTTTGACCAGTGATTTGAATGCCCGCGAGGATGGCCGAAAGCCGCGACTGCTGAGAACCGCTGCTGCACCCTGGCAGTAGCGCCAACAAGGCAACAAAAGGGAAAAACCAACAATGCCGCATTTACTCCTCCACTTCTCTCGGGTTTATCAAGAAGCACAGCGAAAGCCAATGTTGGTTTGGCAAACACTTAGAATTGAGCTACTTGGGATCGCTTGCGAAAGGAGCGTCACGGCTAGAGTGCAATGTTTTGCACAAGCATGGCTAATCCATTTGCAAATGGGAATGCATTTTCCACCTCTCGGCTGTTGTTTGTGAAGAATTGTAGGCTCATCCCCGCACAGGGAAAGGGGATAGCGGCGCGACGAAAATTCCCGTTGTGAGATAATCGTGACGTTCGAGCATTCTATCGCGACATGCCAGAAATTGAGCAAGGAGTGCGATAGTTTTTGACAACGTTCGAGGGATGAAGGCAAATACGGTCTTCCTCCAAGGTCGCTTTGGCCGCCTACTTGCAAACCCAATGGGCATTGCTGCCATGAAAACAGCGATCAAAAAGGCAACTATACGCTCGGGAGTATTGCGGATCGCTTCGCGGATGGGGTCACACAGAGTTGCCATTTTGCGCTATCACTCCGTGCTTGCCGAACCGGAACGGTTTGGCAACTCCATTGGTTGCGGCATCATTCACTCACGCAACCTCTTTGCCGAACACATGGCGCTGATTGCTTCGCACTACCGTCCTGTAAGCATCGACGAAGTTTGCGCGTTCGTCAGTGGTGGCGCGGGTCTGCCGCACCATTGTGTGACGGTCACGTTCGACGACGGCTTTGCCGACAATCTGGAGTTTGCGGCGCCGATCCTGGCGCGCTATGGAATTCCGGCGTCCATCTATATCGCCGTGGATTACATTGGGAATCGAACCCCGCCATGGTATTGCCGCCTTCGCTATGCGTTTTCAGTTTCGCGGATTCCAGAGTGGCGGGTAGGCGATTTCGTTTTCGATATGAGCATAGCTGAACAGCGCCGCCAGGCGTTCCTGGACAGTTCAAGAAGATGCGCGAAACTATGCCGCGAGTCTCAGGAGAACCTGCTAGCCGAGGTGGAACACAGACTGGATGTCGAGCCATTTAGCACGCCTATGATGCTTACGTGGGACGGTGTGCGCGAACTTATCGCTCTAGGGCACACTATTGGGTCGCACACGCTTTCACATCCCAATTTGGCGTATGTGGGAGCCACCGATCACGCCGCGGAGATCGCGGCTTCCAAGGCAGAAATCGAAAAGAATATCGGCACCGAGGTGAAGCACTTCTCGTATCCCTCTCCGATTATGGAACCTCATTACAGCGACGAGACAATCGCCGCCACAAAAGCGGCGGGTTATCGTTCCGCAGTTACCTGCAGTCCCGGTGCGGTGGTCAAGGGCGACAACGCACTAACTCTAAAGCGCGTCTTCGCCCCGCAAACAGTCGCGGAACTGGAATGGTCGCTGGAGAACGCGTTCGTCGGACGACTTGTATAGCTAAGATGGTATTTCGATCATGAAGTTGACGCAAGCACTGCGGATCAACAA
>Ga0070732_10000695_pt1 | contig 19898 bp, 19 predicted proteins | sample Coa_R1_5_FD_66449 | JGI IMG/M metagenome (GOLD analysis project Ga0070732, IMG submission 66449) | Surface soil microbial communities from Centralia Pennsylvania, which are recovering from an underground coalmine fire - Coalmine... | ecosystem: Environmental > Terrestrial > Soil > Unclassified ... | reverse complement strand
GTTGTCCAGGAACTCGCTACTGAAGCAAAGACTTTGGGAAACGAGGGTCTTCGAGTTATCCTTGACTATGATGACTTCGTCATACGACCTCTCCAAAAATTTGTCGCTCATCTGACGGACCCCAGATGGACGAGCCCTGACCACCATCTGCACGTGCTCATGGCCTTCAATTCGTCAGCGTTTCGAGGAGAAGAGGGGTCATTGGCCGAGTTTGAGCGAAAGATAAGAACGCTAGACATGTCGGAGAGCTACGACACTTTCTCGAACACCGTCGGGCTGTCCCATGCAGAGATATCCGGAAAGAAACTGTTGCTGGAGTTTGACCCCCAAGGAGACAGTGAGCGAATCTTCAAGTCCCTGATGGGGGAAATTGCTTCCAACTTTGAAAGGACAGTAGTATTCACCAGGAAGGATAGCCCGATTTACGCGCTTGTCGAGAAGCAGCCGGCCGCAAAGATCTTCATACTGACATCAAGAGTGTCCTATCCAAAGATGGAGAATGAGAATCTGTTCCTATTGCCAACCTATGACCCCTCATTACTCCTTGATGCACTCAACAAAACCATTGAAGCCTACGCAGGTGCATCGTTCACAATCATTCTCGACAACATCTCCCACCTCGTGTTCACTCTGGGACCCGAGCGAACTTACTCTCTGGTTCGACAAGCGCTCGAGCTGATGATCTCAGATAAGATCACTGCCATCTTCTCAATAAATTATCAAGCACACGATCAAAAGGTCATTTCTACTTTTGAAAACATGTTCGACCTCGAGATTGTCAGCGAGCCCGGAAGAGCCGTTCCTGAAATCAGAAAAAAGGTTACAGCATTAGGCTAGATGCTGAAATCAGAAAAAAGGTTACAGCATTAGGCTAGATGCTGAAATCAGCCGGACGGTTTAGGTTCCAATGTTCAACCTGTGGGCCTGCACCTAAAGCCTGAGGTTCTAGGCGCTGATCGTCGGAACCTTCTGAATTGCGGAATTCTTCGCACGGAGAACTATCTCGTAGTATTTCGTCGCAAATTCGATTCCTGTTTCGAGACCCGTCGAGTCATGCTTATCATGGCACTCAGTTAGAAGTAGCAAGAGTGATCCTAGGATTTTCGACCAGTAGCTGTTTCCAATAGCTTCAGTCATGAAGAGATTCTCAGAGGCCATACAGTGAATCATGTAGCGGCTGTCTCCGACGCCGTGATATCGGAAAAAGTCGGTCGTTTCATCTGCATAAGAATCAGGTATACCCAGTGTTCGGGACAGTTCCAGAAAGATCCTTCTGAGGTCTCCCCATAACGGATCGCTGACGATCTGCTCATGTGAGCGCATGGGGAGGTTTTCGATTTCATCCTGCTTGACTAGTGACTCCACGTAGAGCTCCGCCGCTCTTCTCGCTCTGAGAGGGCTTACTTTAGTAAACAGGTGAAGGAAGACTTGGAAGAAGCCTTCGACCGACTTGTCGAGATATCCCCGATCATGTTCGAGGTACCCGGTAACGACGCTGTGCGCGAGATGTCTTGCTAACTCGCCTATTTCGTCTCGAGATTTTGAAGGGACGGCTTCGGAGAACAGCGGAATTGAAATAGTTGAACTGTTAGCACTTTTTTCATTCCGCTGAACTGTTTGTTCAAGCACCGCCAAGCCTATTCATTCCTAGTGTTTTGTAGGAGTTTAGTTTCTACTATGTCCCAAGATTATAATGGTGGCCTACCTTTCTAGCGAAATAAATTCTACTCGCTTTAAATGCATTAACGACTTGGCGCTAATCGACGCGTCAGCTGAGCTTGGATATGTAGACGCAGTTGTTAATGCAATCTAGGAAAAGTGGTCCTTGCTGGCCCAGAACAGATAGTTCTTCCGTAGCCCCATGAACAGAAACAAGGCCCCCACCGTCTGCATTACCCCTCCAACCACGACGAGGCCCATCGGTTGCAGCGAGTCGATCAGGAACATGACGACGCCTACTCCGAAGAACACAGCACTCACCGATATGTAGGTCCAAGCTCTGGCCGCAACGTTACCCTTGAAGAGTTTCAGAGTCCTGAGTCCGTAGTAAACCAAGGCGATGGTAAGCAGCATTCCAACGATGTAGACAGTAACGGAACCGATGTCCAAATGGTTCGAGTTTATTCAACGAATCAGTGTGTTATTTACGAGAACTGTTACCGTCGAAATTTGTTTGAGTGCAAGCTGGAGAAAAATGGAACCATAGAAGTGGCGCAACAGGGTCAATTCGTTAAACTGACAGAACCGTGTGATCAGCCGTGGGCGGGCCCTGGCTAACGGGTTGCTAATTGGCTTCAACTCCTGAATTCTCCCTCCTTCTCAACCTCGGACTGGCAATATTCGCCGCATTCGCTCTAAGCACGATCTTCGAGAGAATTAAGCAACCAGTGGTCTTAGGTCAGCTCATCGCCGGAATTATCGTAGGACCATTTGGGCTCGGTCTTGTCCAGGACCTTGGCGCGATCAACCTTCTCGCTTCGCTAGGTATCGTCCTACTACTCTTCGTTGTTGGATTAGAGCTTGACCCATTGGAGATTCGTAGAGTAGGTACTGGCAGTTTCATACTCGCCGCTGTGGAATTGACAATCAGCTTTCTCTCAGTCTTTGGCGTGGCACTGCTAGCCGGTCTGAGCACCATACAGGCAGTGTTTGTCTCAGCAGTCGTCGCAACAACCAGCACTGCTATCATGAGCAAGATACTCCTCGAATCGAAAAGTTTCCATGCTAAAGAGTCTCAGATGGTCATAACTGCATCGGTCATTGAAGACTTCGCAACTGTCTTCATTCTCCTACTTCTCCCCGGTCTCGCCGCCGCAAGCAATCAAGTTCCAGCCTCAGACCTCGCATTGCTGGTCGTTAAGGGAATTCTCCTTGTCGCCGTCATCTTCGTCTTTGGCTCTAGAATCGCTCCGCGAATCATCGATCGTATGACACGTGGAGATCAGGAGTACAAAGAGACAACTTTCCTGCTAGCTCTTTCCTTTGGATTCATCTTCGCAGTACTGTCCGCAGGACTGGGATTCTCACCAGCAGTAGGAGCCTTCCTAATGGGCTTGATGATAAGAGGTAAACAGGCAGAATTCGTACTGGAGAAGGTTGGGCCGATAAAGGACCTGTTCATTGTCCTCTTCTTCGTATCTATGGGAACCTTGATCAACATTGGAGCGGTCCTGACTCTTACACTTCCAATCCTAGCGGTTCTGGGAACCGCGCTACTCGGCAAATTTTGCGGATGCTGGACCGGAGCCAAGCTCACCACCGCCAAAGGAGAAGCTACTAGAGTTGGATTGTCAATGCTGCCCCGGGGGGAGTTCTCGTTTATTGTCGCCAGCGAGGGTGCGGGTCTCGGTGTTGCATCACAGATCCTCTATCCAGTTGCCGGGCTCACTACACTCATCAGCTCTTTTCTCTCTTCTATTGGAATGCGATTGCTCAACGCGCGCAGATTGAAGAGTGAGTCGGTTACTGTTCCGGTCCAGCTGAAGAGTGCTGAAAAAGTGGGGTGAGACATATGGGAGAAGAATCGAGAATCCCTCCTGGACTAAGCCTTCTTCTAATTGGGTCCGGGCTCTATTGGGTCCTTTCCAGCCAACTAATCTCATCCTTCACAGTTCTGACCCCTGGTCTCTTTCAGACTAATGCGTCGGGCGGATTATTGATTACAATTGTTGGAATAATATCTGCCTCGATAGGTCTCTGGATCGTTCAGGCCGATTTCGACGCTTTCCGTAGACTTGCAACGAGGGTTGACGGTTGGATCTTTACGGTCCCACTCGTGTTGGCCGCGAGTGACATCTACCTAACCTTAATCGTCCTTACAACAAGTTCTCAGATTGTTGAGCTGAATCCCTTTGTGTCCTCGGCTATCGGGATAGGAACAGCCGCAATAGTCCCGTTCATGATCTCATATCTGGCTCTTTCACAAGGACTAGGCCTCTTCATGCTCAGGGTAGGCTCGTACCTCTTCAGCAATTCAAGGAGCAGCTATCTGCCGTTCGTCCTAATCTGTGGAGCAGCATCCTTTGGTCCAGCTAGTAATCTAGTATTACTCATGGACGCTAACGCGGGACCATTTTCCTACTTGGTCGCCGGCTTTGGGAGTACGCTGATATCACTCGTTCTATTCATCAAAATCAACAGAGCAGAATTGGGCTCTAGGCAAGCCTAAGTTCCACACTGCATGACGGAAGAAAGGTCCGACCTTGGGACAGAGCCTTCGATTCATGGTTCAAGAACACCACGCGACACGGCTTCACTGGGACTTCCGGTTGGAGCTGGATGGAGTCTTGAAGAGCTGGGCTGTCCCAAAGGGTCCACCTATTGAGCCGGGAATCAAACGGCTGGCTGTCCAAGTGGAGGACCATCCGCTAAGCTATTTTGGATTTGAAGGAACTATTCCGAAGGGAGAATATGGAGCGGGAAGTGTCGAGGTCTGGGACAAGGGCACTTATGTTCTTGAGCTGCGAGAGCCACGAAAATATCACGTGCTGCTCAAGGGAAAGAAATTGAAGGGCGACTATCGGCTGATCAATTTCAAGGATCGCAACTGGCTGATCTATAAGGTGGATACGCTAAGCGATCGAGCTGGGAGCCGGTCGGGATTGCCTCGACAACAGTAGCCTCAGGATTTTCTCTGATTAGGAGTTGTGAAGAGAACAGAGTTGCGAGCGCAATGGATAGGGAGAAGAGAATGACAGTTTGGAGCTGTGCCGCATCAGCGATCAAGCCGCCAGCCAGGGGTCCAAGCCCTCCCCCCAAACTCAATGCGGACTCCAAGAGACCTAACCCCTTTCCCCTGTCAGCCACAGAAGTGTAGTCGGACATCAGAGTAGCAGACGCCGACTGGGCCAGGGGGTAGATGGGCAGAACCCACAACACTGTCACGACGAAGATGTTAGTGACGAAGTAAAGCACAGTATAGTAGGCCGCGTAGCCCGCGGCTCCGAAGATGAATACTGGTTTCCTGCCAATCTTATCATTCAAGGGTCCAAGGTATCGGTAGGCAAGTGCGCCCAGCACTGTTGTAGCTGTAGCCGCCAGGCCTGCAGTCAGTCGTGTTCCGTTTAGAACATTGACAAGATAGACTGTGAAGAAGTTGTTGAATGCAGACGCAGAGACTAGGACCCCCACGGATAATAGGCAAAGCATTGCAATTTTCCGTTGTCTGAGCAAACCCCAGTATCCTCGCGGATGCTCAGCAGATCTTCTTAGTGTCAGCTCGCTTCTGGGTGCGAAGAATATGATCAGACAACCTGCGACTGCGTAGGCTGTGCCGAGAATGAACAGAAAATCCACCGGAAAGTATTGGTAGAGAATCCCGCCTAGAAGCGTGATCGAAGCGTAGCCTAGTGAGGCTGAGACCCAGAATCGTCCTATCGCTCGCCCGTATTGTGGACTGTCAACTGTGGCCATTGCTGCATAGACTGGTATGAAGCTGGACGAGAATAGGCTGATGAGGGAAACGTCGATGACGAATCCCACGGGATTGTTCAGAATTGGAAACATGGAGAATCCGACCACTTGTGCAAGAAACGAGAGGAATAGAATATTGTGGCCTTTCCCTGTCCGATCAAGGATTCCTCCCCAGAGCGGGGAGAATGCTACGGTCTCGATTGCTGGTATTAGAGAGATCAGCGAGATGAGAAAATACGATGCCCCTAAGGAGCGTAGGTGAATGGGAAGGAAGGCCCATATTATTCCAGTGGGACCAAAGGCTAAGGCGGTCGAGAGTTGGACTCTGAAGCGCTCTTTCATCAGAACACTAGACCCGGATGAAGAGATCCAACTTCCAAACCGTACTTGACAAGTGTCCTATGATGTGCGCGAGTTTATGCGCTATTCTTTCTTGGGGGCCTGGCCAAGTTTCTTACGAATCTCTTCGCTGAATCGTCGCTTCTCTTCATCGGTCTTCGCCATCAACCATTCAAGCTTCAGCCTGAAGACTTCTTCCTCGAGACTCGGCTTTTGTCTCTGGACCGCGCTCGCTGTGCCTGAAGCCAACGTGAATCAATCGCCTACCTTTGACTGCTCGAATTTAACAAGATCTGAACTTGAGTCAAGGGGCTAGACGACCAGAATCGCACCAAGGGTGAACCCGAGGATTGCGAGAACACCGAACGTTAGGTGGAGAAATATCGTGTTTGCATTGGCAGGAATTATCGCGTGGGGATCCTTGTAGTTGGCTCGCAGCACCTTTACGGCTTTCAGCGCAAACGGAAGGCTCAGCAGCGCGATCAGCGAGACCGAACTCGTGATCGGCACCAGTGAGAAGATTGCCAATACGGCATATAGTATGAGCAGAAGGTACGCCGTGGCTACCATTCCTATGTAGACGCGAATTGACCGCGAGTAGCCGAGCCTCAAAACCAGAGTTCTCTTACCAACGGCATTGTCGGCGTCCATGTCTGGAAACTCGTTGATCCAGAGAATTGCTGCGACAAGAAGTCCGACTGGTATGGAGGCGAGAAGTGGCTCCCATGCAAAACTTCGCGCTTGGACATAGTACGCGCCTAGGGTCATGACCGGACCAAAGTTAATCCCTACGATCAGCTCTCCGATGCCTCGATACGCAAAGCGGAACGGGGGTCCTACATAGAAGTAGGAAGAGATGACGCCGATCAATCCGAGCAGGAAAAGATAGGGGAGAGAGAAGACGAGGATAAGGTAAACACCGATTAGACAGCCGAACAATAGACAAAGACTTGAGACCAGAAGGTGGGTCGAGGGTTTAACCAGGCCAGCGGTTAGGACCCGTCCTCCACCCGCGAACGGATTCTGATGTTTGACTTGAAGGTCGTTCCCACTCTTGAAATCGAAATAATCATTGAACATGTTAGTTGCGACATGAATCAGGCTAGCACCTAACAGCGTTAACAGAAAGGTTGCCCAGTTGAACGCGTGAGCCAGTTGAAGCGCCAAGACCCCACCCAGAATCACGGGAACAAATGTTGCTTGTAGGAATGGGACGCGCATGGTCTTCAGCCAGAGAACGAGGAAGGGTGGACCCGGTTCCGTTTTCGCTGGACTAGCCGTCAACTAACATCGTTCTCCTAGCGCTGCCGGGGATGGCACCGAGCCGTAGGTGATATAAACTCATAATGACTAATAGTTTGGACCAGGGACGAAAGGCTAAAGTCAGCTTCGAACTCCGAGTCGGCACCCTATCTGAGATGATTGTAGTTTGGAAGAGAGAGACGTTGTCGTAGTAGGCGCAGGAATAGCAGGCTGCATGACTGCAGCCACGATTGCGATCAAGTCAAAAGGCAAAGTCGACGTTCTACTGGTCGACCGCAATCCCCAGTCAGAAGTAGGAAAGAAGACAACCCTCGGCTGGGTCTGCGGCGATGCTGTTGGAGAACATCACATCAAATTCCTCAACGAGCACCTCGGCGTAACCTACGGCAAGCCCGAGATGGAAAACCGAGTCACAGCCGTCTACGTTTACTCGCCCGACATGAAAGTCAGAGTACCTTTCGAGGGTCCCGGCTATGTCTTAGATCGGCCAAAGTTTGGAAGACGATTGCTTGAAGACGCGATAAAGGCGGGAGTAGAATTCCGCGGCAGCGTCCAAGCTTTAGAACTAGTCGAAGACTCCGGACGGATAGTCGGACTGAAGGGCCAGACGATTGGCGAGAATGTCAACAGACCTTTTGAGATAAGATCGAAACTTGTCATCGATACCTCTGGAATGGCTACGAAGCTGCGCAGAAATCTTCCCATTCCTAGCCACATCGAGAAAGAGATCGATAAGGACGATATTGAACCGACAGCGCGACTCAACGCAAAACTTCGGGACGGAGTCGAGGTCGAACCTTTCCACTGCGACATCTACCTCGACCAAGAGAAGGCTCCAGGAGGATATCTCTGGCTATTCCCCAAGAGCGAGGACAAGGTGAACATTGGTCTCGGAATCCAGCAGAAGAGAAGCTCGAAACCCTTGAGCGCACTATTGAAAGACTGGCTCGCAACAGACGACCGTTTCAAAGAGATGACTCCATTGAGCGACGACAGCAACCTAACTGGAAGTTGGCAAGTCTCCGTACGACATCAGAACGATTGTCTGGTCGCGAACGGCTACATGATTTGCGGGGATACTGCATGGTTTCCGAACCCAATAAGTGCCGGCGGTATTGGCCCAGGACTAATTGGGGGAGTGTTGGCCGGCGAGACCGCGGTCCGAGCTGTGCAAGACAACGACTTTTCAGAGAAGAATCTCTGGCAATACAATATTGACTTCGTCAATCACTACGGAAGCAAGACGGCTGGGCTAGAAGCGTTCAGAATGTACTTGCAGACATTGAACAATCAGGAAATCAATTACGGGATGCGCCATTTCCTCTCAGGAAAAGAAGCAACAGAGATATCGTTGGGAGAAATGCCCCACCTCTCACCGTTCGAGAAGCTGGTTAAACTATTCTTAGGATTCGGATCTTACAAGGCCTTCCGGGGACTTGTATACACAATGAAGCGGATGGAGACACTCAACAATCTCTACCAGAACTATCCCAAAGAGCCGTCACAGTTCGACGCTTGGAAGCATCAAGTAGATACGATTCTCGCGGAAACTAGAGCGCGATTCAGCTAGGGAAAAGTCACACAGTCAATATATACGGCAAAATCCTCCGTTGTCGAGAAGCACTTGCCTTCTCCAGACATTACTCCGTTCGAGTCTAGACCGGTGGACGATCAGGCACTCGTTCTGGAAATGTTGTCTGCAGAATCCGATGCAACCTATACCTTTCAGGGTCTCAAGAGAAGGCTCGGACTTCATCAGGAGAAACTAACCAGGATTCTCAAACGACTGGAAGACGACAATCTGGTCGCAAAGACAGACGAAGGATACCGGACCCTCAAACATTCGCGCAAGGCCGCCCAGCACCTCGTCAACGGGGAACCAGTGATTCGAGGCCAGCTTCCCCCCGGCATTGATTCCCATAGCCTCGTTGGAAAGATCAAGGGTCGATGGTTCAAAAACTTCCGCTGGGTAGGATATTCTAATGGGCATGACGAGCAGTCACTCTATTGGATTACTGAGGACAATAGGTTCCAAGTCAGAATTCAACTTTCACCTGTCGAGATTCTAGTCTGGTCCCAGCCTACCGATCCAAAAGAGACGAACTCGCCGTTGACCGCTGCATACGAACTGTTCGACCGCGTTAGCCGAATGCTGCCAGAACTCGGCGAAAACAGCTAACGGCTCGCGACTCAAAGTCGTTATCGAAAAGGTCAGAATTTTCCGTTCGAGTTCTTCCACTCATCGCGAGGTGGAATTGTCTGTATGGTGTCCCAATGCTCCGCAATCTTCCCGGTCTGAATTCGATAGAGGTCGTAGAATGCTGAAGAGCGATCTCCGAACCTTCCCTCTGCCACCACGAGCACGAAATTACCTTCGCCCAGTATCATGTGGACCCGTTGATACTTCACTGCCAAACCCTGTTTGGCTAGAGACTCTAGTCCAGTGAAGAGACCTGTCAAATTATCAGCCACTAGTGGACTGTGCTGGATGTAGTTGTTGCCTTCAAAGTAGCTCGCGAACTTGTCGCGTCGACCGCTGAGAAGATCGTCCATGTAAGATCGCATTAGAGTCTTGTTGACCTCAGTCGCGTTGGGATCGGCTGACATAGTTGGACCATCAATCATGGTATGACCACTCGGATTGGGGTTGGCAGCTCTTTCTTGATGATTGTCCCAGTGCTCGACGATTTTCCCGTCTTCGAAACGCCAAATGTCGAAACCCACTCTCGGAACGGGAAAGTCATACTCAGTATGGGCAAACACGAAATTGCCGTCCTGAAAGACGCGTACAGGGTTGACTTTGACTGAGCCCTTGGGGCGGGACTGCCAGAGGGCAGTCACCCCGGCTAGCCCATCTGCTATGGATAGGTTGTGCTGAACAAACCTGAAGGGGCTGATGAAATCAAGCGGTTTCTTGTCCCCTGTCTCGATGCTCTTGAGAATCTCCACAGCCCTCTCTCTGTAACTGCTCACGGCTGAATTCTCGTCTGGGGACAAGCCAATCTGAACCATGATCGCGGTGCAGTACCGATTGATGTTGATATAATCTCATGCGCTCCGGGTAATGACTGGGTTGCTGTTTCCCCAGTCAATATTGCCCGCCAGCGACGAGCGTATTGTGAGGAAGAAATAGAATGATTGGAGAATCTATCCAGTTGGATTACAGTTTCGACGTCTTGAGACTAGATTGGCAACCAATCGAGCGGCATCCGAGACCCTTCCGAAAGAAAAACCCGAACGACTTTGGAAGAAGCGCCTTCAGGTTCACTCTAAGCCTGTCTCGAATGTTCTAAGCAGCGCTTGAATCACAGTCGTCCGCGAGCTGATGCAAAAGCGGCCCTTGTACCAGACAGCGTCCCGCTGCGACGGATTCGCAACACCTTACAGGCTTTCCCCATTGCTCACGTAGTTGACCCATTAGGTATTCTATTCTGGCAGCCCTAATAGTCTGCATCGACCATGGTACCGATTAGCTCGACTGTTCGGAAAAGCTTACAGTTGGCCTGCGGGCCTATCTCCTAGTGGCTGGACTTCTATGTCTCCTGCTCGACCGATCCTTCTCTACGACAATGACTGCGGAATGTGTTCCCGTTTCGCCAACATGGCGAGAAAGACATCCAGGGGATGGATCGACCCAGTTGGTCTGTTTACTGACCGGGGCGCGAGAATCAAGAGGGGCTTCTTTCACCCTATGGATCGTCCTGACGACATGTTCTGGCTTCTAGTAGGGGATGTAGGATACGGGGGCAGAAGTGGTCTGTTGCCGCTTGCGCGAGAGATTGTCAGAGGTCTTTTCCTGTGAGTGAGAAACAGGGCGAATCATGTACTCGACCGAAGAGTATGGTGAGCAGAGTCCTAGGCACGCTCCGCCGGGGCAGAGTGGTCAGACGAAGCATTCCCCGGTAGAAAGCTAACACCTTCTCGGAACCATTCGATTCCTGTAAACCCCCAAAAAAGAGACTTTTGCTGGGAGCTGCTCTCAGAACGGGACTCTTTAGTGTCGCGTGAAAATTTTTGTTTTCAGTCGATCCACGCTTGTTTCCTATCGTCGGTGGGGCCCTTTCACGCTTACGAAACGGGCTGACGAAGGCAGTATTGGGCCTGTCCCAGACTTTCGATCAGGGCTGATTCTGGACCTTTTTTGGGCGGAGAATCAGTGGGGTCTAGTTCAGTCGTAGGCTCTTGTCCGCGTCGAAGCCCCGTGATCTTCCCCAGGCCTTGATTCCGTCCAGTATCTTCTTGGAGCCGAACCAGCAGAGTGTTGTGAATACTCCCTTGAGCACCGGGTTCAACTGTATCAGCGTGGGAGGCATTGTGTGCAACTCGAGAACTGTGTGTCTCCAGCTTCGGTAGATGACCCAGAAACGCGCTTCGTCGATCTGGTCGTCGATATTGTAGAATCCGCTCTTCTTCAATACGCCTAGTGGGACGAAGCTGAGAGGAGTGACTGTGAAGTGTGCCTTGTCGCCGACCTCTTTCCTCAGCCCATGCTCCATCCGGTCAATTAGGCGTACAGTCTCAACCGCATCCTCGGTAGTCTCACCGGGCAATCCGACGATTATCGTGTAGGCGGGGAACCAGTAGTACTCGTTGAATATCCGGGTCCCGTTATAGATGACATCTTGCCATTCGTCCGGAGTGAACGGCTTCACCTTCAACGGCATGTACTTCTTGATCAGCTCACTCGACCCGGTCTCAAGACCCGACTGAATTCCAATATGCCGCTTCGTCCCTTTCCGGACAGTCTCCGAGATATCCCGGATGAGCTCAGGATCAGCCCAGGCCGGAGCGGTTGTGCCATGGGTCGGGTTCGCGTACGTTATTCCTTTCTGAGACATGACTGTCGAGAACAGGTCCACGACAGCGTCATGATTAGGCATGAAACCCCTCTTGTCTTCTAGCTTGTAGAGGAAAATGTCCTCGCTATGGACCCAGACGTTAGGGTTCTTGATCCTCCGGTTGACCGCGATCTCCCGCTCAATCTTGTCTTTAGGATAGTATTTTGCAATCCGCAGATTCGGCTCACAGAACTGGCAGTTCCGGCCGCAGCCCCGCATGACCTCGACAAGACCATGAGTGGTTGGTGCGAGAATGTCAGGAATCTGCTCAAGCTTCGGACCCCGCGGAACATGAATGAACTCAGGCGCTTTGCCGGACTCTATGTCGTTGTAAATGTCTTGGATAACATGGTCGCACTCGCCAACTACCACGTGATCCACGCCCAGCGCCTTCGTGTCTCGGTCGCGGACCTCCATCTGCCAAGCGCCGGACCCGCCGAGGACCAGCTTGGCCTTTGGATACTTCTTCCTTGTCTGGTTAATCTGTTGGACGAGTTCGAGAAACTTCCGTTTCGAGTATGCGGTAAGCTTTCCCCCGTCCGTGAACATCATGCTCACAGGCCCCAGGCCGAGTGGGTCCATCGTGGAGATTCCGATGATGCTGGTCTTCTCGTCTACAAATTTTGAAACATGGTCCGGATGTGCAACCGTCACTTCATCGGGGCGATAGGTTCTGTACATCGCCGCTTCCAGTTTCCGTAACCCATACGGCGCTTTGATAGCGACACCATTGTTGTGCGGCACAGAAGGGGATAGAAAGTCGAAGACGGGACGTGGAACCTTCTCCGCGGGTGCACAGCTGAAAAACGGGAGCAGAGGTATTCCCCAGTACTCGCTCATCTGAGTGGAGTCTGCAGTAAGGACAATTCTACTCATTCACTTGAACTCCTCATAATCGGGAAGCTTTCCCAGTTCTTCTCCTAAAACGTACTATTTTCCGCCCGTTGAATATTTTAAGCTAGTGTACGTTTTCCCCAGAAATTCATACCAATTGACCATACAATGGATCTCCGCATGGACGAACCTCGGGAGGATTCTGAAGGACAGTGATGGACACTACCTTTTTGATGGAGATAAAGTATACCGATGTTTATCCTCTCTCAGAATCCAGAGAAAGACTTAGAGAATTGCGCTTCAAAAAAAAGTCGGGACTTTAAGGATTGGAAATGAGAGAAAGCGAGCTAGATTATCCTCCTCAGAAGCAGAAGTAGCCATACGGACGGCAATTGGCGTTCCGGACGTTTTCTTGTATTCCCTGACATGAATAGGATACGATTGGATCATTCTACAAGACCGTGAGAGGAAGCAAAAGTTGCCGAAAGTTCCACCTGAATCTATGGGAATGTGCATAAATCCCAGATGATGGACCTGAAGTTGACATGCAATCGATAACCAAACTTGAGGTGGGTATGAAAGCCCCCGAGTTTACTGCACAGATAACCAGTGGAAAGACGATCCATCTAGGCGATTACAAAGGACGGAAAGTGGTCCTCTACTTCTATCCGAAAGACGATACTCCGGGCTGCACCGTTGAAGCCTGCGGCCTTCGGGACGAGTATCAGAAGATCCATGATCTGAACGCGGAGATTCTAGGGGTAAGTACAGACGATACAGACTCTCATCAAAAATTCACCACGAAGTTCCACCTACCCTTCCAGCTTGTCGCCGACCCCGATAAGAAAATCACCAACGCCTACGGAGTGCTCAACGAGAAATCGAACATGGCAAGGAGAGTTACCTTCATCATCGACGAGCATGGAAAGATTTCCAAAATCTTCGAGACCGTGAAACCCGCGGAACATCCGAACGAAGTTATCGAAGCCCTCAAAGCCTAACCACCGTCATACAATCACTTTCACGGCCGCCTAGCTAAGCCAAAGCTATCTATCATACCAGTTTCCAGATTAGAACTCTAATGGTGAAGGTCGGAGTCCACGTAAGCATCGCCAAATCGCTAGACACCGCTATTGACAACGCTCTCAAAGACAAATGCGACACGTTTCAGATCTTCACACGAAATCCGAGAGGCTGGAAGTTCAGCCCCTTGGACCCGGACGAAGTTAGCCTGTTCAAAGACAAGCTACAGAAGAGCGGTCTTGCACCGGTCGTGGACCACATGCCATATCTCCCGAACCTCTCTTCCCCAGAAGACGAATTCTACGAACAGTCGATCTCAACTCTCAACGCGGAAGTTGAACGATGCGTAGAGCTCGGTGTCCGATACCTGGTAGTCCATCTCGGCAGCCACTTAGGTGCTGGGCGAGAGATAGGACTGCAACGTATCAGCAATGCTCTCAACCAAGCGACCAAAAGGGCGAAGGGAGACTTCCAGATCTGCCTCGAGAACATGGCCGGGACGAAAAACAGTATGGGCTCGAAGTTTGAAGAAGTCAGAGAGATCCGCGATTCGGTAAAACAGAAAGATCGTATCGGGATCTGCTTTGACACCTGTCACGCGTATGCAGCGGGCTATGACCTCCATGTAGAAAAGGCGGTCGCGAAGACGATGGCATTGTTTGACGAGAAGATCGGATTCGAAAACCTGAAAGTAGTCCATATCAACGATTCTGAGGATGGACTGGGTTCGGGACACGACCGGCATGAACATATCGGGATGGGCTACATCGGAACATCAGGCTTCAAGGCCATACTCCACCACAAAGCGATCCGGGACCTTCCAATGATATTGGAGACACCAATTGATGATAGACGAGGAGTAGCTGGCAACATCGAAGCAATCCGGAGACTCGCCAAATAGTTGCAACACAGCCTACAATCACCCAAAACTCTCCATCAGATAATAGTGGATGCAAGCCATGCTGTTGAGAAGACGAGGAAGGAGGATCCGACCGCTCTACAAGAGATAAGCGATTCGACCGACGGAGATCCGTTCAGAGTCCTTATCGCCACGGTTCTTTCACAACGGACTAAGGACGAAGTGACCGCGGTGGCCTCTACTAGACTCTTCCAGAAATATCCGGGACCGAAACAGCTCTCGAAGGCTGACACGAGAACAGTCGCGAAACTAATCTATCCTGTCGGATTTTACAAGACAAAAGCGAAGGCGATCAAACGAATAGCCAAAATAATCCTGGCAGAATATGGCGGAATGGTCCCATCGGACATGGATCAGCTCCTGGAGCTGCCCTCGGTTGGAAGAAAGACGGCCAACTGTGTCCTCGTCTATGGATTCAAGCAGCCCGCTATCCCTGTTGACACTCATGTTCACAGAGTGTTCAACCGAATAGGAGTAGTGAGTACGAAGACTCCCGATGAGACAGAACAGAAACTTACGAGTATAGTGGACAAGAGCGACTGGCTGGAGCTAAACGAGGTCTTCGTCAAGTTCGGCAAGATAGTGTGCAAGCCCATCGGACCCAAATGCTTGCTGTGCCCTCTGTCCGACAGGTGCAATTGGTACCGGGAGAACTACCGAGACAAGAACTAGTGGCCCTTTTCCGTTTCGATTGAAGTCTTGATCTTCTTACCGATCTCGTCCAACTCGTGACGATGCATTTGCTTCCGGTTTGGAAACCCGCTCATCATCTCATGGTTGAATCTTGGAATTATGTGGACGTGCATATGGAACACCTCCTGTGAGGCCGCCCTACCGTTCGACTGGCCCACACTGATACCGTCGGCCTTCGAGGCCTTCTCTACGCCCTTCATGACCTTGGCTACTGAGACGAACACTCGACCTGCCTCTTCAGCGGGCATTTCGAGCATGTTCACGTAGTGTTTCTTGGGAATGACGAGCGTATGGCCCGGGTTCAAGGGATGAATGTCCATGAAGGCGATAGTGTGAGGGTCCTCATAGACGATAGTCGCATCTGCTTCTTTCTCCGCAATCTTGCAAAAGATACAATCATCTTTCATCGGGATCTTCCCATCATTTGTCTCGAACGAACTCTTCTTCGGGAACTCGTTGAGCCTTGTTTATGGTCCTGGCAAGAACGAAGAGAAAGCTGGAGAGCCGGTTTACATAGGGAAGAACTTCCGGATTGATAGACTCCGTCTTGGAGAGAGTCACGATCCTCCTTTCGGCTCTCCTGCAGACGGCTCTAGCCACGTGAAGCTCGGCCCCGGGAACGCTTCCTCCAGGGAGAATGAACCTGGTCAACCGGGGAAGGCCTGAGTTCAGCTCGTCAGTAACATTCTCCAGTCGGTCAAGCTGTTCTTTGCTGATCCGTGGAACGTTCGCCGAAACTAGCTCGCTTGCCAAGTCTCCCCCTAGTATCCAGAGATCCCTCTGAATGTCCTTTAGAATCTGGCTCAGCTTTTCCGATTTTATGTGGGCTCTGGCGACGCCGATTTGGGAGTTCAGCTCGTCGACCGCACCATAAGCCTCGACTCTCGGATCCGCTTTCTCCACTCGGGTCCCGCCGTAGAGGCTAGTCTCACCCTTGTCGCCGGTTCCAGTATAGGCCTTCATGGCGTGACTCGACTCGACCGATTCTGGATAGACTTTCGCCATCGATCGGCTGGTAAAGAAAGGGATTTCAAGCTGATTGAGCCCTGATCCAATAGGGCCTTCGTGTTTGAAAGGTTGTGTTTGGCCCAGGTAGTATGGTGATATGATTAGAGAGGCACAACTGTACCAGCCGCTGACCGACGCGAGGGTCCGGTGCACGGCCTGCGCTCGCTATTGCAACATTCCAGAGGGGAAAATTGGTCTGTGCGGTGTCCGGCAGAACATTGGTGGTAAACTCCACCTCTTGGTCTATGGGAAGGTGATTACGGGGCATATAGATCCGATAGAGAAGAAGCCAGTGACTCATTACATGCCTGGCTCGAAAATCTTCTCGATAGCTACGACTGGTTGTAACTGGCTCTGCTCCTACTGCCAGAACTTTGACATTAGCCAGCGGCGGAAAGTCGAGGGAACGGATATGCCGCCGGCTGATGTTGCGGCGATGGCCGTGGAGCATGGTTGTCAAGGATTGGCCTACACGTACAACCAACCGACGATCTTCATGGAGTTCGCCCGAGACGTTGGAGTCGAGGCGCGCAAACACGGTTTGATGAACATCTTCGTCTCGAACGGCTATGATACGCCTAATACTGTGGCGATGATGAATGACTTCCTAGATTGTATTACGATCGATTTCAAAGGGAATGCAGAGACGGGTTTTGTAAGGAAGTATATCGGGATCGCGAACGCAGAGCCGATATTCCAGACGATTCTAGAGATTCGGGACAAGACGAAGGTGCATATGGAATTCACGGATCTTATCGTTCCGCAGGTTGGCGACAATCTAGATGAGGCTCGGAAGCTTAGCCGTTGGCTCTTTGATAATCTGGGTCCAGACTTTCCCATTCACTTTTTACGTTTTCATCCAGATTACAAGATGATGGACCTGCCGAATACGCCGGTCAAGACCTTGGAGGAGCATTGTAGGATTGCGAGAGAAGAGGGTCTGAAGTACGCCTACGTCGGCAACGTCCCGGGTCACCCGTGGGAGCACACCTACTGTCCCGAGTGCAAATCTATCGCGGTCAAACGCAACGGCTTCGACATTACCGGCTGGAATCTCGACAAGAGTAACCGCTGCCTCGATTGCGGATACCAGCTACCAATAGTCGGAGGTCTCTCGTCCTCGGTCTCCGAGGAAAGATTCCTACCGATCATAAACTAGATTCAGAAACGCCGCTTTCATCAACCGGCACTGTCGACGCCGTCAAATATGATAACCGGCGATGACCAACCCCTCCCTGTCTTTTGGATCCAAGTTTATCCGAGGCGTGTGAGAAATAGACAGCTCTTCCAAGGAGCAGTTTTGTGTCGCGAGTAAACGAGCTCTGGGAAATTTGGACTAGGGTCTCTGGGGTTGAAGCTGTTTCGGGCGAGTTTTTCGAGATAAGCCGTAGAACTGGCTGTTCAAGTGGTTTGGAGATCGCATCGGTCAGCGTGCCGGTGAACGCGCAGAATGCTTCTTGGTCAAGATCCGTGCCCCGATTATTGATCGGAGCTTGTTCTGAACGATTTCATGGTTAGATTCTTGAAATTCGGGCTTTGAAGCCCCAATTTGGCGTCAGTTAGCCATAGCTGGCGTGGACGGTTGTGGGTGAGAGATGGGTGAATTAAGAAATGTGCAGCGATAGATCTCTAGCCCTGAGTGCAAGGTTAGTTGGATCATCTAAGGCTTGACCGGATTGAGCTTCGGGAGCTCCGGCTTCCGCTCGTCGCACCTCTCGAGACGAGTGGCTGGAGGGAGGAAGAGAAGCGGTGCATCATTGTCGAGATGAGGAGTGGGAATCAAACAGGTTTTGGAGAATGTGCAGTGTCCGCTGGCCCCTGGTATGGTCCTGAGACTATCACAAGTGCGTGGCATGTGATGCAGGAGTATTTCGTCCCAGAAGTGCTAGGCAAAGTGATCTCATCCCCCAGCCATCTAGTAGATTCGCTATCCCTCCTCCGTGGGAATAACATGGCTAAGGCCGGGTTCGAAATGGCCTTCTACGACCTGGCCGCGAAAATAGAAGATGTCTCCCTAAGCAAATTTCTCGGAGGAACAAAATCGGAAATCGAGAGCGGAGTTAGTGTTGGAATCCAGAATAACACCCAACAACTGCTGAGAGTTGTCACTGACTATTTGCAACAGGGCTATCGAAGAATAAAGATCAAAATCAAACCCGGAAAAGACGTAGATCAGGTCTCGGCATTGAGGCAGCATTTTCCTGACCTTATGTTGATGGCTGATGCGAATGGCGCTTACAAGAGCTCCGAGGCCCAAGCACTCTTCAGACTAGACGAGTATGGCCTGATGATGATTGAACAGCCATTTGCCTGGGACGACCTCGTAGAACATGCGAATCTTCAGAGAGCTCTCAAAACACCAATCTGTTTGGACGAGAGCGTCTCAAGCCTCAACGACTTGAAGACAGCGCTGTCCCTCAAAAGCTGTCGAGTTCTAAACTTGAAACCAGCCCGAGTAGGAGGACTCACAGTCTCAAAGGAGATACACGACCTCTGCCAGACACATCACATGCCGCTCTGGTGCGGAGGCCTCCTCGAGACCGGAATAGGACGAGCTCACAACATTGCCATTGCGAGCCTTCCGGGTTTCGTATTGCCAAACGATATTTCAGCCAGCAACCGCTACTTCAGAGAGGACATTGTAAGCCCAGAGTTCAGGCTGAACAAGAACGGAACAATGAGTGTACCAAAAGGCCCGGGCATCGGAGTGAATGTCATTCATGAAAAACTATTGGAGTACACGGTGAGAACCGAACAGTTCAGCTCCTAATCAACTCTAAACCCGCTCAAGCTCTACCTTTCTATTTCCGGAAAACTTATGTTACCGAGCGGGTTATTCGCTCGACATACGGCGAGTATGGAAATGTCCGAGCATCCTAAGAGCCTAAGCCCACGCTCTCGAGCCAGAACGCTCAGGCGCAAGAGAGTGGCTAGAGACTACAGAACGAGACTCATCCACGTATCCGCTGCTGCCGGGTGACAATCCGCTAAGGATAATTCGGCGGAACAGGTCGTCGAACAATAATGCTATTCATGACTCGCAAGATCGAAGTCTTCTGGCGGTTTCTTTGAGAGCACGTAGCGAATGAAGCCGTATCCATATTTTTCGTGGAACCTGTTGGCCTCCTCGATTCCCTTCGAAAACTCTGCCTCGAACTCCTTCCAATTTTTTGACCGGATCTTTTCGCCAATCTTGTTGAGATGTGACTGAGTAAAACTATTGATGTCGTGAGCATACTTGGGTCTTAACGTGCTTGCGGTTTTGAGAATGCTGATTGTCACGTTCAGTTCGTGTTGGGCGAGCTCCCAGTTGCCCGCTTTCGCCGCGTAAAACAGTACGTGGTATCTGTCGCCGATCTCTTTCATCAACCTGGCCATTCCAGGCTGGGCCTCCGCGAGCTGTTCAAGAGTCAGTTCTCCATGCTTTGTCTTGATCGACGTCTTCTGGTCCATCAGGTCTCGCCGTTGGAATTTCGTGCCAAGCCTTTAAGCTTCCAATCGTTGTCGAAAAGTAAACGATGTTTGTCGAATTCAAATGCCCTCTGTGTGGAAAAGACCTCGACGATGAC
>Ga0070732_10000694_pt1 | contig 19923 bp, 25 predicted proteins | sample Coa_R1_5_FD_66449 | JGI IMG/M metagenome (GOLD analysis project Ga0070732, IMG submission 66449) | Surface soil microbial communities from Centralia Pennsylvania, which are recovering from an underground coalmine fire - Coalmine... | ecosystem: Environmental > Terrestrial > Soil > Unclassified ... | reverse complement strand
ATCGCGCGCCCTGGACGAATCACCCGACGGGCCGCCGATCTTGCTAGAATGCGCGGATCAGGATCGCGCTCGCCGAGCGCCCCGAGGTTTCCCCTATGCCCATTCGGGTCGGCATCAACGGTTTTGGCCGGATCGGCCGCAACATCACGCGCGCGGCCATGGCCTATCCCGACATCGAGATCGTCGCCGTCAACGACCTGGCCGACGCGGCCACGCTCGCGCACCTGCTGAAGTACGACTCCATCCTCGGCAACCTGCGCCACCCCGTCGTCGCCCGCGGCGACGGCATTACGCTCGCCGAGCGCACCTTCCGCGTGCTGGCCATCAAGGATCCGGCGCAACTGCCGTGGAAAGACTTGGGCGTCGAGGCGGTGTTCGAGGCTACCGGCAAGTTTACCCGGCGTGACGACGCCGCCAAGCACCTCTCCGGCGGCGCCAAACGGGTCATCGTCACGGCGCCGGCCAAGCAGCCAGACGTCACCGTGGTCATGGGTGTCAATCAGGACGCCTACGACCCAGGCAAGCACCGCATCATTTCCAACGCGTCCTGCACGACGAACTGTCTGGCGCCGGTCGCGCGCGTCGTCGACGAGGCGTTCACGATCAAGAAGGGATGGATGACGACCGTCCATTCCTATACCAACGATCAGGCTTTGCTCGATCTCCCCCACCGGGATCTCCGGCGCGCGCGGGCCGCCGCGCTGTCGATGATCCCGACGACCACTGGCGCCGCGTCGGCACTCGGCGAAGTGCTGCCGGCGCTCAAGGGCCGGCTCGACGGCTTCAGCGTGCGCGTCCCGACACCGGACGTCTCGCTCATCGACGTCACCGCGGTCGTCGAGCGCCGTACGACGACCGAGGACGTGAAGGCCTTGTTCAAGGCCGCCGCGGAGGGTCCGTACGCTGGCATCATCGAGTACGTCACGGCTCCCCTCGTCTCGATCGACTTTCGCGGCAATCCTCATTCGGCGATGATCGACGCGCCCTACATCCAGGTCATGGACGGCGACTTCGTCAAGGTCATCGCCTGGTACGACAACGAGTGGGGCTACTCGGCGCGTTGCGTGGATCTGCTCCGATACGTCGCGTCAAAAGGACTGTAGTGGCCGGCACGCTGCGGAGCATTCGCGACGTGCCGATCCGCGGTCGACGCGTCTTCCTTCGCGTCGACTTCAACGTCCCCCTCGAGCACGGGCGGATTACCGACGACACTCGGATTCGAGCCGCGCTACCCACGATTCGGTACGCGCTCGAGCAGGGCGCCACGGTTATCCTCGCGTCGCACCTCGGACGCCCCAAGGGCATGGCCTCGCCGGAGTTCAGCCTGCGGCCAGTCGCGGCGCACCTCGAGTCGCTGCTCGGCCGGCCGATCGCGTTCGCGTCCGACTGCGTCGGGCCCGCAGCCCAAGAGGCCATCGCCGCGCATCCGGGCGGCGTCATCCTCCTCGAGAACCTCAGGTTTCACGCCGGCGAAGAGCAGAACGACCCAGCCTTTGCCGACCAGCTGGCGGCCCTCGCCGACGTGTACGTCAACGACGCATTCGGCGCCGCCCATCGTGCGCACGCGTCGACCGAGGGCATCGTCCATCACGTCGCCGTCGCGGCGGCTGGATTCCTGATGGCCGCCGAGGTCGAGTACCTCGGCAAGGCCCTGACCCACCCGGACCGACCCTTCATCGCGATTCTTGGCGGCGCGAAGGTCTCGGATAAGCTGGGCGTCATCGAACACCTGCTGTCGAAGGTCGACGGCCTGCTCGTCGGGGGTGCGATGGCGTACACGTTCCTCAAGGCTCGCGGCCTGGCGGTAGGTCGATCGCTCGTCGAAGACGCGCAGATCGGGAAAGCCAGAGATCTGGAGGCGCGCGCGCGAGCCCGCGGCGTGGCGTTCGAGCTGCCGATCGACCAGGTGGTCGCGGCCGCGATCGATCCGAAGGCGGCGACGGCTACGATCGACGTCGGCGATGTCGCCATCGGCGATCGCCTCGGTCTCGACATCGGCCCGAAGACCCTCGCACGCTATCGTGCAATCCTGGCAAACGCGCGAACCGTGGTCTGGAACGGTCCGATGGGCGTCTTCGAGATCGACGCGTTTGCCGCCGGCACGATCGGCGTCGCGCAAGCCGTGGCCGCCGTTCACGGCACGACGATCATCGGCGGCGGCGACTCGGTGGCTGCCGTGGTGCGCGCCGGGGTCGCGGATCGGATGACCCACATCTCGACCGGTGGGGGCGCCTCGCTCGAGTTCCTCGGCGGCGAAACGCTGCCGGGCGTCCAGGCGTTGATCACGCAGCCCTAGCCGCGCGTGGTCGTGACCGTGCCCGTCGGATCCTGCGAGGCGTCGACATGAGAGTGCCCCTGCTCGTCGCCAACTGGAAGATGCACAAGGGCGTGCAGGAGGCCGTGGCCTATACCCGCGAACTCGCGGCGATGGCCCCGGACTTTCGGGGCACCGAGGTCATCATCGCGCCGGCGTTCACGGCGCTGTCCGCGGTGGCGACCGCCGCCAGGGCCACGAGCATCGGCGTGGCTGCCCAGAACGTCGCCGCCGAGCCCGACGGCGCGTTCACGGGCGAGGTGAGCGCGACGATGATCAAGGAGGCGGGCGCCGGGTCGGTCATCATCGGCCACTCGGAACGCCGCCAGCTCTTCGGCGAGACAGACGTGACCGTCAATCGCAAGATCCGCGTGGCGATGGCGGCGGGGCTGCGGCCGATGGTGTGTGTTGGCGAAACGCTGCACGAGCGTGAAGCCGGCCGGACGTTCGAGGTCATCGATCGCCAGGTCACCGACAGCCTCGACGGCTTCACGGCCGATCAGGTGGCCGGATTCGTCGTGGCCTACGAACCAGTCTGGGCCATCGGCACGGGCCGCAATGCGACGACCGCCGAGGCGGGCGCCGTGCACGTCCATCTGCGTCATCGGCTGCGCCAGGGCTTCGGGGCGACGGCGTCCGAGGCCTGCCGCGTGATTTACGGCGGATCCGTGCGGGCCGACAATATCCATGCGCTGGCGGCGCTCCCTGACGTCGACGGCGCGCTCGTCGGCGGCGCGAGCCTCGACGTCGGAACATTCGCCGACATCATCCGGCGCGTGAGATCCTGAGGGTTACCAGCGACGCGCGGGCCGCATACCGACGCAGCCCTCGAGGGCTGCGGCATTTCGCCCGGGAATCACCGGCCGATCGCGAGGCGCCATCGGCACGCCGTTCCCCGTGAGATCGACCACGGCGACCAGACTGAGGTCGGCAAACTTCTGCATGTCCGTGATCGTACCGACATCGTTCATGCGATCGAGGAGGAACGCGTCGTAGGCGATAGGCACGTCTGGGAACCCCACGTAGAGGAGCGCGCGACGACGACCGCTCAGGGCCTCGCGCAACGCGTTCGGCCTGCAGTCGGGTCCCGGAGTCGTGTAGTCGATTTCGTAGAAGCTCGTGCCGCCGACAAGCGCAGCCTCCGCGACCGCCGGATCCGCGAGCGAGAGGTTACCGTACCACCACAGGGCCGGCCAGGCCAGGCGGGTCGTCATCACGGCGTCACCCGCGGTTTGCCTGGCGGTCAGCCACCTTGCGGCCGAACGATCGTCGAGTGCGTGGTTCGAGTCGAAGGCGCCTGTGAGGAACAGGTCTCCTTCGCCGTGATCGTACACGTCCCGCAGCAGCCGGACGCCAACCACCAGCGCCCCCGCGGCGATGGCCACCAGCACCCAATGCCGTCGTGGAACAGCGCGACGCGCGACGTCAGCCGCGCGATCCACGAGGAGCGCAACACCGACATACAGTGCGGGCGTCATCCACAGCACCAGCCGATTGGCCAGCGGCACGGTGCCGAGCGCGCCAAGCACCAGAGCCGAGAGCGGCACCGACCCGAAGGCCAGGCCAAGCCATCGGCGGCGGCCGAGAACGAAGCCCGCCGCCGCGCATATCCAGAAGCTGAACCACAAGTCCGTGCCGCCCGGGTTCCCCGCCAGGGTCGGCAGGCGGCCGAGCGTCCACTCGGCTCGACCGAGCGGTCCTAGTGAAGCCGCGGGCATTTCCGGCGCCCAGTACGCTTGAAGATATGGACTCGTCAGCGTGTACCGTCCGGACAGTTCATAGTGAAGCGCGAAGGAGGCCAGCCATACCAGGCCTGCGATCGCCGCGAACAGGGCCGCTCGTCGACCGTCGCTGCGCCACATCGCCACGACGAGCAGCACGGCGAGCGCCGGGGTCGCCAGCGTCGCGCCGTTCGAGAGCCACAGTCCCACCGCGGCCGCGCTCCACCACGCCACCCCGCGCTGCCGCCGGTTCATCGGCGTGTCGGCCTCGATCGCCCACACGACCAACGCGGGCAGAATCAGCGCGCCAAGGGCATCGGCTGTGTAGTGCTTGACTTCCCATCCGAAGTGAGAGAGCCAGTGGCTGAATCCGCAGAGCCAGGCGAGCGCCGCGGCGCCGACGAGGCCAAGCCAGCGACGGCCCACCCATAGCGCAGTGGCCAGCAGGGCGATCCCGAAAAGCAGCGGTACCAAGCGGAGCGCCAGCTCACTCGTGCCGAGCGCACGCGTGACGACGCGCACGAGGATCAGCCAGCCGAGCGGCGCGCTCTGGCCGAGCCACAGGGGACCAGCGAGGCCAGGAAGTGATCGGTCACGCACATTGAGCGCGATGGTCTCCTCATCGAGCCAAAGCGGCGCGGCTCCGAGCCAGTGATGAACTTCCCAGGCAAGGACGACGAGCACCACAACGAGCGCCGGAAGGATCTGACCGTAACGGTGCCAGGTCCCGCGCGCGAGGCGCGCCCACCACTCCCCTTCTTCACGCAATCCAGTGAGGCCTCCCGCCCACGGCGACAGGGACAGGGCCACGCTCTCGAGCAGCAGGGCCACTTCGAGCGCCGACCAGGGGTTTCGCGAGGAAACCGGGAGGCTCCCGATGACGACGCGGAAGCCGTGGGTGTAAGGGAGGGCGGCTGCCCACAGACCAACGAGCAGGCCGAGGGCGACGAGGACGCGACGCGTGCGCAGCAACGGTTTCTTCACGGATCGACGGGGCGGCCGATTGTACCTGGGTCAGTCGCCGCCGCGGGATATTCGACGACTTCCGGGGATTTCATTCAGGTGATTTTTTGCGTCTGGCCCGACCGGGCCGTATACTGGGTTGCTATGCTGTACTACTTGCTCGTGGCGGTATACATCCTGATCTGCGCGTTGCTGTTGGTCGTCGTGCTCCTGCAGCAGGGCAAGGGCGGCGACATCGCCGCGGCGTTTGGCGGTGCGGGCAGTCAGACGGCGTTTGGCGCCCGATCAGGCGCGACGTTCTTGACGCGGGCCACGGCTGTCCTTGGGGCGCTGTTCATTCTTGGGTCGCTCGGGCTCGGCATGCTGCAGAAGAATGGCGCCGCCGGCTCGGTCATGAGCGGCGTAGCGGCGCCGGCGGCCCCGAAGACCGCGGCGCCGGCCTTGCCGACGAGTTCGGCGCCGCCGGTACCGGCGACGCCACCAAGCACATCGGGCACGAGCGCAGGGTCGACGCCGCCGGCGTCAGCCGGCGGATCGCAGAGCAAGGCTCCGGTGGCGCCCGTCGCGAAGAAGGGCGGCGGGCGGTAGGGACGCCGGACGGATTTCCAATCAGACCCCTCGCGGAAGTGGCGGAACTGGCAGACGCACCAGCTTGAGGGGCTGGCGCTCGCAAGAGCGTGGGGGTTCGAATCCCCCCTTCCGCAATCCCACTCGAAAAGGCCCGTCTTTACGGGCCTTTTCTTTCAGACAGCTACCGAACGGCTACCGGACGGCCCAGCCTCGTAGCCCAACGCGAATCCAGGGCCGGGTCCCGACCCTCCCCGCCTCCCGAACGTCAGCCTCAGACGATTGTAGGGCCCAGCCTCCGGCCGATTCCGGCTCCCGAGGGCGGGTCGGGGCCGGTTTCGAGGGTGTCCGGTTCTGGTCATTTTCTGGTCGCTTCCGCCACGCGGAGCCAAGATACTTACGGCGTCTGGCAGCCTGTAACTGCTAGCGAACACAGGAGATGACGCCAATGCTTCCCACATTGCTTCGGAGACTCTTCCACGACGACCAGGGCCAGGACCTCATCGAGTATGCCCTGCTCGCCACGTTCGTCTCGCTCATTGCGATTGCCGGGGCCACGCTCCTCGGCACCGCCCTGAACAACTGGTACAACACTGTCTCCACGAACGTGGATGCGGCAGCGGCCAACGCGAGCTAGGCCGATGCCATCCATCCTCAGCGTCCTGCTCCTCCCGGCCCTTCTGGCCGGTACGTGCCTGCTCATGGCGGCCATCGCCATTGGTCGGCTGTTCATCGATGCCGCACCCGACCATTCCCGCGTTCGGGTGCGTTCCGTTCTCCACTCTCGGCCCTCCCTCGGCACGCGAATGACGGAGTACACGCTCTTGGCTGGCTTTATCATCCTCGTGGCCCTGAGTGCGTATACGCTGTTCCACCCATGACCCTGCGCTCCTTCCTCTATCGGGTCGCGCGACGAATGGGCGATGTGCGTGCCGTCCGTCGTGGCCCGATGGGCATCGTGAAGCGGCTCGTCAATAAACAAATCGGTCGTCGGATTGTCCGGCGGCTGTACCTGAAGTAGCTCGATTGCCCGGCCGGGTTCTCCGGCCGGGTCTCTCCTTCCGCCACTACCCCATTGGATTAGACTCTGCTCGTGGCGAACAACGATTCACAGCGCCGCGAACTACTCAGGGACATCGCGGAGAACCAAGCCGGAAGCGATAAGGAGCGGGCGGCCTCACTGGCCCTGTCACTCATTCAGGCAGACCAGAATACCGCTGCGGCTAAACGTCTCGTCTGGGCGACTTGGGGCGTAGTCATTGCGACCGTGATTCAAATCGGATGGCAAGTCGCAGGGCACCTTTTCGAGGGTCAGGGTGAAGTCGTCACGGTCTACCAAGCGGTTTGCGATGGGGCCATCTCCAAAGACCAGACCGCCTGCCTGGGCCAAACGACCGGAACCGACTGGCGCTGGCAGTACCGGGCGGACTTCGCCAGCCAAACGGTTTATTCCAAACCGCTCGGCTTCGGATTCCCGGTGCAGCTCACGCATTGCACCGTATGGGACGCCGAGAACTGGATCTGTCAGGACACCTATCTGGGACCAAGCACCCGCATCATGAGCAACGGTCGATATGCGGGTTACACGCCCAAGGGCGGGTCCACGACCGGCGATACGTTCTACATTTCTTCGTGGCGGTGGTGGTTCATCCGACTGACCAAGGGTTCTAAGCCAATCACGCCAGAAGGGTGACCCTCGGCGTCGCGTGCGTGCTAGCATCGAAGTTCACGAGGAGACGTTTATGGCAGATGCGTTCGCGCCTGGCGCCGTAGTGAGGCTGAAGTCAGGCGGTCCTAAAATGACCGTCGTCAAGTACGGAAACTACGGCATCGGCGACAAGGGAGAGCGGAAATGCCTATGCAAGTGGTTTGAGGGAACCAAACCCGTCGAGCACACGTTCTTCGACCACGAGTTGGAACCGGCGTAGGTTCACATCTTCCCCAAATCAATCTTCTCCGCGAGATTGTCGGCCACGTTCCCCACTTCCTCGTTGAGCACGGATTCGAGGTACTTGGCCTGCCCGCCGTGCTCATGCTGCAGTTCGAGGTCTTCGTGGATGTAGGTGGCGTACGGCGTGTCGAACGCAATCGTGGCCGTGACCTTCGTGCCGGTCTCCGTCATCGTCACCGTGCCTGAGTCGCGCAGCGTGCCGCTCTCCACCGGCACACGCGCTTTGGCTTCTTCGAGTAACCGATTAGCTTCCGTCTCGACGGCCGTCCGAAGTTGCGCGTGGGCGCTCGTGGCGGCCTGTGTCAACCGAGCCTTCATCTCGTCGAGGCCCGTCATCTTCGCTGGCATGCGCTGCCTCCTCCATCATCTCGAATAGGCCATTTGCCTGCGCCGCCACGACATCGTGGAGCGTGGCGTGGAGCACGACACCGGCCCGGCGTTCCTTCGGGGTCACATCGAGTTTGCGTAGGGTCATCGGATTCTCACTAACGGGGAGGGTGTCGTGGGCCAGGTCGATGTTCACGCTGACGCGTGGGCGAAGGCCAACCGCACGACTGCTCGCGGCCGTTACCAGCCGCGAGAGGCGAGACTCCCCACTCGCCCATCCATGTCCCTTCGCCACAACTCAAAACGTGGGCGCGTGCCCGCACCGGGCTGCGTACCCGATGCGGGCTGACCCTGGCCTCGCGCCCGCGACCAGAAGAGGGATGCTGCCGTCGGCAAAGACACACCTGGCGTGGCTGAAACCCACCAGGCGACGAAGGACCAACGACAGACGAGACTCTCACTCGGTTTATGACTCCTTCATCCTTTCGGGCTAACTCAAACGGTCGCCAGCGAGGGCAACGCCGTCGCGGACGCGCACGCGTCATCGAGCATCATTTGCGCTTCGGCCAAATCCTTCGTCCACACCGCCACCTGCTCTTCGAGGGCCGGGATGGACCCCGACCACACGATGCCGCGTTCGCGCATCAACGCGCCGAGGCGCAACGTTTGCAAGACGTAACCGGAATCCGCCATGGCTTCGGTGCCCACTTCGAGGACGCGCTTGCTCATACGGTTGTTGTGTCTACGTAAATCGGCAGGAGCCATCGATTGTTCTTCGCCATCGATTTGCTCCAGCATTTCTTTCGCGTGGTTGAGGGAGACCTTGGCTTGGGCAATCTTGGTCGTCAGGCTGGCCACGCGCGGACCTTGTTGGCTGATGATCGAGCGACAGGAATATCGTGTGCGGTAGCCCGCCTCATACGCCTCACCCTGCCTCCGGGTCCAGCTGCTCGGATAGTCCAGCGGGTCCATTTGTGGAGTCTCCAGGGACTTCTTCAAATCCCGGAGGAGGGCCTCCGCTTGTTTGGGCGTCGTCATCGGGCAGCCCTCCGAGCCGCCAGGCCGGCAGCAAACGGGTCGGGAATGCCGTTCCCGTCGCGAGGCAAGTCGACGCGTGGCTCAGTGGCCGTCGATGCCGCGTTCTGTTCCGCTTGGAGTTTGCGAGCGGCCAAGCCAATGGCGTACCCATCCGGCGGTTGCCCATACGGTTTGTACCGTGGGTCGAGGTCAGCCGTGAGCGTGAGGATGCCGGCCTCTTCGCGCCGTCCCTCCAGGGCCGCATAGGCATCGGGCACCGGCAGGTCGAGCCGGTCCAAATGCTCCTTCCACTGTTCCGCGGCCGAGGGCTCCGCATCGTCGGTGGCATCGGCGCACGCCGCGCCATCCGCCACGGACGTGTCGTGGATGAGCTTGATATCCGCCAAGTCCTTGGCGCTATGGCGTCGGCCTTCGGCCGTCGTCGGTCCACCACTGCCGCATTTGGCGCCCATGAGCCGCGCCGAGGCGTCGTGGATGAGATTGACCTTGGCTTGGTGCTCATCCGCCGTGGCCGCCGCGCGCAGCGTGCGGGTTTCGAGTGGCCGGGCCTGGCCATGGGCTTGCGCTTTGCACGCGGCGCAGAGATGGTCGGGGTTGTTCGTCCGGCAGCAGATTTTGCCGTCGGCACCCTTGAACTGGTACCGCATGCGTGGCCGGTCCAAGAGCGCACGTAACAAGGGGCGTCGTTCCATCGGGTCTCCTCTATGCGGTGTGTAACCGCTGTGCAATTTCCGTCTGGCGTCGTTCAATGATGGTCATCAACTCCTGCAGCCGCCGGGCGGCGTCGGAGGCTTGCCGTTCGTCCCAGGTCATGGGTGATTCACACGGGGACTCCGAGAGCCACGTCACGCTGTGCACCGTGGCCCGGAGCAGGTCCATATCCACGCGGCGTAGACACGCACGCGCCACGGCCGCTTCCTGCCGGCAGTAACCGCGCGGTTGCGTGGAGACATGCCGGGCCACGAGGAGGATGTCGCGCACAATCGCGTCCAACTGGGTCACAGCCATGGCGAGGGTTTGAACATGGTGTGGAGCATGGTCTTGGTGGCCACGGCCTCCTCCCGTTTGCGCCGTGCCTCTGGAGTCTCGGCGTTCTGTCGTTGCCGCGCCTTCCACTCCGGGTCCGCTTCCCGGACGGCGCGGAGGGCGGCCCGGTCCTCGTCGGTGAGGTCACTGGCTGCTGCGGCGGGTGGCGTGGCCGGCATGGGCAGGGCAGCCACAGCAGGCACCGGCATGGGCACGGTTGGCGCTGGCGCCACCGGAGCAGCAGCAGCAGCAGCAGGCACGGGCCGCCCTTCAAGCAGGGCGAGGGAGGCGCGAAGCCGCGCGGCCAACTCCTCCGTGGTCAATGTGGCCAAGTCGCCGTGCGTCTCTGCCTGCGTGGCCGTGCGTTTCGCTTCCAGTTCCGCAATCAATGCTGCCGTCCGCTCCGTCGACGCACTCAACTCCCGCAACGTCTCGACGGCCGGCCGGCGTCGTCCCGCCTTGGTCAGTGGGCCGACGTCGGCCAAATACGCGGCCAGTTGGGAGACGAGGGCACGCTTCGTGGCGTAATCCCGCTTGGCCTCGCGCAGCAGCGTGCCCGTCACGTCGGCGTCCACATCGGCATGGAGTTGCTCGCGCCGAGCATGGTCCTCTGGCGTCGGTGCGGCCCGGGTGCCGTGGATGCGTGCGGTTTGGTTGCCTTTGCGGAAGCGGCGGCAGGTGGGCGTGGGGCAAAGACCGCCGCTGTCTGCAGGTTCGGTGGTGCCGCAACCGGAGCACGGCACGATGGATTCGAGTGGCGTCTCAGACATGGGAGGCCTCCGGCTGCGAAAAGAGAAACGGCACCACTGCGCCAAACCAAGGGGGCCTGTTGAGGATGGAACCAGAAGCATTCGATTCAGGCCGAGAACCCGCCAGAATCGCCCACACTGGGCAATCGGAGCCGGTGACGGCTCCGTTACGGAGCCGTTGGTTGCCGAGAGGGTGGCCGGGTAGCTTTCCCGGTAGCTCCACCGAACGCGCCAAGAGAACCAGGCTCCGTTTCGACGGTTCCGAAGGCGGCGTTCCGAACCGAACGAGGCGAAACGCTGGGTCGACCGAGGTAAGCAAGGTGGTGCCGTCCCGAGCTGGTCGGTTAGTCGCTTTGTCCGGTTTCTTCCCGGGCCGGTCCCGTGGTAGCAGCCTCTTCCCGATTTCTTCTAACTTTCCTGCTGGACCTAAAACAAACCGGAGAAACCGACTAACCGACGAAACAGTAGGACTTACGGGAAGGAACGAGCGTTTCATTGCTCCTCCTCGAACGGAAGGCCGACATTCGCACCCTCGACCCACCATTCCTGGCTGTGCAGCCCAGCGGCACAGCGGAAGCACATCCGGTTCATAATCCGGTCTTTATTCCGTCGTAGCCACTGCCCAACCGACTTGCTGCTCCACGTCCCACGGCACGCCACTTCGATGAGCTTGTCGCGCAGTGCCTGGCCCGCGGACGTCTCGGTCTCGGCCACGTCGGCCACCACCTTCCGGTCATTTAGAAACGCCGCATGCCATAGCGACAGCACGTCGAGGAGGTCATCCGTCTGCGGGTTACTGTCGAGGATGCTCTGCCGCGTGTCCGCAGGGTCAGCACACCCCAGCCAGACCAGCGCACCGCGCACCCAATCCCAGTCCGTGAATGAGCCAAAGGGCAGCAGCGTGGGACGGTCAGCCGCATCGAGCCGGTGATAGGCGCGCAGAATCGTCAAGCCCGCTACGACCAACGCCACACGGTCACGGAGCACTTCCGCGTGGCAGTTGAACTCGAAGGTGCGCGTCTCGGGTCGCTCCATCTTCGCGTCCAACCGACAGACCACGGCACGGCGCCAGATATCGCCGGCAAACGTGAGGTTGTTGCCCGTAGCGAGGACCAGTGCCGTGGACGGCAGAACCCGACGTTCACTCAGCCCCAAGATGCGCGCTTGGACGATTTCCTGCGTGAGCATCGAGCAGAGAAACGCGCCGGCAATGGGCAACTCACAGTTGTCCATCAAGATGACGGGGTCACCGGCCATGAGCACGGTCGACAATCGCTTTTCGTTTTCCTCTTCGCTTTGGCCCTGTGACAGTGCGGGTGGTCGCACACCCATCGCCACCAGGCCCACGATTTCGGCGAGGAGCGATTTGCCCGTGCCCGCGGTAGGCGCGTCATAGGCCACGAGTGGCGACGTCGGCAGGGAGGCACGAATCAATGCGGTGAGCATGGCCGCCAGCGCCACGGCCTCACTTGCCTTATCCGTAAACGGGAACGCACGCAGCGGAGCGGCCAGACGTTTGAGTGCGACGAGGGCATCGTCCTTCGTCGGTTTGACCGGCACCGGTGGAAAGGCACTGGGCGCAATGTCGAGGTACAGACCGCTCTCGGCATCGAAGCCAGGCGCCTCGATGATGCGTCCGCCATATAACGTGGGTGCCGTGAGCACGGCACGGAGCACCGGAAAGTGCCATGCCCCTTGGCGAGACAAGAGTGTCGCCGCGTAGGTGCCTTTGGGGTCGGCCTGACCCTTCTGAGTGAACCACCGCAGAGTGCGGCCCATCTGGTCAAGCAGCCACGGCTCGCTCACCTTCGAGAGCACGACAGAGCCAGGCGTGCGTCGTATCTCATCGTCGTCGCTCACGGCCTGGTCCACGCGGATGGGACGCATGAGAATGCCGCCGCGCTGATAGATGGGCACCCCGGCATCGAGCAAAGCCGCCTCGGCGCGGTCGACGATGTCGGGTGCCTGCCCACCCGCCATGAGGATGTCGCCCTCGCCAAGCACGAGTGCCGTTGGACCCAGCCATTCCTTGATGCGGGCCACGACCGCTTTGCCATCCTCACCGATGAGCTTGGCCACGGCTGCACTCTGGGCCACGTGTGTTTTGTTCCTGATCTTTTCTTCGGTCGTCGCCACGACCAGCGCCGCATCCGACACATCGTGGTTGCCGACGGAAACAATCAGGGCTTCGAGGATGTCCGTGGTGTCCTTCGCCGGAACGTGGGCCTTGAGCAGAAGACCTGCGAGGGCCATCCGCATGTCATGGCCGCAGCCACGCGACCCGAGATAGTCAAACAGAAAGCGTGCGATCGCATAGTGCAGGACACAGCGTTCGAGGTCCGGCACGTGGGCGATGTCGCCCCGCTCGCGCATTTGCAAGCGGCCATCGTCGGGGTGCTCACTAGGCGGAATCATCGTCTGATGCCCGAGGGTGCCGTCCTTGTTCGTCCCTCGAAGCTCGACGATGGGCAGGTCGTGCAGGTCGTTGAACTCACGCTTGACGAGCGGCGTGGGCGTCGTGTACAGCGCGTGACTGAGTGGTTTCTTGGCACGCCCAAACGTGAATCCCGTGGTGGGGAGCAGACGTTCGACGAGTGCTGGGATGGGGTCCCAATCGAAATCAATGTCGACGAGAAACTTGCCGGGCTCGATTGCGGTGCCCGTCTTGACGCCGACGTTGAAGCCGTCGCGCCAATCCTCGCGTGTGTAGCGCCGACGTTGCCAGCCTTCTTCTTTCGGGCCTTTACCGAAGTGGGCAGGCCAGAAGACGAGTTGGAGTCCCAGCGCAAAATAGTCGTCGAGCCATGACTTGGGTAATGGCGACGATGGAACCACGTGGAAACCAGGTCGTGGCTCAGCCATCGGTGGTCCGCGCAGGTTGAGCGTTCTCTGCGTGGGTGCCACCGGCATCCAGTCGTGCACGAGCCTCGCGGCGGTCACTCGTCATGGGCATTGGTTGCCGCCGCGCGGAGGCGTTCGAGAAATTGTCTTTCGCGTGGACTTGCCTTGAAGGGTCCGGGCTGCTTGTGCCACCACCCCAAAATCTCTTGCTCTTCCCGGTCCAATTCCTCTTGCCATCGCGCCAAGGCCACGCGGGCCGCCTTCGGTTCTCGCGGCAAGGCTGCGAGCCGCTTCTCAAACTGTTCTCTCTGATGTGGGGTCATCTCGACTGTTCCGTCTTCAGATTGACCAAGCCCTCACGCCGCACGCGCACGAGCCGGCCCAGTTTCACGGCCGGCAGCTTGCCACGTTGGACGAGGTCATAGGCGAGGGTTTTGCCGATGCCGAGCCAGGCGGCGGCTTCCGCGACAAACAGAAACTCCGGCAACTGGTCGGCTGGCGTGGCGCGGGTGATGGCGCTCACACTCGTCGCTCCGGCAGGAAGAGCGCATTTTTGTCGAAGCCAACGGCGTCGGCGATTTGGCACAACCGACCCACCTTAGTTGGCGTATCCGGGATGACCCGTGCATTGACCAGCGTGGAGAACTTCGGATAGTGCACGTAGCCGAGGTCACGAGCCAGGCGCCACAGGGGGAAGCCGCAGGCGCGCACACTGTCGCGGAATTTCGGATTGACGCGTCGTCGAGGTTTCGGCCAGCCAGCCATGGTCATTCGCTTTCTGGAATGACCTGGCGCGGAAAAGCCAAAGGGCCCGCACTTGGGTCAGTCCCAAATGCGAGCCCTTGGAAAGCTCGTCAGTGCCTTCGTCCCACTCCATCGAAGTCCAAGTGGCTAAAAGACGACGGCGAGCCCGTAGCGTAGCTCGGCGAGCCTCGAAAGTAAATACCCCTCGGGCTACCCTCGCAAGGCCCCCGGAAACATTGGTGGCCTTACTGGTTTACTTAGGCGTAAACCTCGAATACGCTAGACGGGCCGAGGAGCGATGCCGATGCCGATGCGCCGAGTAACCCTGCCCCAGAAATTGCGATGTCGTCGTTGCGGCCATCAGTGGCGACCTCATCAACCAGTCATTCGCATCTGCCCAAAGTGCAAATCGAAGTACTGGCAAACGGAACGGACGAACATGGCCGGCACGAAGCCCGGCAAAGGCGTGCGGAAATCCCGGCAGCAAACGACACGACGGAGGACGCGATGAGAGGCTGTATCAAGAAACGCTACAAGGGCACCTACTCCGTCATTTTCGATGTCGAGACGGACGCGGGGCAGCGGAAACGCAAATGGGTGACGGTGAAGGGCACCCGAGACGACGCGCAGACGAAACTCAACGAACTGCTGCGCCAACTCGACTTGCACACCTACGTCGATGCCTCGAAGATGACCCTGGCCGAGTGGCTAACGGAATGGCTGGCGTTGGCCAAGACGCGGCTCCGCCCCGCAACCGTCACGCGCTACGAGGCCATCATCACGCAGCGGCTCACGACGGCGTCGATTGGTCGGATGCCCCTCCAGAAACTCCGGGCCTCGCACGTCGAGGCGTATTACGCCAGCCAGACGGTCTCGCCGGCCACTCTGATGCTGGACCACGCCATCCTGCATGCCGCCTTGAAGAAGGCCGTACGCGACACCCTCGTCCCGGCCAACGTCGTCGCCAACCTCGATGGGCGACCGAAGTCTGGCCGGAGAAAGTGGGACGAGGCAGAAAAGCATGCGTGGTCGGCGCGTGAAGCGGCGGCCTTTTTGGCCGTCGTGAAGAAGGACACGCCGCAGACGGCCGCGTTCTACGCCATGGCGCTGGACACCGGCATGCGCAAGGGCGAACTCGGTGGCCTGCGCTGGGCCAACGTGGACCTCGACGCCGGCACGGTGCGGGTCATCGAGCAACTACGCAAGACCGGCTCCGAGCCGGAGTGGGGCCCGCCGAAGACCGACAGTTCCGTCCGCACGATTCAAATCGATGCGGAGACTGTGGCGCTCCTGCGAGGGCACAAACGAACGCAGGCGGAAATCAAGCTCAAGAATCGGGGCACGTACACCGATCATGGCTTGGTCTTCGCCAAGGAATGGACCGACGTCCGGCGACACGGCGAGACCCTCGGCCAACCGCTGCAGCTCAACAACCTTGGCCAGCGGGACTATGCCAAGTTCATCGAGGCGGCCAACGTCCGTCGAATCAAGTTCCATGGCCTCCGGCACACCTGTGCAACCTTGTTGCTCCAGGCCGGCACGCCCGTCCACATCGTCTCCGCGCGGCTCGGGCACGCCAAGGTGGCGATGACGATGGAGGTCTACGCCCACGTCCTGGAGAGTGACCAGAAGCAGGCAGCCGAGACACTCGGTGCCCTGCTCTATCGTCGGTAGCTACCCCGTAGCTACCGCAAAGCTACCGGACTGTTCCGGAACCGGCAGGACGAGGCACGACGGACATCGCGATTTCCCGAACGAAACGCGACGAGCCGGGTCCGGGCGGGTCCGGGCGAACGCCCGCAAGGGAATCCCCCCTTCCGCACCAACAACACGTTTGGCATCAGTCAGTTGCAGCTGTGGTCGTTCACGTACCAGCGGAGTGACTGCAGGCTGGTGCGTCCCCGCGCGGACTGTTCTCTGTTTTCAGTGGTTTACAGCCGTTCTCGAAGCGCGCTCGGATTCCTTGTGCAAATGGTGTGCAAATCCGGCGGCAAGAATGTGAGGTAGTCTCGGAAGTCAAACAAGCCGGAGGCTCATGGTCTCGCGCGTTCGACCGAACTCGCGGAGGGACAGGGGCGAGTTCGCGGCTGCTGCCCTTTGCGCGGCCCTGCTCACCGCCCCCGGATGCTCGTCCACGGTCGCGACAAGTCCGAGTCCATCCGCCACCACAAGCTTGAGCATCTCGGGCGCGACCGCGCTCACGCTTGGCCTGACGAGTCAGCTCACGGCGCTGACCAGCCTTGGCGCCGCCGTGACGTCCGGTGTCACCTGGCAATCGAAGGCGCCCGCCGTAGCCACCGTGTCTGCGACGGGGCTTTTGACGGCGACCGGGCTCGGGACAACCACGATTACGGCCAGCACCACAACCGCGTCCGGAAGCGCGACGATCGTTGTGGCGTCAGGTAACACGGTGACGACGATTAGCGCTTGCACGCAGGTGACCTCGCCTGGACAGTACGTGCTGAGCGGTGATCTGCCGGGATTAGGCTTCGGCGGCTGCCTAGTGTTCTCCGGCCTGGCCGGTGCGCAACTCGACTGCGGCGGTCACGCTGTGAACGCGATGTCCCTGTCTAACGTCAGCGCCATGACGATCCGGAACTGCGTCGTGATGGGCAACATCAGGATGACCGTTGTGAACACGGTCACGGTGACTAACTGTACCGTCATCAATGGAAGTCCGTGGGCGACGAACGGTTCAAACGTGGACATTGTTTCCGACACGATCACGATGACCGGCACTGGCCTCGCCGCGGCGGTCATCCTAGAGGGCGGGACGAACAACCAGGTGCGCCAGAACACAATGACCGGGGGGTACGACGGCAGCAAATCGAATGTCGGCACCGACGACGGCATCGTGCTCCAGAACGAAACCGGCGATACCATCCAGGGCAACACGATTAGCGCTTTCTATGACATGGGCGTCGAAGGGGTCGACGTCGTGTCAAACACGACAGTGGCCAACAACACGTTTTCCAACCTCGGCGCGTCAGGCGTCGGGTCCTACTGGTGCACCAGTTGGACGGGCAACGTGATTCGTGGGAACCAGGTGTCCGCTACCCCAACGCTGACACTCGCTGGCTACAACGTCGGTACCCTCTGCGGCTCGGTGCAAGCGGCGGCGGTGTTTTCGGGAAATCAATTCGCCGGTAACGTGTTTCGCAACCCTAGCCCTGGCACGCTTGGCGGACCAACCGGCCCGACCACGGTTACCGGTCCGAGTATGTACGTTCAGATGTCCGGAACAGTCATGGGCAATATCCTCCAAGCCAATGACTTTGGCTCGAACGCCGGGCCCAGCCTGATTCCCTTGACGGGCTTCATCGACGGCGGCGGGAACATCTGTGGACCCCTTGACCCGACCGTCTCGAATTTCCCCTGCACGGGCGGCGGACCTCAGTCGACGAGGCTCTCGATGCCGTTGACCGAGTGGCTCCTGCTGCCGCCTCGGACCAGGGCCCGAGCTTCTTGGCAACCACAAGATGTCGGGTCAGCTCGCTAACGGGTGGCTAACGAACTTCGCGCCACGGGACACCCCCTTCCGCACCAGCAAGCCGGCGGTTCCCGCTACATGCTATATCTAGCATATACTCGGATTGATGGCGGCGCCGACGCCAAAACCGGTGATCTGGATGGGCAACTCCTTGGGGGTGCTGCGCGACTTCCCTGCCCCGGTGCAAGACGAGATCGGCTTTGCTCTGTACCAGGCGCAAGTGGGCAGCAAGCATATCAACGCGAAACCGCTGAAGGGCCTGGGCTCAGGCGTGTTGGAAGTCGTGTCGGATCATCGCGGTGATACTTTTCGGGCGGTGTACACGGTGCGCTTCGCCAGCGCGGTGTACGTCCTTCATGCGTTTCAGAAGAAATCGACACGAGGGATTGCGACAGCGACGCGTGAGCTGGATCTCGCGAGAGCTCGACTGAAGCTGGCCGAGGATCTTCATCGCAAACGGGAGAAACAGTGATGCCCACGAAGAAACCGTACGTGATCGGCAGCGGGAATGTCTTTGCTGACCTTGGCGTCGCGCGACCTGAGGAAGCGCTCGCCAAAGCGGAGCTCGCGCACAAGATCACCACGACGATTGAACGCCGCGGCCTGACGCAGGCGGAAGCCGCCACACTCCTCGAGGTCGATCAGCCGAAGATCTCAGCACTGAAGCGCGGTCGGCTGGCTGGCTTCTCACTCGATCGACTGGTGCGGTTTCTGGTCCTGCTCGGGAATGATGTCGAGATCGTCGTCAAGGCGCGCCGACGGTCGGCGCGACACGCGCGGCTGATGATCGCCTAGCACAGGGCGCGCGATCGGGATTGCGCCGGCGTCGGCAGCGCGTCCTCAGAGCGACTCGCTGCCCGCCCGAGGGCCATGTGCAAAACGGTGCAAATAGAGTCGTCCGCAGCGGGCTGGTCTGACCAGGCCTGCGTCCGACCCGGCCGATGAATGCTGGTCTGATCGCGTGTGACGCCAGTTTGTGTCTGCTTGAGGGGCTGGCGCTCGCAAGAGCGTGGGGGTTCGAATCCCCCCTTCCGCACCAGCTTTAGAATCAATAACTTACAGCCATTTCTCGAGTCTAGAATCGGCCTCCTAAGGGGGCCGTTCGGGCCAGTTTGTGCGAATCGTGTGCGAATCCGGCGGATTTTTCCAGCCGCGAGAGGGCTCGCTCGAGGCGAATCGGCGTGCTCTGAACGCAGTGGCGGGTGGTCGTAATCGTGGCGTACCCCAGGAACAACGGGACGTCGTGGGGGTCGGCAGCCGGCTGGCGAACTTGCACCGCAGGCCGACAGAGGCAAGCCCTCAATGCCAGCTCGTTCGCAGGTTAATCTGCATCGGCGGGCCAGTCCGCGTGGGTCGCGCCGCCGCGGCCCACGCCCCCACTGGCGCTCAATCCCGTCGACCGGCAGGGTCTGGTCTTCTACTGGCGTCACCGAAACGAGCCAAGAGGCAGAGGGTATAGACGACAGCGGCCCGCGAAGTTGCACCGCTGCCCCTTCTTGTAGGCGCTCGTTTCCGCGAGCCCCGCGTCGAATCTCAGTGGCTGCCCAGCGCCTCAACCGGCGTGATGTGACTCGCCCGACGCACGGGAATCAGCACTGACAACGCGGAGATCGCGAGAATCAGCGCGATGGCGGCGCCGAACGCGAGCGCATCGTGCGGTCCCACCAGCGTGAGGGAGCTGGCGACCAGGCGACCGGACACGAACGCCAACGGGACTCCTACGACGAGGCCCGCCGCCGCGGTGGCAAAGGCCTCGCGAATGACCGTCATGCGAATGTCGTGGGTCGAGGCCCCGAGGGCGAGGCGCAAGCCAATTTCTGGGATGCGCCTCATGATGCCGAGGTTCAAGACCCCATACAGGCCGACGAACACCAGCAGCGTGGTCAGGCCCGCAAAGTAAAAGGCACCCAAGCGCATCACGCGTTCGCGAAGCAATGCGGCATCCAGCGTGTGCTGCACTGGGTGGACCTCGACGACATCTTCTCGTCCAAGAGCGACTATCGTGCGCCGCGCCAGCGCCTCAACGGCGTTTGGCGGAAGCGGAGACTTCAGCAACACCCAGGGCGAATTGAGTTCAAGAGAACGTAGAGGCTCCTGCAGCAGCGCCGTAAAGACAAAGAGCTGGCTCGTCGCGTGCGGCTCGGCGAGCTTGGCGTCCGCCACCACGCCAATCACCTCCATGAGCCGGTCGG
>Ga0070732_10000693_pt1 | contig 19997 bp, 16 predicted proteins | sample Coa_R1_5_FD_66449 | JGI IMG/M metagenome (GOLD analysis project Ga0070732, IMG submission 66449) | Surface soil microbial communities from Centralia Pennsylvania, which are recovering from an underground coalmine fire - Coalmine... | ecosystem: Environmental > Terrestrial > Soil > Unclassified ... | reverse complement strand
GGGCTCGATGACCTCAGTCTATCGAACCGCCAGAGTACTCACACACGCCGATTCCCAGGAACCTTTAGCAATACAATGTCAACGCCGATCTGCCGAACCGGAATCCGCCAGCGGAGAAGTTTTCGCCGTTGATCGTCCGCAATGTTTTCATCGAGGATATTCATGCCCGTTTGAATTCCAAAGCGCATTCCTTGGCATGGGATTCAAAGGTTTTCTGTGCAAGTCGGACGGCCTCGGCAATGGCTTTCTTGGAGACATCGCCACGCCATTGCGTTACGATTTCGTCCCATGGCATTCCATCGGCAATTTGCTCCAAAATGTCGCGCACCATGATTCGCGTGCCTCGAAAGGTAGGCTTACCGTGGCAGATTCCGGGATCGGCGACAATGTAACGGCCGAGGCGCTTTTTGACTGATTTTGGCATGGTGTGTTGAACTCCGTGATTCTGGCCAACTCATTGAATTGTACACGGCCCGCGGTGGTTCGGTGGCTCCAGTTCGCCTCTATGAACAACAGCGTCTCCTTCCGGCCTGAAAGGCCGGTTCTGTCAGCCCAGCCCGCAGGGATGGGGAAGGGTGTTGTTGATGCGTCGGCCCTGAAAGGGCCGTTCACCGGTCAATCCCATACGTAGCGCTCGTCCCATTCGATTTCATAGCGCCGCCACCATTCGCGCAATTCGTCTTGGAACGATTGCTTCGCGTGGCGCTCCGCTTGCCGCCGGATGTTCGCAAACCCCCTCGATATTGGATTGGCGCACCGAAAAGACGGCGTAGGTGGCCTGCCAATGAAAGGGCACCGGCGGCGGGTGATTCTGGTTGATCCAGGCGGACGAGGATGATTTGATGTTGCCAGTCGCATCCGCAATCCTGATCGTTCGGCTCAATTGAAACAGCATGTGTACGTGATCTGCGGTGCCGCCGACGATGAGGGATTGGCAGCCGAGATTGTTGGCCGCGCATCCCATAACACGGAAGAGTTCGTCGCGCCAATCGTCGAGCAGGCGCGGTTCGCGATTTTTTGTGGAGAAGATGACGTGCAGATAGACCTTCGCCAATGATTGTGGCATCGGGTGTCTCAGAATGGATTCGTATGAGTGGTCGTTAACGGGCAACAGCGTGAATGATTCTATGCGGCCCTTTTCGGCCTGAAAGGCCGATTCCGTTAGCCCAGGCCGCAGGCCTGGGAAACAGATCGATTTTAATCTCGGCCCTGAAAGGGCCGTTCATCCGACTCTGATCTCAGTTGAACGGCCCTTTCAGGGCCGGCATATCGGCGACATTCTTCCCCAGCCCTTCGGGCTGGGCTGACGGAACCGGCCTTTCAGGCCGGACAATCAGTTCGAATGCGGGGGGAAATGCCTTTCGCCAGCTTGGCCGCCTGGCCTTTGCATGCCGGACAGTCACCAAACCTCGACATTTGGACTAGCAACAGGCCGGTGCATCCATCTTGGCCAATGCCGCATGGGTTAGAGTCCCTGGAACGAAATTCCTCTGTATTCGAAGTTGGCCTGCTCTAGTGCCGACTGCAATGAACCATGCCATCCGTCGGTGTCGACGTTCCAATCCGAATCGCAATAGAAGAGGAAGAATCCATCGTCTCCATCGTATTGGCAAATGGCCAAAGCTGCGGCAGGTCCCATGAGCAAGTTCCCAACACGATGAGTCGTGTTACCGGTCGGGATGACATCGCTATCGACAATCGCATATTTGAGCACCCGAGCGCCATCGAGATTGGGCGGTGGTGGAAGCATTGTTTGGTCTCCGGCGCGGGACAAGTGCTTTTGGTTGCAGATCGTCCAGCAACGAAAGGCGCCGGCTTGCCCATTCGCCAGCGTCCGAACCCGTCCTTATAATATCATCTCCTCCACCCACAGGAATTACATCAGCCACCCTCGGAAACACCATGTCGAACGCGGATAGCGCTTTTTCGGAAACGATTACGCTCAAGCAGGCCAAGGCATTAATTCAATCTCTGGCGGGGCGGCAGAGTTTGCTGCTGTTGTCGCCGCCGGGGGTGGGGAAGTCGGACATTGTGGCCCAGGCGGCGAAGGAGGCGAAGTTGCCGTGCCGATCGCTTTTGGGCACACAGATCGCGCCGGAGGACGTAAGCGGCGTGCCGCGGATTGTTGGCGAGCGCTCGGTCTTCTGCCCGCCGCGGATTTTGCTGCCGGAGAAGCCGGAGCCGTTTTGCCTGTTCCTCGATGAGCTTCCGGCCTGCTCGCCGGACATTCAAAAGGCTTTCTATGCATTGCTGCTGGAGCGGCGATTGGGCGAGCACGCATTGCCGCCGGGCACCTGGGTAGTAGCGGCGGGGAATCGCACCACCGACAGAGCACTGGTACGCCAAATCAGTAGCGCGCTAGTGAACCGCGTGCTGATCCTGCATATTCGCGTGGATTTCGACGAGTGGCTCGAATGGGCAACGGCGAACAACATTCGCCGGGAAGTGCGCGAGTATTTGAAACTCATGCCGGATTCGCTGATGCGGCCGGTGCCGAATGAGCCGCTGCCATTTTCGACGCCGCGGGCCTGGGCGTCGCTGGCCATGGCGCTCGACCGGGCGGAGAACGCCGGTATCTTGACGCCGGAGATTCGCGCGGCGCTCGCCCATGGTCGGCTGACCGGAATTGATGCGGCCGCGTTTCTGGAATTCTGCCGACAACGACCGGTGGAAAACGGCCAACCGGATCCCGTACTGGAGCGCTTGCTGGATAAATCGCTTGCCGAGCTCGAGCTGTCGGTGCGAGCCACGAATTGCTTGGAATCTGACGGGATCGACGACGTTCGCGGCCTCGTAGTGCGCACGGAAGATCAGCTATTGGAAATTCGCAATTTCAGCGAAACGACACTGAAGGAGGTAAAGAATGCGCTGGCGGAACAGGGCCTCTCGCTGGGCATGACGGCGCCGTTCCTGCCGGAAATGCGGGGCCGGGTGAGGGGCGCGATGCACGAAGAGCAACGCTCGCCGGCCAACGTGGCGCTTACTCTAAGCCAGGCCAAGTCATTGGTGCAATGCCTGAGCGACGAACAGAGCCTGTTGTTGCTGAGCGCCCCCGGCGTGGGAAAGTCGGACATCGTGCATCAAGCCGCAGCCGACAAGAAACTGCCCTGCCGGTCGCTGCTCGGCACGCAGATTGCGCCGGAAGACGTGAGCGGTGTGCCGCGCATCATCGGCGAGCGCTCGGTCTTCTGCCCGCCGCGGATTTTGCTTCCGGAGAAGCCAGAGAGGTTTGTTCTCTTCCTTGACGAACTTCCGGCTTGCTCGCCGGACATTCAAAAGGCGTTTTATGCGCTGCTGCTGGAACGCCGGCTGGGCGAGCATCCGTTGCCCGAGGGAACTTGGGTCGTCGCAGCCGGGAATCGCGCGACGGATCGCGCCCTGGTGCGGCAGATTAGCAGCGCGCTCATCAACCGAGTATTTGTCATCAATGTGCGCGTCGATACCAAGGAATGGCTGGCCTGGGCGCATCGCAACAACGTTCGCGGCGATATTCAGTCGTTCATTTCCTTTATGCCGGAAGCGCTGATGCGGGCGGTTCCCGCCGAGCCGATTCCGTTTTCGACGCCGCGGGCCTGGGCAGCCTTGTCTGATGCGCTGAATTTGGCCGAGAAAGCCGGCGTTCTCGATGGCCCCGTTCGGCGGGCACTGGCGTTTGGCCGCGTTTCCGCTGAAGATGCGGCCATTTACTGCGCGATGGCCGAGGAGTCGATTGCAGAGTTGTTGCCGCTGGAGGAATACGTTCGCGACCCGCAGAAGTTGCCGACCGACGACACGGCCCGCTGGTTCGTCTTTTGCCGCATTCGCAACCTGGTGCAGCGCGGAGAGATGAGCAAGTTTTCGAAGGACGCAATCCACCGCTTCTTAATGGCCGTGCCGACCGAGCATCGGTTCGCGCTGATGGTCGATTTGCCGAAGGAATGGGGCGCGCTCGGCGCGGGCGATGCGTTCCGGGCGACATTGAAGGAAGTGACGGGGATATGAATTCACATTTTGTAGGGTGGGTGGAGCGCAGCGCAACCCACCGTTGCCGACAAGGTGGGTTGCGCTGCCCTCCACCCACCCTACCAGGATGTATTGCGTGAGCCAGCGCGACGACTCAAGAAATCTCGAAATCGTAAAGGCAGCCCTTCGCTTGGCGTGCGCCAATATGCCGCACCTGTCGGGGCTGGCGGCGGCGGTGCGCATTCACATGGATCCGCGCGTTCCCACGGCCGGCATCTTCGTTTCCGGCCGGCTGCTCGTGAATCCGAATTGGTTCAACACGCTGAATGTGAAGGACCAGGCATTCGTGATGGCGCACGAGTTGTTTCATCTTTGCTTGCGTACCCACGAACGAGCCATCGGCACGGAGCCGGAGCTTTTCAACTGGGCGCACGATTACATCATCAACGATATTCTCAAGGAGGAGATGCAAACGTATATCCCGGCGAGCGGGCTGGAGTTCGACGGGGCCAGGAACCTGTCGGCCGAGCAGATCGTGAGCATGATCCGCAGCGGCAAGGTGCGCGGGCCAAAGAAGCAGCCGCGCAGCGATCTGGCCATTGCGCTCTCGAAAGCCGGACTGCTCGACGACGTGGAAGGACCGGCCACCGGCGTCGGTGTCGGTGATGTACTGACGCGCGAGCAAGAGCGCGAGCTTTTCCCCGACATCGACCCGCAACAAGACGTGCGCGACCGACAGCGAATTCGCTCGGCGGTGACCAAGACGCTCGGCCTCGGCGTGCTGAAAGATCGGCTCGACAAGATCGAAGCGGTAACGCGGGATCGGAAGCAGGATTCGGGCAGCTTCGATTCCGTCACCGGCATGCTGAAGAGCTTCTACACGCCGCCGTGGGAGATGGCTTTGCAGCAATGGATGGAAGCCGTGGCGCCGGGGCCGCGGTCGTTCGCGCGGCCAAGCCGGCGGGCTGGGGACCGCACCGACGTGGTCTTGCCGGGCCGGACCCGCGAAGGCTGGTCGCTGCACATCGTGCTCGACACCAGCGGCTCAATGGTGAGCGAAATTCCGCGCGTGCTGGGGACGATCGCGAGCTTCTGCGAAGCGGTGAACGTGAACATGATCCACGTGCTCCAATGCGACACCGCGATCACGCACGACGATTGGCTCGACCCCGGCCAACTCGCGAAGTACCAGATCGGCGGCGGCGGCGGCAGCGACATGTCGCCGGCCATGGAGCACCTGGCGCACGATCCGGAAGTGCAAGCCGTCGTGGTGATCACCGACGGGGCAATCAGCTTCCCGCAAGGGCCGATGCCCTATCAAACGCTGTGGGCACTTACAGAAGGCTACGATTTCAAGCCGGGGTATGGGGTAGTGATACCGATTCCTAAGGGGCGATGAAATTCTTTCGTAGGCGGTGATAATTCTTGATCATTAACTGGACTTTCGATGTCGGCATTACGCCGAAGGCGTTGCATCGCATAGCCGCAGGTTTGCGGCGCTTCGCCACTAACCCTTCGGAGGCGATGCAATCCTTTCAGGGTAGCACCTGACGCGACATGTGTTCCTAAGGTAGCAGCGGACTCGTAAGGCACATTCTCCAACGCGCCCCACGACGTCTACCCGGCCCGCAAAATTAGCCGCGTGATCTCTGGCCGGCAGTTATAGCGCAGCGGCTCCTTGCCGGCAAGGCCGCGCGAGACATTCAGGAGCGTGGGCGGCTCCCAAAAGAGTCCACAATCATATTTCCGGCTGTATTTGCTCGGCACGAACAGCGAGCCGAACAGCGGCAAGCGAATCTGCCCACCGTGATTGTGCCCGCTTAACATCAGGTGAATGCCATTGCGCTGCGCCCAGCGAATGTTATCGGGTGTATGGCTCAGGCACAGCCGGAACGTGCGCGATGGGCAGGCCGTCAGATTCGGTGGCGGGCGAAACCACGGCCCTTCGTGGCCGATCACGACCAGCGGTTCATCGCGGATGCGCTGCAGTGTCCAGTCGTTGGCGAGCACCGCGATGCCGCACTTCTGCAAGCGCCGGCGAACGCGGGCCGGGCGATGCCAGACATCGTGATTGCCCAGAATCGCAAACGCGGCTTCATTCCATTGCAAATTGCGAAAGAGCGGGAGCAGCCAGCGGTGGTGCTTATCGGTGTCCACCAAGTCGCCGGTAATGGTCAGAATGTCGGGAATGCCGTCGCTCATGCATTGCTTGATGACCTGCTCATAAAAGACACGATCCGGAGTGCCGATGAGATGCAGATCGCTTAAGTGCAAAATGGTCAAGCCGTCCCAGGCTTGCGGCAAGTTCGGCAACTGAAGCCGGAGTTCCGTGAATTCGACTTGAAAGACCTGATTGCCGGGCAGCACGGCAATGCGCCGATATTTTCCATCGCCGGCTGGCTTGTAGCCGAGATTGCGAGCAACATTTACGACCTTGGATCGGTGCGATTGCAACTGCGGCGGCTGCCAGCGCATGTGCCGGGCCAACGTCATGGCAGGAATGGCGACAAATGCCATCGCCCAGCACAGCCCAAGGTAGATTCCAATGGCGGCCGAGCCGGCGGTCCAGTCCTCCGGCGGAAAATCAGCCAACCGGAGTCCTTCCGCCCACCACAGCAAAAAAGGAAAGACCAGCACCAGCACGCCCACCCCATGCCGGGCAGACTTCAGAACCCAGCGCGGCATTGGCCGACTGTAAAGTACATTCAGCGCTACCAGCCATAAGGCGGAATGCCCCACCCACGCCGCGAAAAACAGCACGTATCCGAGATAATCCATTATTTGAGATATTGTAGGTCAGCCATTGCAGGCTGACTTGCGTCCGGCTGGAAAGCCTGACCTACATCACCGTAACCGGTTGGGGTTTGCAAGACGCGTCGGGGCTTTCGAGAACGTTGATGAGTTGATTGACCATAAAGGGCTTGTACAAGACGAAGCGCAATCCATCCTGCCGGGCGCGCACGAGTGTGTGCCCGCCGTCGTAATCGAAGCCGGCCATCATGATCATGCGGGCATTCGGCTGGGCGTCGCGCAACTGCCGATAGGCGTCGTAGCCCTTCATGTCGGGCGGCTTCACGTCGATGATGATGGCATCGTAGGTGCTCACCGAAGCCATCATCAATGCTTCGCGGCCGGTCGGCGCCGTTTCCACATCGCAGCCAAGTTTCTCCAGCACCGTGTGGGCCGACTGAAGCATGCCTTCATCGGCGTCCACCACGAGTATGCGCTTGCCCTTGAGTCGCGTGGGCGAAAGTCCATCGACTGAAGGCGAGGTTTGAATCGGCGCGGCCTCTTCTCCGACCTTGGCAATATTCTGCTTGATCGTCCTGGCCTGTTCGATGATGCGCATCAGTTGATTGCTCATTTCGGTGTCGTGCCCGAGATAGCGCGACAGGACCGACGTGGCCGAGGCCAGGATCTTATCCACCGGCAAGGCAATCTCGCGGTTAACGGCCTTGATCATGGCCGACGCGGCACAGTAGCGCTGGGCGCTGAGTAACTCAAGAATGTAAAGCGCCTTGGCAATCTCTCGCGCAAATAGCTCCGCGAATTTCAATTCCTCCGGACCAAACGCGTTAGGAGTGGGGCTTTCCACGTTGAAAGTACCGATCACCTGGTCGAGCACCAGCAGCGGCACGGTCATGGAACTTCGCGCGCCTTCTGCCCCCTTGATGTAATGCGAATCGTGTTCGGTGTCGGGAACGAGGTAGCTCTTGCCGGTGGCGGCAACATAACCGGTCACGCCATTGTCGCATTCACACGAATAAAGCTCGCGATGCTCGGCTTCCGGGGTCATTCCCTCGGCGAGGACGGGTTCCAGTCGATTGGTTTGTCGGTTCAGCAGGCGAATTTCAATGACGTGGTAGCAAAGCAGCTCGTGAATGGACTTGCGAAGATTTTCTTTCAGGAGGGCAATCCGTTTCTCGACGCTCATCTCGGCCAGCTGGTCCGGGTCGAGGTTGGCCAGCGTTTGCCCGGCCTTGTGCAACGCGTCGAGTTTCTGCTGGTTCTGCACTTCGGCCGTTACATCGCGACAGCGGGCCATGTACAGGGGCGGCAGCCCCTCCGGCCTTTGCAGCGGGGCCAGGTGCAGCTCCAAATAAAGGCCCAGCGACGTGTGATAGCGCGTGTGCGACCAGGTGCCCGTGCTTTTCACGGCCACCATCGGATCGTCGGTCGGGCCCAGGTTTTTCTGGGTGCCAAGCGCTTCGAGCACCGGCTTGCCATCCGGATCGCCGACACAGCGCTTTTGAAACGTGGGGTTGGACCAGATGACGCGGAATTCCTGGCACAAAATGGCAATGCCGGTCGGCAGGATCTCGATGATCTGCTGCGCCTGCGCATAGCGCTCCAGCTGTTCGCGAACTCTCGGCTCGCGAAGATCGACCACCAGATTGGCAAAATGATCCTGCTGGACGAGGGAAAGCGCCTCGGAACAGCTGCCAGCATACGTACGTTGGGCGTTGGCGTCTTGAACCGGCTCAGCGCGATGTTCCGGACCATCCAGTATCAGGATGCGCGAAGGATCAGCCACGATTCGTCCTGCCGTTGACTGCGTGGTAGGATTCTGCCGACTGGTAAATTATATGCCGCGAAGGGGGAAGTCACAAGGATGAGAGAGCGGAACGAGCGGTTGCAGGCGGCTGGCGGGGGTGCGATACTGAGGAAATGCTACAAGCAAAGCGAGCTGCCGAAGGCCCTGCCCTGCGCCTTCAAGAAATGGTGCGATGCGAGGGCAGGACCGGCTGTTTCGCCAAAGCGGTGGTGCCAACCGCTGTGATCGGCAGCATCGGCCTGATCATCTTCGTCGTGGGTAGCGTCGACATGCAGTCGGCATCGTCGATCGCGTGCGCATGCATTCTGATCGCGATGGTTTGCCTGATCGCCATTCCATTTGGCTTTTCCCGGGAACGGTACGATCCGCAAAAGACGTCGGAACTTATTCATTTCAGTCTCGACGACCTTGGCGATGCGGACGAACTGCTCAAACAAATCGATTTCGAGCTGGCCGCGACGGAGAACGTGGAAATCATTGGCGCCCGCCCAACCCGTTTTCGCCGCCAGACGCAGGGCACACTGTTTCTGACCGAAACTTGGATTCTGTGGTTCGGTTGGAGCAAATTTCGATTTCTGCCAATCTCCAACATTCTCTGGTTCTACAAGCGAATCGAGATTCCCTCGGCGTGGTGGCAAACAAGCGAGCGCAGGCGCGTAGAACTCGCCTGCGTTACGTTCTCTAACGAATTGGTCACGCTGCGCATGCATTGCGAGGAATTTGCGGATGAAGCGATGCAGGTGCTCATTCGAAAACAACCGCAAGCGCTGTACGGATTTCAGCTCGAATTCAAAGAAATGGCCAACAAAAGCATTACTGCATTGCAGTGCGAAGTCGCGCGCCGTCGAATATCTTGGGAAAAGATGTCGCCGGAAGAACGGGCCGAATGGCGCAACGATTGCTTGGCCGATGCCCAGCATTTTGTGTGCCGCGTGGATTCTGCTACCGGCGGGAGCGCGAGTCCGTATTAGCAGCCCCCGAAGGGGGCTGCAGGCGCGCGCCGAACGAAAACCCAAGCCCCACAATTCTGTCCCTCTGCTCCCGGGGGGAGCGGGAAAGTATGAAATCTTCATGCCCCGCCCGCAGCGCCAGCGCAGTACTCCGGAAGGCGAGCATCTGCCCGTGATGCTCGCGGAGGTGCTGGCCGCGCTCGCTCCGCACCCCGGCGAGACGGCGGTCGATTGCACGCTGGGCTTCGGCGGCCATGCGATTGAACTGTTGCGCCGCGTGCAGCCCGGCGGAAGGCTCATCGGGCTTGATCTCGACGCGGCCAATCTGGACCCAGTCAGGCAACGGCTCGCCCAAGTCGGCGGCACCTATTCGCTGCATCACTCCAACTACGCCGGCCTGGCCGGGATTCTCGCCAACGAAGGCGTTTTGGCCGACGTGATTCTAGCCGACCTCGGCATGTCGAGCATGCAGGTGGACGATGCCAATCGCGGCTTCGCCTTCATGCGCGACGGGCCGCTCGATATGCGGATGGACCCGACCCGTGGCCGCAGCGCGGCGGAATTACTGGCGACATTATCGCAGGCAGAACTTGCGGGCGCTTTCCGCGATTTGGGCGACGAGCCGGATGCGGAAAAGATCGCAGCCGCCATCGTGGCACAGCGTTCCCACAAGTCGGTGCAGCGCACCGGCGAGCTGATGAAGCTGATTCAGGAAGCCGCTCCGGTGAAAGTGGCAAAAGGCCCGGGCCAGCCGACGCCCTGGCAGCAGCGCATCCGCCCCGTGGCCCGCGTGTTTCAGGCACTGCGCATTCTCGTCAATCGCGAACTGGCCAACCTGGAACACTTACTACGAATCCTGCCCGAGTGCCTGAACTCTGGCGGGCGGGCTGCCATCATCAGCTTCCACAGCGGCGAAGACCGGCTCGTGAAGCAGGCCTTCCGCGACGGGTTGCGGGCCGGCATCTATGCCGCAGTTAGCGACGAACCCATCCGGGCCGATTTCGCCGAACGCCAACGCAACCCGCGCGCCCGCTCCGCGAAATTGCGCTGGGCGAAAAAACCAAATTGAACAGAAGGAAACGGAGGCAACGAAGATCAGACAATTGGAAGATTCGTGCGTTATTTGCTCTTCGTTTCCTTCGTTTGCTTCTGTTCAAATCTTTGCACTCAATTTCTACAATGCCAGCACGGCTCTTATTCCAACTCGCAAAAGGAGTATCTCCCATGGCAACGGCCACCGCAACCGCCCCCGCGCGCACCGTCAAGAAACCACAAGTGAAAAAAGTGCAGCCGATGCTCATCGGCGGCAAGTGGGTGGACAGCGTATCCGGCAAAACCTTCGCCACGCTCGACCCGACCAGCGGCCAGGAAATCTGTCAGGTGGCCGAGGGTGACAAGGCGGATATCGACCTGGCCGTGAAGGCTGCCCGCAAGGCATTCGAGGAAGGGCCGTGGGCCAAGATGAGCGCCGCCGAACGCGGCCGACTGCTAAACAAGCTGGCCGATTTGGTGGAAAAGCACTCGGAAGAACTCGCGGCCCTGGAATCGCTCGACAATGGCAAGCCCTATCGCGATGCCATTGCCGCCGACCTGCCGCTCACGGTGAAGTGCTACCGCTACTACGCCGGCTGGACCGACAAGATTCATGGTAAGACCATCCCCATCGAGGGCGATTACTTCTGCTACACCCGGCACGAACCGGTCGGCGTGGTAGGCCAGATTATCCCCTGGAATTTTCCGCTCCTAATGCAGGCCTGGAAGTGGGGCCCTGCCCTGGCCACCGGTTGCACCGTGGTGCTGAAGCCCGCCGAACAAACGCCGCTCACCGCCCTGAAAGTAGCGGCGCTGGCTCAGGAAGCCGGAATTCCCGATGGCGTGCTAAACGTCGTTCCCGGCTACGGTCCCACCGCCGGCGCCGCTATTAGCAGCCACATGGACATCGACAAAGTCGCCTTCACCGGCGAACATACTACCGGCCAGATCATCATGGAGGCGGCGGCCAAGAGCAACCTGAAGAAAGTTTCGCTCGAACTCGGCGGCAAGAGCCCGAACGTCGTCTTCGCCGATGCCGATCTGGATGCGGCAGTCGAGGGCGCGTACTTCGGCCTCTTCTTCAATCAAGGTCAGTGTTGCTGTGCCGGTTCCCGACTGTTCGTGGAAGAAAAAGTCCACGATCAGTTCGTCGAAAAGCTCGTGAACAAGGCCAAAGGCCGCAAAGTCGGCGATCCGTTCGATCTCAATACCGAGCAAGGCCCGCAGGTCTCCCAGGAACAATGCGACCGCATCATGGGCTACATCGATGCCGGCAAAAAGGAAGGCGCGAAACTGCTGGTAGGCGGCAACCGCATTGGCCAGAAGGGCTACTTCATCGAGCCGACCGTATTCAGCGGCGTGACCGACGAGATGAAGATCGCCAAGGAAGAAATCTTCGGGCCAGTGATGAACGTGCTGAAGTTCAAGAACATGGATGAAGTGATCCAGCGCGGCAACCGCACCTTTTATGGCCTCGCCGCTGCCGTCTGGACCCGCGATATTCAGAAAGCCCACCGCATCGCCAATAGCCTGCGGGCCGGCACCGTATGGGTGAATTGCTACGACGTATTCGATGCGGCCGCCCCGTTTGGCGGCTACAAGATGTCCGGCATCGGCCGCGAACTCGGCGAATATGCACTGCAACTATATACGGAAGTGAAGACGGTGACGGTGAAGCTGTAATGTTTTGGCCGCTTGCGGCTTAGCGCTCGCTGACAAAAGCCGAGGTCAGGGTTTGAGTCGTCGAGTGCGAAGCCGCAAGCGGCCGGTTTGTTTCCACACTTCGGCTTGCGACTTCTCGCCCTTCGGAATAAACTGCACTTTTTGGCCGCGGCTCTCCATCTGCGGCGCGAGGCTACGGAACAGAGTGAAAAGCGCTATGCCCTCCGGGACGAATGGAAGAAATCGCCCCGCCTATGATCCGGCCAACCCGCTCATCGTGCAGGGCGACCGCACCGTTCTGGTGGAGGTCGACAACGCACTTTACGCCGAGGCCCGCGATGCGCTGGCCCCGTTCGCCGAACTCGAAAAAAGTCCCGAGCACATTCACACGTATCGCATTTCGGATTTGTCGTTGTGGAACGCGGCCGCCGCCGGCATCACCGCCGAGCAGATGATCGACGTGCTCACGCGGTATAGCAAGTTCCCCGTTCCCAGCAATCTACCGATCGACATTGCCGAGCGCGTCTCGCGCTATGGCCGCGTGAAGCTGGAGCGCGACGGCGAGCGCTTGCGCTTGGTTTGTGCCGATGCCCCGCTGCTCGCAGAACTCGCGCGCCAACCCAAATTGCGGCAATTCCTCGGCGAGAAGTTGGACGCTCGCAGCTATGCGATTGAGCCAGGCTTTCGCGGCGTCGTCAAGCAGGCACTGATCACAATCGGGTACCCGGCTGAAGACCTGGCGGGCTACACCGAAGGCGCAGATTTGCCCATTCATTTGCGGGCGGTGGCGCGCTCCGGTTTGCCCTTTGTGGTTCGTGACTATCAGCGCGAGGCGGTCGATGTTTTCCACGCCGGCGGCGATGTGCGTGGCGGCAGCGGCGTCATCGTCTTGCCCTGCGGCGCCGGCAAGACCATCGTCGGCCTCGCCGCCATGAGCAAGCTGCAAAAGAACACACTGATTCTCACCACCAGCATCACCGCGGTGAAGCAATGGAAGCGCGAATTGCTCGACAAGACCGATCTGAAGGAGGATCAGATCGCGGAGTACACGGGCGAGAGCAAAGACATTGGCCCGGTGACGCTCGCGACTTATCAGATTCTGACCTGGCGGCCAGAGAAGAGCGACGAATTCCCGCACTTCCAGATCTTCGACCAGCGCGACTGGGGCCTCATTATATACGACGAGGTGCATCTGCTGCCGGCCCCGGTGTTCCGCGTGACAGCGCAGATCCAAGCGCGCCGGCGGCTTGGACTCACGGCGACGTTGATCCGCGAAGATGGCCGCGAGGGCGATGTCTTCAGCCTGATCGGTCCGAAAAAGTACGACGTTCCTTGGCGCGATCTGGAATCGCGCGGCTGGATTGCCGAGGCCACTTGCTCCGAGATCCGCGTTTCATTGCCGGAGCCGCTGCGCATGGAGTATGCCGTGGCTGAATGGCGGCAGAAATACCGGCTCGCCAGCGAAAACCCCGTGAAGGAAGACATCGTCGGCCGGCTGCTGGATCACTATCGCGACAGTCGTGTGCTGATCATCGGCCAGTACCTGAAGCAACTGCGGCTGTTGGCCAAGCGCTTCGGCATTCCGCTCATCACCGGGCAGACCACCAATGAAGAGCGCGAAATGCTATACGGCCAATTCCGCAAGGGCGAGGTCCGCCACCTGATTCTCTCCAAGGTCGGCAACTTCGCGATCGACTTGCCCGATGCCAACGTGCTGATCCAGGTTTCCGGCACGTTCGGTTCGCGGCAGGAAGAAGCGCAGCGCCTGGGCCGGATCTTGCGTCCGAAGAGCGGCGGCGAAGTGGCGCATTTTTATACGCTGGTGACGCGCGACACACGTGAATTGGATTTCGCCCATCATCGTCAAATGTTTCTGACGGAGCAAGGTTACAGTTATTCCATTCTCGATGGCGCCGACTATTTGGAAGCGATGCGCCTCACGGGGTGACGCATGGCCCGCGTGAATAACAATCCGGGAACTCGGCTGGCAGTCAAATTGCACCGCCGTGTTTGCTTGGTGCTAACCGAGGATGCGGTGTTGGCCGAGGAATTGCTGGCCCGCAAGAAATTAGCGGCCGACATCGCCGGCCGCCTTACCGACCGGGCCCTGCTGGTCCGCCCCAGCCGTGTAGCCGCCGTCGTAGATGAACTGCAAAAAATGGGACACACGCCGAGAGTGGTGAGCGGTGAATAACAAAAGCCCATGGACGGCAGTCCATGGGCCCTAAGACAACATGATCGCACCTGATAATTGGCTGGACCGCTTGGATGCAACGCTGGCGGGATATGACGAAGTCCTTATCCGCCAGGTGGCCGCGCGCTTGCTCAAGAGCCGGGGGCATTGGCCAATTGAAGATCTCACGCAGCGCCTCCGTTTGGCTATTGAAAATGCGCCCGTCGTAGATCGTCGCCTCCGAGAGCTTTCGCCCGTATGCCGTAAACTGCTCGCGCTCATCGGCCTCAGCCGGCAGCCGTGTTGGAAAGTCACGCATTTACTTTCGATGCTCGCCGCGTTGGGCCACTCCGACGGCCTGTTGCCGATCCAAACGCTGTTCGAGGAAGGTCTTCTGTACCCTCTTCGTAAACAGAACGGAAAATCGCTGGTTAGCTTCCAACAATTCCTGGCCAGTGGCACGGCGGATTCCTGGCAAGTTTTTGTCCCCCCGCAGATAACGCAGCGCATACTGGGCGAAGACTTGGGTTTACCGGAGTTGCCCGCGGCCGCGCCGGCACGAGCGGAAGTTCGCGAAGCGGATGGGCTCGAATGGCCCCTGCGACTTGCCGTCGTTTGGCAGCAAGTTGGAGAGACACCGCTGCGGCAAACCCTTCAGCGCGACTTCTTCAAGCGTGACCTCCAGCGCCTGCAGGCCGACTCGATGTTGAACGCCGCTTTTGCCGATAGCCTCGGCAATATGCCCGACGTTCCACTGCTCTGCGTGGCCTGGGCGAAGGCCGCGGGAATCCTGGGCGAAGACGGCGCGGAACTGCGGGTTGGTCGGCCTTCCCTTGCCTGGGAGCAAGGCCTGTTTCCCTTGCTTCGTGAGCTGTGGTCGGCATTGCCCGCGCTCGAAAATTGGGACCCGATCTATGGCTGGCAAGTCGAACGCGACGCGGCACACGTCTTTCCGTCGGTGTATCTGCTCCTTTTGCTTTTGCTCGCGCGTCAGACCGATTCGCGGTGGGTTTTGGCCGAAGACGTGGAAACCTGGCTTTTGGATCATCATCCATTCTGGGCCGGCGGCAAGAATGGGGCTGGGACCGAGTGGTTTGCCGCTCTCATGTACGGCCTGTTCTACCAACTTCAGCTAATTCAGCATGCCACCGAGAAGAATGGCCAACCTCTCATTCGTCTGTCTCCATTTGGCCGCTGGCTGCTCTCGGGCGACAAAGCGCCGCCCCAGCCAAGGGAATACCAGCAAACGCTGATGGTGCAGGCGAATTTCGAGATTCTCGCCTTTCGCCAGGGTCTCACGCCGGCGCTTATTGCCAACCTGTCGCGCTTCGCCCGCTGGAAATCGCTCGGCACGGCCTGCGTGCTCGAACTTCGGGCCGAGCAAGTTTATCGCGGCCTGGAATCGGGTCTGCACCTGGAAGATATACGCCGCTTGCTGCAACAACATGGCATGCGTGAGCTTCCGGAAAATGTTGCCGAGGCGCTGCGAACCTGGTCCAACAAGCGCGACCGCATCGTAGTCTACGACAACGCCACGCTACTGGAATTCGCGAGCGCGGCCGACCTGGATGCGGCCTTGGCCCGTGGCTTGGTGGAATTGAAGTTGTCGGACCGCATGGGGCTCGTGGGCGATGAGAGCGCCGTGGACTTCCGCCAATTGCGGCTAACCTCCACGCGCGACTATGGCGCCAAGGCCGAGCAATGCCTGCAACTGGCCGGCGATGGCGTGACCTTCACCGTGGACCGTTCGCGCTCCGATTTGCTCTTGGACCTGGAAACTGCTCGCGTAGCTGAACTGCTCCCCAACAGCGCCGAGAATCAAAGTAGTTACCGCTTCACCCACGAATCGTTGCAAAAAGCTCTGGCCAACGGACTGACACTTCAAAGCCTCGAGGAGTGGTTCAAGGAGCGTAGCGGCCAGCCCCTCTCAGCCGCCGCACGCTTGCTGGCCCTGCCGGAAAAGCGCGCGACCTTTCTCTTGCAGCGTTGCCTGGTGCTGACCACACCGACGTCCGAACTCGCCGACGGCCTGATGCAATTCCCCGCCACTCAACAACTAATCCGCGAACGGCTCGGCCCGGTGTCGCTCTTGGTGGCGGAAGAGAGTATCTCCGCTTTGCAGCAACAAGTCGAATTACTTCAGCAATGCCTCGAACGCCACGTTTAGCTGCGAGGGACAGCCGAGCACGATGATGCGGCTGGAAAATCCCGCGCGGACGCCTACATTGCTTGCAACCCCAGCGCCAATTATTTCGGGGACTGAGACATGATCCAGGGCGTGCACACGATGTTCTACACCTCGGAGCCGGATGCACTACGTGCCTTTTTGCGCGACAAGCTCCAATTTCCGTTTACCGATGTGGGCGAAGGTTGGCTCATATTCGATTTGCCCGAAGCCGACATGGGTTGCCATCCGGAGGATCTGGACCACGGCGCCCGTTCCGGAATGCAGCATGTTTCCTTTTATTGCGACAATATTGAAAAGACGGTCGCCGAACTGAAGAGCCGCGGCGTGGAATTCACCGGCAGCATCGAAGATCACGGCTACGGGCTGGTGACGTATTTCCGGGTGCCAGGGAATTTTGTCGTGCAACTCTACGAGCCGCGATACACCAAGAAGGCGAAGACGAAGAAACCGCAGAAAGCGAAGCCTCGCAAGGTCGCTGCGAGCGCGAGCCGAAATTCGCGACCGAAGGTCAAGGCGAAAAAGAAATAAACAAACTGCAATCCGATTTCTGTTCCCCCTTCCCTCTTAGGGAAGGGGGTTAGGGGGTTAGGTTGAGCGTCTTTCACCTAACCCCCCGACCCCCTTCCCTAAGAGGGAAGGGGGAGCAAATTCGAGAACCTCTCCATGCCCGAACAACATCAATTCCTGACCGCCTCCGCCAAGTTCCGCGACGTTAGCCGCGGCGACCCGCGCCCACATTCGCTCAAGGGGGAAGCGCTTCTTCAAGCCCGGCTGACGCCCGAAACCTGGCGTTTGGAAATCACAGCCGAAAGCGGCGCAAAGATCGACAAGCCGCGCTTGCTTTCCGACAGCACCGCCATCGATTTCAACATGCTCCTCGACCTCGGCAAGACCAAAGCGGTGCGCTTTTTGAAAGCGATGCAATGCAGCAACATCGATTTCCCGCTCGGACAAGGCTTGTGGGAAGGCGTGCCGTTGCGCGAGGTGCTGAAGCTGGCCGGCAAGATTGGGAACGCCCGCCGCGTCTTTTACTGGGGCTTTCACAACAACGACCCGAAGCAGATGTTCCGTTCATCGTTGGGCCTCAATCAGGTTCTCGACGGCCCGCCCGGCGAACTTCCCGTTTTCGTCGCCTACAAGCTCAACGGCGAGCCGATTTCACTCGTCCGCGGCGGCCCCGTGCGCATGGTGGTGCCGTGGGCCCATGGCTTCAAATCGATCAAGTGGCTGCAAATGATCGTGGTCACCAACGATTACAAAACGAACGACACCTACGCCGAGCAAAACGACGATCCGGACTCGTATCTCAAGACCGCCGCCTATTTAGAGAGCACCGAAGCCCAGACGTTTGCCGCCGGCAAGCCGGTGGTGATTCGTGGCACCGCCATGGTCGGCTGGCCTGGATTGGAGCGAGTCGAATACTGGCTGCGGCCGGAAGCCGGCACGCATGGCCGCATCGCGGACGACGACCCCGCCTGGAAGGTGGCGAAGTGGCTGCCAGCCGAAATCGACCCGCCGCCCGACGACTGGGGCGGCGGCCTGCCCAATGGCGTGCTGCCGAACGACGTGTGGGGCTTCGACCCGAAGACCGGCAAGCCCAAGGAATGGCCGCTGCGCTACAGCGTCGCCCTCTGGTCGGTCACGCAGAAGGACTTGAAACCCGGTGGCTACGAACTGCGCGTGCGCACGGTGGACAAAAACGGCTTCGCCCAGCCGGAGCCAAGAACCTACCTCAAATCCGGCCGCAACGGCATCCAATGCAAGCAATTCATGGTGATGGCGTGAGCGCAAGCCGGCCATGTCGTGGGCGCAAGCCGGCAGGCGAGTCTTCGAGCCTGCCGGGTCCGCAGGCTCTCTTGTCAGCGCGCCGCAGCGCCGATAAGGTAAAGAAGTCCGTTCGGAAAGCGGCGCGCCCCGTTAGCTCAATTTGGCAGAGCAGCTGACTCTTAATCAGCGGGTTGTAGGTTCAAGTCCTACACGGGGCACTGAAAAACACATTGGAAAACCCCACTTTCTCAAGACCAGTAAATTGCCGGCTGCGACGGAAGCAGACTACGCAATCTGGGTCGGAGCCTATAGCGCGCGCAATCATCATCGATTTAGTCTAATGCTGACAATTGGCCGACGCGCGCGATCCGCAGTGTACGATCCTTCTGGTGGAATGTCATTCAAAAATCCGTTTGATTTCACGAAAAAGCGTTTCGTTTCAGGGGGGGTGTGTCTGTTTGCATGAAATGGAAACGAAACACTTCGCCTGCCACCAGCCAAACGGGCACTTGGCTTCCCAATTCAGCGACGCCATCCACCCCAGACATCCTGGTTTCACCCGAATTGGCGACTCCGGCTATCATTTTTTCATTTCGCCGGGTATACGCTTCGGGCTTGAGATCGGATTCCAAAGTGGGGCGACAGCATGCGCAAGGAAGCGCTCGCATTATCATTCGGCATCGTCATCTTGTTCGGCCTGTCCGGCTGCTTCGCTTTGCGGCAACGGACGCCGGCCGGCCCGCAGACAGCGCGCGGGCAGATGCAACCGCCCCAGCCCGACCCGTTGCCAAGGATTGACCCACCACCGCCGCCCATAAAAGAGACGCCGACCAAACCAGTGTCCCGCGCCGACGATCTGCCCGCACGCCGGCTGGTGGACAAGGCGCTCGAAAAAGAGAAAGCGTTGAACAGCTACATTTGCCGCCTGCGCCGGCGCGAGCAGGAGAGCGGCAAGAATGAGCCTATGGAAGTGATCATGCTGAAATATCGGCGTTCGCCGCTGAGCATTCATTTCAAATGGCTGGGCGATGAGAACAAAGGCCGCGAACTTGTTTATGTGAAAGGGCAGTACGACGACAAGATCCAGGTTTTGACCGGGCAAGGCGACTGGCTTGGGCCCGGTCGCTATATGCAGCTTTCACCCGACAGCGAGTTGATGAAGTCGCGTAGCCGGTACCCCATTCAAGAAGCCGGCATCGGGGCAGCGGTCATTCGTTTTAGCGCTTTACTGGACGCCATCGACCGCAGGCAATCGAATGCCGGCTCAGTGCGCTATCTCGGTAAGAAAGCCCGGGCTGAGTTCCCAAACCCAATGGAAACCATCGAGCAAACGATTTTGCCGGGAGTGGAGTCGTTTCTACCGAAAGGCGGTACTCGTTATCTTTACTTTGACGAAGCCACATCATTGCCATTGCTGATTCAGACATACGATCAAAATCATTACGAAGTTGAGTATTACTGCTTCGACCGGTTGCAAACACCAGTGCCGCTCGACGAGTCTGATTTTGATCCGGGAAAGTTGTGGCCGGGCGTGAAGAAATGAGCACAAGGAAGGCCACAGAATGGCGGCCGAGCGCTTTCGAGTTTTGCACCTATTTGGCGGAAAGCGATTTGATGACCAGGTAAATTGCGTACCCGAGGCCGCTCAAGAATATGAACAGGATGAGCGGTCCAAGCCAAAGGGATAGCTGCCGCAGCTTGACCGTGGTTTGCTGTTTCTCTTCGTAC